>Ga0209127_100446_pt1 | contig 14360 bp, 9 predicted proteins | sample LakSupMetagenome_FD_187469 | JGI IMG/M metagenome (GOLD analysis project Ga0209127, IMG submission 187469) | Freshwater microbial communities from Lake Superior, Canada - Sta WM archaea (SPAdes) (version 2) | ecosystem: Environmental > Aquatic > Freshwater > Lake | place: Lake Superior, Canada...
AGGGGGTGAGAGACAGCTCGCTCGATCGAGTGCTGTCAGTCGGTGCGATGTTGGATATAGCTTGGTTGGATACCGGTTGTGACTGGCTTCGAGTTGGGTTGTTCGAAGGTGGATTGGAAGTAATGGCAAAGGTAGCTATGAGAACAGGAAGCTGGACATACAAATGCCCGGATAACCGCCCAAACCCCCAAAGCTCGATGCGCCTGGGAGAGCTTCAACTTTCCGAATCGAGGTCTCTTTCGTATGGCCCGTGCGCTGCCAGCTCTTCGGTACGTACCATTACTGAACCCCACTGTCCCGCTTCCCGTCGGCGCGTCCAGGTCGCGAATTATTCGGGACGCGGTTTGGCGCGTCACCCGGTAAAGTGGTTTCTGTAAGTGGCCCACTACAGAGCAACCCTTGCCAGAGCAAAGCACAACCGTTTGGACGACACTACACGATCTCTTGTCTGTACACACTGTTACTGCCCCATTCGACGTTCGAAGGGGTCCAAATGAGCAGTCCTATAAGGTCCTTGACGGATATCGAGCCCTTGTGACGACCTCCCGCAGTTTTGATCAAGCGACTTCCGCTCGAGGCATTGCCGCCTCTCCCCTCGATACACAACCTGTCCTTGATCACTTTCCACAATGCCGAACACGCATCTCAACAAGCGACCAACAAAAGGCTTCCGCCGCGGCGGCAAACAAGCCTACCATGGCGCGGGCAGATCTCGGACCTTTGCGGCCAGCTCGAGCGCCCGAGGCGAGGCGACATCGATAGACGAGAAGTGGGAGCGAACAGCGCTGGCGCACCGCATCGACGAGTCCATGGGCTTCGCGCGCTACGAGTCCGGCCGCAAGAAGGAAGGCTGGCTCGTCAACGTGCAACCGACTGCCATCGACGACCCTCGCGTTCCGGGAGGTGGAGGCCGGTCTGCGCTGGACTGCTACTTCATTGAGGAGGACGGCGCGACGTTCAAGGCCACGGTCGAGTACGAGCCCTACTTTCTAATAGCCTGCCGGAAGGGCCACGAGATGGAGGTAGAGGAGTGGTGCAAGCGGATACCGGGCGGCGGCGTGGTCAAGAGCGTCAAGAAGGTGGAGAAGGAGGACCTGCAGATGCCCAATCACCTGCTCGGCTACCGGAGGACGTTCTTGGAGCTGCGGTTCTACAATGTGCAGGACCTGTTGGCGGCCAGGAGGGATATCATGCCCATTGCTGAGAAGAATAAGAAGGGCATGGATGCGATGGATACTTACGCTGAGGTTGCCGCGTGAGTACGACTCTTGCCGTGGTGCCAAGACTGAATGCTCACCTGTGCTGCAAAACAGTACGAATGCCGGCTTTGACCTCTTCGACGAAGACTCACGAAGCGACGATAGACGACTTAATCCTTCTTTTCTTGACGCCAGCGATTTCATTGTCGACATTAGGGAATATGACGTCCCGTACCACGTCAGAGTAATGATAGATATGAGTAGGTCGTCACCACATGCCCACCCAGCTGTGAACAACCCTCTAACCAGGGTACAGACATACGAGTCGGCAGGTGGTACTTTGTCGAAGCAAAGCACGGGATTACCACGATCATATGCAACGAGGAACGCCTCGCGATGGCAGATCCCGTCGTCATGGCCTACGATATCGAGACCACCAAGCTGCCCCTGAAATTCCCCGATGCGGCCATTGACCAGGTCATGATGATATCCTACATGATCGACGGCCAGGGATTCCTCATCACCAACCGCGAGATCATCTCCGAGGACATAGCGGACTTTGAGTACACACCCAAACCCGAGTACCAGGGGCCATTCATGATTTTCAACGAGCCTGACGAGAAAGCGGTGCTCGAGAGGTTCTTCCTCCACATCAAGGAAGCCCGACCCACGGTGATCGCCACCTACAACGGCGACTTCTTCGATTGGCCGTTCGTCGAGGCCCGGGCGAGCGTCAACGGCATCGACATGTACCACGAGATCGGGTGGAAGAAGGATGCCGAGGACCAGTACAAGTGTAACTATAGCGTGCACATGGACTGTTTCCACTGGGTCAACCGCGACTCTTACCTCCCGCAGGGTAGTCGCGGCCTGAAAGCGGTCACTGTCGCGAAACTCGGCTATGATCCCGACGAACTAGATCCCGAGCTGATGACGCCCTATGCCGCCGAGCGGCCGCAGACACTGGCAGAGTACTCGGTTTCCGATGCCGTCGCGACATACTACCTCTACATGAAATACGTCCACCCCTTCATCTTTTCCTTGTGCACGATCCTGCCACTTGGAGGCGACGATACGCTGCGAAAGGGTACCGGTACGCTCTGCGAGATGCTGCTCATGGTCCAAGCATACCAGAAGGGAATCGTGCTTCCCAACAAGCACGTCACTCCGAAGGAGTCGTTTTGGGACGGCCATCTTCTAGAGTCGGAAACATACGTCGGAGGTCACGTCGAGAGCATAGAAGCCGGCGTCTTCCGCGCGGATATCCCCGTGAACTTTGCTGTCGACCCCGGAGCAATTGACGAGCTCTTAGGGGACTTGGACGCTGCCTTGGCCTTCAGCATCACGGTTGAAGAGAAGAAGTCACTGGACGACGTCGTGAATTATGAGGAGGTCAGGGACCAGATTGCAGGCAAACTCAGGAACTTGAAGGAGACGCCCAACAGGAGCGAGAGGCCGCTCATCTACCACTTGGACGTCGCGTCCATGTATCCCAACATCATGACAACCAACCGACTACAGCCAGACTCGATGATCCAGGAGTCCGACTGTGCGGCATGCGACTTCAACCGACCCGGAAAGACGTGCGACAGGCGAATGCCGTGGGCTTGGAGAGGCGAGTACCTGCCGGCGAAACGGGACGAGTACAACATGATCAGGCACGCCCTGGAAAACGAGAAGTTCCCGGGGAAGTACCCCAATCAGCCGATGCGGACGTTCCAGGAGTTGCCGGCCGACGAGCAAGCCGGCTTGATCAGGAAGCGACTCCAGCTCTACTCGCAGAAGGTGTACCACAAGATCCACGACTCGACCACCATCGTCCGCGAGGCCATCATCTGCCAGCGAGAGAACCCCTTCTACATCGACACGGTGCGAGACTTCCGCGACCGTCGGTACGACTACAAGGGCAAGGCCAAGGTGTGGAAGGGCAAGACGGAGACCCTGAAGTCCTCGGGCGCTACGTCGTCTGAGATTGACGCGGCAAAGAAGATGATCATCCTGTTCGACTCGTTGCAGTTGGCGCATAAGGTCATTCTAAACTCGTTCTACGGCTACGTCATGCGCAAAGGCTCGCGGTGGTACTCGATGGAGATGGCCGGCGTTACCTGTCTGACAGGGGCTCACATCATTCAGTTGGCCAAGGAGTTGGTTGAGCGGCTGGGACGGCCTCTTGAGCTGGACACGGACGGTATCTGGTGCATGTTGCCCGCCACATTCCCGGAGAACTTCGCCTTCAAGCTGAAAAACGGCAAGAAGATGGTCATCTCGTACCCTTGCGTCATGTTGAATCATTTGGTGCACGCCAAGTTCACCAACCACCAATACCAGACGTTGGTGGACCCCAAAACCTTCAAGTACGAGACTCACAGCGACAACTCCATCTTCTTCGAGGTCGACGGCCCTTACAAGGCCATGGTCCTGCCTACATCCAAGGAGGAAGACAAGAACCTGAAGAAGCGGTATGCCGTCTTCAACGACGACGGCAGCCTGGCAGAGCTGAAAGGGTTTGAGGTCAAGCGGCGAGGAGAGCTCAAGCTCATCAAAATCTTCCAGCAGCAGATCTTCAAGTTCTTCCTCGAGGGCACGACACTTGCCGAGTGCTACGGTGCCGTGGCCAAGGTGGCCAACAGGTGGCTCGACGTGCTGCACAGCAAGGGTGCGACGCTGGCCGACGAGGAACTCATGGAGCTCATCTCGGAGAACCGCAGCATGACCAAGACGCTGGAGGAATACGGCAGTCAGAAGTCGACTTCCATCACGACTGCCAAGCGCCTGGCCGACTTCCTGGGCCCTCAGATGGTGAAGGACAAGGGTCTGAACTGCAAGTTCATCATCTGCGCCAGGCCAAAGCACGCCCCTGTCACCGAACGCGCCGTTCCTGTGGCCATCTTCTCGGCCGACGAGCCGACGAAGCGCGCCTTTCTCAAGAAGTGGCTCAAGGAAGAGCCGGCAGACACCGATCCGCGAGCTCTCCTAGACTGGGACTACTACCTGGAGCGCCTGGGGTCCGTCATCCAGAAGCTCATCACGATCCCGGCGGCCCTGCAGAAGATCCGCAACCCCGTCCCGCGCGTGCCGCATCCGGACTGGCTGCAGCGGAGGATCAACGTGAAGGACGACAAGATGAAGCAGAAGAAGATGACGGACATGTTCGGTCCGCCGACCAAGGGGCCGCTCGCAGACATTACTAATCTTAACACTGGCGACATGGAGGATTTCGGCAACAAGCTGCTCAAACCGAGGGCTGTGGGGTCTATCACCACTGCCTCGCAGAAACCAGCAGCAGCTGCGAAGAGGAAGTCTCCGGAACCTGCAGCAGCCGAGTCGCTGGACCCCATGGCCGCGCTGCCCAAGACAATGCCGTCGCCTAGCGAGGACTACGAGGCATTCTTGGAGTACCAGAAGCAGAAGTGGAAGCTCCAGAAACAGGCGAGGATTCGGAGAAGGCACCTGTTCGGAGAGCGCCGCGGTAACCAGAGCAACATCCAGACGACGCTCCGGAACCAGGCCGAGGTCACGTACAGAAACACGTGGCAGCTTCTGCAGTTGAAGACGACAGACACTCCGGGGCTGGTGCTCGCCCACGTGCTCATAGATGCTAAGATGCACACCCTGAAGATCAACGTGCCGCGCCAGGTGTTCCTCAACCTCAAGGGCAAAGACCTGCCCGACATCGAGGTGGCCGGCTGCCACGTCGAGCAGGTCAACCACACGCTGCCCAACGGCCATCCGTCGGCCCATCTCTTCAAGCTGACTGTGCCCGAGGACATCTACTTCGCCGAGTCGGAGAAGTTCGCCATGCTCTTCAACCACCCCAGCGTGGAAGGCGTGTACGAGAAGCAGCTTCCCCTGAACATGCGGGCCGTGCTTCAGCTGGGCAACCTGTGCACCATCGACGAGAGCCAGCCGGGAGTGCTGGGCAAGGGGTTGGACCACGGCTTCGACCTGTCCAGTCTCATGCGGCCGACGAAGAAGAAGACGTACCTCGAGATGTCGTCGCACATGGCGTACATCTACATCTCCCACATCACGTCGGGAGAGCGACAGATCTTTGGCATCTTCTCGACCGTGGGCGACGAGGCGCACATCGTCATCCTGCACAAGAACAAGGACAGCGGGCAGGACCTGCCGAACGTCGCCAAGCTGTACTCAGAGCTGCTTGGCAAGAGGAAGGAGGAAGAGCAGGACGACGCCTGGCAGGAGTGCTTCCCTTACCAGGAGAAGCTGGCGTTCAAGGTCAAGCAGGTCACAACCCGGCGCAAGGCATTCCTCGAGGTCGGCGACATCGTCAGGAAGATGAAGAAAGACGAGGCGCGGCCGACTATGATGGTGATCCAGTCGTCCCAGCGCAACCTGCTCGTGCACGACATCCCGGTGCTGGGCGAGTTTCCCGTCCTCGCGCTCAAGTACGACCAGGCAGACAGCTCGTTGCCTCCCCTCGGCTGGCAGCTGGTCGTGGCACGACGCCTGGTCAACCACTACCTCGGGCTCGGGTCCTGGATCCTGCACATGACGGCTCTGGCACGCTACGGAGATGTCCCCGTGTGCAACCTCGAGCGCGACGACCCGCGGTTCTTGATCGACGTGGCCTACGCCCGCCGGCTCCAAGCGAACAACGTCGTCCTCTGGTGGTCGCCGGCGCCAAGACCAGACCACGCCGGCTACGAGAAAGACGACGTTGCCGGGCCGCTCGACACGGTCCAGATGCCGTCGGTCAACATCCCGGGCACGTACGCCTCGGTATGCGTCGATTTGGACGTGCGGAACCTCGCCATCAACACCATCCTCACGTCGTCCCTCATCAACGAACTGGAAGGCGCCGACAGCATCTCTTTCAACCCGGCAGCCGACGCCGGCGACGCGTCAGACGGGAACGAGACATTCTTCTCCGAGAACGCATTCGCCAACGCCGGTATCATCGTGCTGCGGGAGATGGTCAAGTCGTGGTGGGCAGAGGCGTGCAAGGGCTCGACCATGGCCGACGTCATGGTGCAGCACCTCGTCCGGTGGGTCGAGTCGCCGTCGTCGTGCCTCTACGACCGCGCGCTGCACTACTACGTGCAGATGATGAGCCGCAAGGCGCTGCTGCAGCTGATGGCGGACTTCCGGCGCGTGGGCAGCCAGGTCATCTTCGCCAGCTCGAACCGGCTGCTGCTGCAGACGACCAAGGCCGAGGTGGGCAACGCGTACGCCTACGCGCAGTACATCCTCAAGAGCATCAAGACCAAGCCCCTGTTCCACTTCATCGACCTCGAGATCAAGGAGTACTGGGACTACCTGGTGTGGTACGACCAGTTCAACTACGGCGGGAAAGCCACGCAGGAGGTGGTGGCCGAGCGCGACGAGCAAGACCTGCAGCTCATCATGCACTGGCAGATGGCCACCTTCCTGCCCATGCGCCTGCAGCCCGTCTTCACAGACTGGGTCGTCGAGTTCATCCAGCTCATGCACGGCATCAAGCGGCCCGCGACGGGGAGCGATCCGACCGCCACCCCGCGACTAACCCAGCTGCCCGCCGTCCGCGGGACCCAAGCCGGGAGCAGCAGCATCGCAGACTCGCCGGCATCTCAGGTCATCCTGGGCAAGTCGTTCGAGCGGCCGCTGAAAAAGGAAATCGCCTCCCTCCTCAACACCCAGAAGCGCGAGCTCCTCCACCCGGAGCTGGCGGGCGACTACGAGTTCCCGCAACTGCCCGGCTCGTACCTCCCCCACCTCTCCCCCTCCACCACCGACCAGCCCGACACGGCAGTGACCAAGGGATCCAGAGGCGGCACGGCCAACCCGGTCCTCGAGCTCGTCAAGTCCCTGATGCAGGTCCTCTCGCTCGACAAGAACATCGCGCTCGAGGCCCGGCTGCTCCGCAAGGAGCTGCTGGCCATGCTGGACGTGCGCGAGTTCTCCAAGCAGGCGGCGTTCCAGAACCCGTCGGAGAGTCTGCTCCTGTCGCAGGTGTCGTGCGACAGCTGCGCGCTGGCGAGGGATCTGGACCTGTGCCGCGACGAGGACCTGTTGCCTGCCACTCCAGGGGGGCCCGTGAATTGGAGGTGCGCGTTCTGCGGGACGGAGTATGATCGAAATGAGATGGAGGAGAGGGTGCTGGCGGGGGTGGAGGCGCTGGTTGTCGGGTGGGCGACGCAGGATGTCAAGTGTGGGAAGTGCGGGTGTTTGAGGGTGAACGAGTTTATGGAGCATTGTACGTGCTCTGGGGAGTGGGGGGAGAGCTTAAAGAGGGAGGAGGTGGTGAGGAGGTTGAGGGTCTATAGGGGGGTGGCGAGGTTCTATGGGTTGAGGATGCTGGGGGATGTGGTTGAGGGGGTTTGGGAGGGGTTGTAGGGGACTTTGCTGTTGAGGGGAGATACTGCATGGGAGTTCAGGGGGCATGTTTTCATGGAAGGGTTATGGAGTTTGGTAGCATAGCACATGACGGGCAGCAATCGATTTGCTTATTGCTGTTATGCTTAGGACGGTCTATGTCTACCTTAGTCACCCCCTCCCACGTTGCCATGAATCAAGTCTAAATGCGAAAAACCATCCATGCTCTTTGCAAGCCACCTCTATCCAGCCCCAAACCCACCGATAACGCCTCTAGTTCAAACCTTGCACCCATATCTTAATCTCGGCCATCCCCTTACGCTCCAGACAGACGACCCTCCCATCACAACCCAAGCATCGCAGCAACCACCACCCCGGCCATTCCCATGGCTCCGGCCACCTCGGCACCCGGCCGCCGCACGACAGCCCCGTTCCCGGAGGAGGCGGCGGTACCAGTCTGCGTGCTCTTCCCGTCCGACGTCGCGGTAGCTAGCGCCGAGGACACCAGGGCCGACGCCGCGCTGACGTCGGTCGAGTTCTTGTCTGCGCTGACTATGCTGCAGAGGCTGGGGGCGTATTTGCGAAGCTCTGTGGGCAGTTGTCAGTCTTTTCTGTTTTTATTTGACCCTCTTCACCTAGTCAAGGTCACAGGTGCGTGTATTTGGAAGACTCACGGCTGATGTCGCTGGGGGAACACCCGCTCCCGCTGATGATGCAGGGGCCGATCTTGGAGACGAGGTCGGAGGAGTTGCTGCAGAGGCAGGAGAAGTCGGTGGCTGCGCAGTCGATGGATGTGGCTGCCGTGGCGAGGCAGCCTAGGGCGCAGTGCGGGAGGACGGCGAGGAGGGCCGGGAGGGTGGTTGGTGTGCTGGTTGTGGATGATGTGGTGGTTTGCGCTGCTGTTAGGGGCAGGAGGACGGAGAGGGAGGTGAGGAGGAGGTTGGGATGCATTCTTCTGGTCGATGAGGTGAAGTGAAGGGGATGAGTTAAAATATTGCGGAAGGCTCGGAGTTGAGGTTATCACGAGTTTGCAGGGTGACCTTGGGAGATAAGTGTCTTGTTGATGACAGAGGTTTCAGTGTGGTATTTCCGCGACAGCGAGGTTCGAGACGTTGCAAAGCTAGGGAAGAGACGACCGAGAACTATTTGAGAAACAGAAATCCGGCATCGAGGTCGACGTCAAAATTCTTAACCGGCTCAGCCTCGACCGTGGCAACACGGCGGGAGCCCCGGCATCTTACATTTTGATACCCGCTCCGAGTGGACTCCACCGGGAAGCCAGGAGAAACGACAGCGAAGCTGAACTGCCCAAGCAAGGCCACAGGCATTACTAGTACCTTTGGTGAGAAGCTTATTGGAAATAAGCAATGGCCCTGATCATGGCATGGTACCGTCGACGGTTAGTGATGGTCAAGCCTGCAGCTACTGGCGGGATGCCGCTTCCCGTCTGCAGGTTCCCGTACTTGATGGACACCGGAAGTGCGGAAGCGACGTCGGGACGGTCGGCTTCCACAGCGGCACTGTGGGTACGCGCGATGCTCACCTGGATTTCACCGTGGTAAGATCTCGGTGAGCCTGGTCTCTACCATAGTGGGAGTTTGGTATCCTCTATTTGTTTTGCTTCATAGTTTTGCTTCACTTGCGGGAAATGATGCAACAAGAAAAAGAGATTCTCGGTTTGAACTTTAACTCTCGTCGACCAGTCGGTCCATCCCGGGATTCATGGCGTCTTCTCCTCGATATTCGACGCCGCTGGCTCGAGCAGGTATTTTTACGTTGCGGCGCACGGACACGAGGGTCTAAGTCCAGTACAGACGACGAGACTGCCCTGTTCCCCAGCATTTACTGTCTCGAACGCAATACCTCCTCAAGACCTCTGTTACGGACGTTAGTGCCAAGCCTTCGAGTCCGGGTCGAGATCTGCAAAGTAACGGCGGCTAAGCTCCCGGGTCCCAAATCGAAACCACTCCCCGGTCATTTAAATAACTTGCTCAATCCCCCTCGGCCCCTCATACTATTGTCGTGTGTTGACATGAACCTTCTCAGCTAGGCGACCGTGTGGGGGTCGATTACTGAAATGTCGCAATGGGTACATTTACACACGACCGCCTGTAGGGAGGAGAATGAGTGCATGACTTCACGGGCAATAGACGCGGTAGCGAGCCATCTATACCCCGGACGTAGCTCTAAACTATCAGCGCCGATCAGTCTTCAACATCTGCCAATATCACCCGACACTGGAAGCATATGGACGTTCTGAACCCGACTGCTGAGTAGTTGAAGGCCACACCCAACGTCCTCTGCACGAAGGCAGGCTTGTAAACCATCCCCGGTCTACTCCTTTGCTTCGATCATGCGCGGCCTGGTCGCTCACAGCGTCTCTCTCGCTCTCCTCTGCCTTCTCCATGATGTTGTCGCAAGCCAGCACGGCATCATTGGCTTCGGCATCACGCTGTACCCCGACCTCTGTTGCCAGGCATGTCACGACTCGCTCTCCTCCCTCTCCCTGAGCTGCACCGTCTTCGACACCGCCGGCGATGACATGCCGGAGATGGATATGGGAGACATGGGGATGGACATGGGCACGACCAGCGACGACTGCCGGGCTTCCAATACCCCATGGCTGCAGACAATGGCGTACTGCATCCAGCAGAAGTGCACCGCCGTAGGATATCCCGCCGACAAACAAGCCGAGTGCTTCAGCGTCCAGGCCGTTGCTGGAGCGAGCGAACCGACATTTCAGAGGAGCCTTCCGGCCACAGCCCCAACCGTCGAGCTCGCTGCGGATGACATGTGGCTGAATGAGACGAGTCTGGTCAACAGTGATCTCTATTCATCTAACTACGGCTCCGTTGGCGAGTTCAAAAGAGAGGAAGTTCTTCACTCGAGATATGCGTAAGTCTGACCCCTTGAAGCTGGCTACATATTTGGCTTCGAGGTGATTGGAGGCTAGGAGACGGCATGGCTGATTTGTACTCTTCCAGATTGGTCGACTACTTCCTCGTGATCGGTCTATGCATCGTTGCCGGTGTTCTTGCCCAGGTCACTAGCAGAGTCTCTGGCATACAGCAGCGGCTCCAGGCTTCCAAGTTCATCGCAGGTATTCGAGAGCACATCACCCTCCCTGCTCTATTTGAATCCCGGCGCCTCCAGCCGCTTCCCGGAAACGCGGGCTACGTGCCCGGTCGCGCTCTCAGCATCTCGATCGCGCTCTTCATCGTGCTGAACGTCATCTTGTCTGCCGTCTCCTTCCGGAGCTTCCAACCGAACGTGTGGTTCATGTCTTCCGGGTTTGAGTTATGCGAATATGTCGGAAACCGAACCGGCGTCCTCAGTCTCGCCAACATGACAATCGCCATCCTGTTCGCGGGCCGGAATAATCCCCTGCTCGCAATAACTGGCTGGAGCCAGACCACTTTCCTGACCTTGCATCGCTGGGTCTCTCGGGTTGCCACCGTGCAGGCGGTCGTGCATTCTATCGTCTACACGCTGGCGTATTTTGAGCCCGGCTACGAGGGCGCCTCGGCATACGCTGCGAAAGCGAAGGAACCTTTCTATGTATGTCTGATTGATCCTTTGTGTCCGAGTTACCAGTCTCCTTGAGTAGGGAGCGCTAACGAACTTCTGACCAGTACTGGGGAATCATTGCTACGATTGCCATGTGTCTCGTCGTAGCATTCGCTTTCCTGCCGCTTCGCATCGGCTTCTATGAGACGTTTCTCGCCTTCCACATTGTACTCGTCGTTCTTACCTTGGTTGGATGCTGGTACCATCTCGTCCCCCACTTTGGACACGACTTCGGATACGAGGTGTGGCTCTACATTGCTTTTGCCTTCTGGGCTGCCGATCGTCTCGCTAGGCTTGCGCGCCTCGCAATCTACAGCGGTCTTGACAGTTCCAAGGCGGTTGTTGAGGCCATCCCAGGGACCAACGTCCTGCAAATAACCGTCTTTCCCCGGACTAGCGCTGGCTTCGGTCCGGGACAGCACAGCTTCCTCTACTTCGTCGGCCTGGGCAAGTTCTGGGAAAGTCATCCCTTTAGCGTCGCCGGCTGGAGCCATGGAAACGGACCGTCACCAGGGTCTGCAGTGTCGTCTCAACTCTCGAGGGCCGCATCCGGGACCGATGTCGGTGAGCAGGAGAAGCAAACATTTGGCGTTGAGACAAAGGCACGTGATGCGACTCTTCCATCCGACGGCAATAGTGGCCGCGCATCCCTCCACTTCCTGACCAGGGTTCACACCGGTGCTACTGCTGCTTTGCAACGACGCCTCCATTCTTCTGCCTCCTCCAGCTCGCTTGGTGAATCACCAACACATCGGATTGAAATCGCAGTGTATAATGAGGGCCCGTATGGAGGTCACCGGACAACGCTGCTGCCATTGTATACCGCAGATACCGTCCTGTGCCTAGCAGGCGGCATAGGTATCACCAACGCGCTGGGGTATCTTCAAGAGTTCGCCGCCACGAAGAGCCTCCAGCATACCACGCGCGGCGATAGTCGCGAGGCAAGGCGCCGCGGGATGATGAGCCGCGCAAGCCGCTTCATCCTCGCATGGACCGTGCGAGAGATGCCTCTTGTCCGCCACATCGAGCGGAACATGCTGGCGGACATCGAGGGAGTCGAGTACTCCTTCTGGTGCACGGGATCCAGTGCTGCCGATGGGGACTTTGCCTCTCCCTCCGCACATGAGGACCAGGGCGCTGCGGGAGCAAAGGCCGTGGCGGTGACGGCGGGGAGGATGGACCTGAGGTCTGTGATCCGGTCCGCTGTGGAGCCTGGACGCCGGACGGCCGTCATGCTCTGCGGGCCGGGCGCCATGGCGGATGCGGCGACGAACGAGGTCGTTGCGTGTGTGAAGGATGGGTTTGCGGTCCAATTGGTTGTTGAAGCATTTGCTTGGTAGCGTGTATGCGACCTACTTGTCTCCGTGTCGGTTGAGTGATGCTGAGATGCAGCGGCAAGGGTAGCGTCAATTTCCGGAGTTACGTCCCGAATGTAGGGTATGGGCCGTCGCCCAAAGGACATGGGCACACTTCTGTGACAAAATGTTGAGGTTGTCCATGACAGGGCGATACACTGCGTTTTGGTACGGCCATCGCCGGAAGCTTGGCCATTTTCGGTTGCAAGGAATCAGCGCAAGTTAAGGTTCATGCACCCCTCGTGACGGTCTTTGTTATATCCCACCCCCGAATATTGTCGATCGTGGTCAGACATTTTGTGATAGAATTCTTTGATGCCCGGTATTCTCGGCGTTCATTGGCTGGGCAACGTTCTTTTGGCCGCTCGGCTGCAGGCATTGCATTCCCCGGCGCTATCGCCCATGCACGCCGGCCACGTCAGCGGCGCAGCAAGTGGATCTGGCCGGGGGGATGCCGAAAATCGTCGTATTAAAGTCCCCCGACCTGCCCGTCGTTCCCAATCACTGCTACAGATAAGGCGAGATGCTGTTCCCCCGACCTTTTGAAGGGTCTTGAAAATGGAAACGGCTACTCAACCGCCCGGTGAGGCACCAGTTCTGGAGCCAGACCCGAACGTGGGAGCTGATGATAACAATGACGCCGATTCGGCCGTCGACTCGGGGAGCGTGACTTCATCTACAGACTCCCTGACAGATAGTATCTACGACTACCGGAAATTGCACGGCCGGCCGTACCAAAAGTCGGAGACGACAGAGTACTGGGCGCCAGTGGACGACACGCAAAATGAGGGGCTCGACATCATACACAACGTCCTCCTCATGTCTATGGACGACCAGCTGACTTTTGCGCCTATCGGGGACAACCCGGGCAACGTGCTGGACGTCGGCACGGGGACGGGTATCTGGGCCATCGACTTTGCGGACCAGTACTCGTCCGCCGAAGTAACGGGCACCGACATCAGCCCCATACAGCCGCGGTGGGTGCCCCCCAACTGCCGCTTCTTCATCGAGGACTGCGTGCTCGACTGGACGTGGCCGCCCGACCGCTTCGACTTCATCCACCTGCGCGCCATGTACGGGTGCATTCCGGACTGGGAGGCGCTCTACCGGAAGGCGTTCAAGCACCTGAAGCCCGGCGGCTGGTTCGAGGACGTCGAGATGGACGTCAAGATCGAGTCGGACCACGTGTCGATCCCCGACGACCACATCTTCAACAAGTGGGCCGACCTGTTCTACCAGGGCGGGGACAAGATGGGCCGCTCCTTCACCATCTCGCAGGGCCACACGATGAAGGAGCTCATGGAGAAGGTCGGGTTCGTCGACGTGGTCGAGAAGAAGATCAAGATCCCGCTGCACGGCTGGCCCAAGGACCCGAGGCTCCGCAACGTCGGCCTGCTGGCCCAGCTGGCGCTCGATCAGAGCCTGGACGGGTTCGGCACCTTCATGCTGACCCAGATCCACGGCTGGGATCCCACGCAGGCCGCCGTATACATCGCCAAGATGCGCAAGGAAACAAGGAAAGCGTCAAACTGCCCGTGGTACATGACGTAGGTTGCCCTGTTTTTCTGGGGCCTCTGCATTAGACCTGCTTGTTGCTAATGATGGCTAGCACTGTCGTGTATGGACGAAAACCAAAGTCAAAGGACTGAATACAATCTGAGTCTGAGGTAAGTATAGGTAATCTCCCGGATAGGGGATTCTTCCACCTCTGACGGGCTCTGACAAGGTGGGAAATCAGTGAAGCAAGACTCTAGCCAAAGACGTGGGGTTGACTGGGCGAACTTCCATGATAGTGAAGCAGAAGCAACACCGTTCTTTTCCGCTCGGTCAAGTATTATAGGAGACCGTCGAGCTGCAATACGAAGCTTGGCCGAATTGAGTTCGGCGGCTAGACTACATGTACACTGTGGTGCATGGCAGGAGGAGA
>Ga0209127_100447_pt1 | contig 14350 bp, 14 predicted proteins | sample LakSupMetagenome_FD_187469 | JGI IMG/M metagenome (GOLD analysis project Ga0209127, IMG submission 187469) | Freshwater microbial communities from Lake Superior, Canada - Sta WM archaea (SPAdes) (version 2) | ecosystem: Environmental > Aquatic > Freshwater > Lake | place: Lake Superior, Canada...
ATCTTTCGCGGCGCTTCCAGCCTCCTCATTGCGGCATCGCCTGATTCCGTTCCCCACTTCCCACTTGCTCCCCGACCCAGCCTGCCTCTCGCGTGCAATCTTTTTTTGGTGACGCGACGACCGTACAAGTCAACAAGCACAAGATATCGACAGTTATCGACAGTTGTTGGTATCATCCGCCCTTGAGACCATGTCCATGTACCCAGGGCATCGCGGGATGGGGCCTGTCCCTCCCGGCAACGGGGGTGAACGGCTCAATGAGCTGCTCGCGCAGATCCGGTCCGAGTTCGAAAGCCAGATGCGCACGACAGAGAACTTTGAGCATCAGAGTAAGCCACAACAACCCCTGGAACACACAAGTAACGATCAGCTGTCCGAGCAGCGCATGATTATGGCTGCAGCCGACTAACAGTGATGCCACAGTCCAGACCCAGATGCAGGAGATGCAGCATGTTCGCGACAAAGTCTATGCCATGGAGCAGCAGCATATGACTCTGAAGCAGAAGTAGGATCCCCCCATCTTGGCAGTCGTATCAGTCGCATCAATATTGTCTGTCGCTTCGGTAGCTGACATTGTCTTTTTTTTGTCCAGATACGAAGAAGAGCTAGCACATCTTCGCCGAGAACTTTCGCAGGCTCGTGGAGGTGCACCCCCTGGCCCTATCGGCGGTCCGCCGCAGCATGCTGGCCCGTCACAGCAGCCGCCGGCTATTGGAGTCGGAAATAACGTGTTTGGAGCGATAATGGCTGGCCAAGGCGGCCAGGCCGGACTTGCCCCTCCGCCCGCCCCGCCCCAGGAGCAACAGCAACCTCCACAGCACCAAATGCCTCCTGGCCCGCCTCCCCTTCAAGGACCTCCTCCCCCTCCCCCGCCACCATCTCAGCAGCAGCCTCCCTTCCAGCAGTACCCCCCAGGACCGGGACCGGCTGGATTCCCATCGCAGCCTCCGCAGACGACGGCATCTCCTGGCCCCGGTCATCGAGGCGGCATTGGACGTCCGCCGGCAGGCGGTCCAGCGACTCCCCAGATCAATACTCCCATGCCATACCCTGGCCCGGGACAGTCGCCGCAAGTTCCAGCTCATCCGACTCCCGACCACGCTCGCATGCAGCAGCACCCGCCTCCCCCAATCTCAGCCCAGACGAACTCCCTTAGCGATCTCGATCCGGAGCGCATGCCCCCTCACACAAAAAAGATGAAGGACGATTGGTGGGTCATCTTCAACCAGGCTGTTCCGCGCGTTTTGGACGTAGACTTGGTCCATACTCTACAGCACGAAAGTGTTGTGTGCTGTGTGCGGTTCAGCGCGGACGGCAAATACGTGGCCACGGGCTGCAACCGGTCAGCGCAGATCTACGACGTCCAGACGGGCGAGAAGCTATGCATTCTGCAGGATGAGAGCATCGACCTTAATGGGGATCTTTACATCCGCAGTGTCTGCTTCAGTCCGGACGGCAAGTACCTGGCAACGGGGGCCGAGGACAAGCTGATCAGAGTGAGTTGACTTTCTGACAAATGTCATGACGCAGATCAGCACTAACAGATACAGGTCTGGGACATCGCCACGCGCACTATCCGCAACACATTTTCGGGCCACGAGCAAGATATCTACTCGCTGGACTTTGCCCGTGACGGCCGCACCATCGCGTCTGGAAGTGGTGACCGCACCGTCAGACTCTGGGACATCGAGCAGTCGACCAACATCCTGACGTTGACCATAGAGGATGGCGTCACCACGGTCGCCATCTCGCCTGATACCAAGTACGTGGCGGCTGGGTCCCTCGATAAGAGCGTCCGCGTGTGGGAGATTGCCAGAGGCTACCTTGTCGAACGCCTCGAGGGTCCCGATGGCCATAAAGATTCTGTCTACAGCGTGGCATTCTCGCCCAATGGCCGGGATCTCGTGAGTGGCAGTCTGGACAAGACCATCAAGATGTGGGAGCTTAGCGCTCCCCGCGGCATCCCGCAGACAGGCCCCAAGGGCGGACGGTGCATCAAGACGTTCGAAGGTCATAGGGTCAGTAAACCCCCCTAAACCCACCCAAACGACTGATGGTTGCAGATGTATTGTGTCTAACATCAACTCTAGGACTTCGTGCTTAGTGTTGCCTTGACCCCCGATGCCCAGTGGGTGTTGTCTGGATCCAAGGACCGCGGCGTTCAGTTCTGGGATCCCCGGACTGGAGCCACCCAGCTCATGTTGCAGGGGCACAAGAACTCTGTTATTTCGGTTGCTCCGAGCCCAACCGGCAACTACTTTGCCACCGGGTCTGGCGACATGAGGGCTCGCATCTGGTCTTATACTCGCATCATGCAGTAAGGCAGCAAACGACAGATTGGAATGCCAGGAGAGACAGATGGATGAAGACAGGACAGGGCAAAGTGCTCTGGAGACTTGAGAAAGCAGTCCGCTTATTCCGGACGACTTGAAATAACGGGATAGCGGCGGGGTTGTCGAGGAAGTGATCTTCTTGGGCCGTGATGGCGATTGTGTATGTCTGGTACCTTCTTGGATGCCCGGCTACCTGGCCTATGTGGTGGCAGCTGACTTGAAGGGGTATTTGGCGTCACTGGGAGGGAACAGAGAACAGAGATGGGCTACAGTGGTACACTCAGGTCGGTCGGCTGGAGCTCGGGTTTTGCAAGGGTTTTGGTTTCCTCTCTGTGTGTCGGACAGTGTACGTAATGCTCTTCGCGAGAGATCGCAGTATTGCAATGCAAGGTGGATAGATACTTTGTTCTCGTGTCAAGGGCAGTCCAAGGAACCTATCGTCGCCGATCGGTATCAAACGAGCGAGCTAAACAAATCATCAAACTCGTCCCCCTTCTTCCGCTTCTTCTTCTTCTTGGGTGGCTTCTTTGTCTCCAATGAGTCGAAGAGACTGTCGAATTCATCTCTGTTCTTCTTCGACTTCTTAGGTTTCTCCTCAGGCCCGCTACTTGTAATCGTCTCCTCCTGTAGAGACCCGTCTTCGACCATCGTCTCACTTGGCTCTGGACCACCATCCTCAACCCCTCTCTTCACCTCCGGCTCCTTCTCCTGCTTCGACGCATGCTGCTCAATCTCAGACCTCGAGACGGCAACTCCCAGGTCCGCTCCTTCCTGGACATCTCCGCCGAGACCAGCGACGGCCCCCCTAGTAGACGACAGTCCCCCACCGCCCTCTTCCTCAGACGGCGCCGGTACAAGGGGCGCAACGGCAGCATGGACCTGTGCCAGCGCCCCGAGCAGTGCGAGCCCAAGATGCGCGTACTGATTATCAGCCGCTAACTGCGTGAATGCCCTGGTCCTCACGTCAGTTCCCGGCGCCGAATCCCCTTCCTTTGCATGGATAAACACCTACAAAAAGGCCCTAGGCAGGATCTGCTCGCTCATATACCCAGCCCGCGTCTCCATCTTTACACTCAAGGCATCATCCTTTGCCTGCTGGACAGAGACCTTCTTCTTCTTCTTCCCCTTGCTGTCGCTAGTAGACGCAGCGAGTCTGGCCCGGGAATCGACACATGCCTGCAGGTCGGCGGCGAGCTTGCGCGCGCCGCGCCGGAGCATGTCGAACTGGGCCCACCATTTGGAGAGGCGGTGCTGGTTCTTGTTGCGGTGGGCGAAGAGGTCTAGGATGCCGAGGGCGGGGGTCAGGAGGTGTAGCGATTGCTGCAAGGGGGACGGGGAGGATGTACAGGGGGTGGTGGCCATGAGGTCATTGTTGTGGTGGTGATGAGAGGGTTTGGGTGTTGTAAGTGAGGTGAAAGGCTTGCGGGAGGAAACATGAGTTTGACGGTAAGGGTTAGGGTTAAGTGACTTGGTTCCTTCCTGGTCATCGTCTCGATAGACACCCAGTCTTCTTCTGTATTTCTACGTCACTACTAAGGATAAGGTAGCATCTATCGAAAGGGTAGATATCGTCTTATAACATGCCATAGACGTGACGGGGACTCTAATATCTTCGCGCGCCCTTTCGCCAATGAGGAGGACTTTGGGGTTTGCCATCTGCCAAGTGAGAATCAGATAGAGATCACCTTCACAAGGAGCTAGTCAATAGATCCAATTACCATGATCAATCAACAGGTTCATCTCTCCCTGTAATCCTGTCGTTCCTCATCGCAAAGTCGATTAGAAATATCTATCATTAAAGTACCTAAAGGAGTTAGCGCAGCAGGACGGTGGTGTTCTGTGGTCAGTCAGCGGGGCAGCGACTCCGGGCGGGCGAGGGGTTTTGCACCCCGCCAAAATTTTTCGATCAAACCAGCAGGGTCCATCTTCGACGAAGCGATCCCCCACCATGTGAGAGGTCTCGAGTAACGTCGACGGCTCACCCTGCGATAGCCATTGAACTGTCGGCGTCTTCCATAAGACGTTCCTACACAGTCAGTTGAGACCACGATGTCTTCCCCTCTGCGAATTCTCCTGATCGGCAACGGCGGACGCGAACATGCTCTGGCCTGGAAACTGAGCCAGTCCCCGCGCGTCGAGTCCATCATCGCCGTCCCCGGTAACGGTGGCACGGCGAGCCTCCCCAAAGTCCGCAACGACTCCAGCGCCGCCGCCGATGACTACCCGGCACTCGTGTCGCTCGCCCAGAAGAACAATGTCAACCTGGTCGTGCCCGGCCCGGAGGCGCCCCTCGTCGACGGCGTGGAGGGCTACTTCCGCGCCGCCGGCATCGCGTGTTTCGGCCCCAGTAAGGGGGCCGCGCGCATGGAGGGCAGCAAGACGTTCTCGAAGGACTTTATGAAGAAGCACGCCATCCCGACCGCCGCGTACGAGAACTTCTCCGACTACGAGCCGGCGCGCGCGTACCTCGACAGTGTCGCCCACGACGTGGTAATCAAGGCCAGCGGGCTGGCGGCTGGTAAGGGAGTCATCATCCCGCAGAGCAAGGAGGAGGCGCACAAGGCGCTGAAGGATATCATGCTCGACAAGGCGTTTGGGGATGCTGGCGACGAGGTCGTGATCGAGGAGTTCCTTAGCGGCGACGAGCTGAGTTTCCTGTCGTTCTGTGACGGGCAGACGATCAAGAGCTTGCCGCCAGCGCAGGACCACAAGCGTATCGGGGAGGGCGACACTGGTCCCAATACTGGCGGCATGGGTTGCTATGCGCCGACAAATATTGCTACCCCGGAGTTGATCAAGAAGGTGGAGGCTGATATCCTTCAGCCCACCATTGACGGCATGAGGAAAGACGGAATACCGTTTGTTGGCTGCCTGTTTACGGGGTTGATGATCACCGCCGACGGCCCCAAGGTCCTCGAGTACAACGTCCGGTTTGGCGACCCTGAGACGCAGACGGTTCTGCCGCTGTTGAAGGACGATCTGGCAGATATTATGGTGGCTTGCACAACTGGACTTCTTCGCTATGTGCCTGTCACGGTCACCCCAGAGTTCAGCGCTACGGTCGTTGTCGCTGCCGGAGGGTACCCCGATGCTTACGCCAAGGGCACACCAATGCAGGTCCAATCCCCCCCGGCGGGCATCAACATCTTCCACGCCGGGACAAAGCTGTCGGGCGAAGGCAACCTGCTGACAGCGGGTGGCCGAGTCATCGCCGCTACAGCTACGGCAGAGAGCTTGAAGTCCGCGGTCGCTAAGGCCTACGACGGCGTGAAGCTCATTGAGTTCGACAGGATGTACTACCGCAAGGACATCGCGCACCGCGCCTTCCGCAAGACCACCGGTGCTTCCTCCGAGGCGCTCACATATGCCCAGTCTGGCGTCAGCATCGAAGCTGGCAACGAGCTCGTCCAGCGGATCAAGACGGCCGTCGCCTCCACCCGGAGGCCCGGGGCGGATGCCGAGATTGGCGGCTTTGGCGGCGAGGTTGACCTCTCCAAGGCGGGCTACCCGGGCGCCCCCATCATTGTCGGGGCCATCGACGGTGTCGGCACGAAGCTCATGATCGCGCAAGCGCTGAACAAGCACGACACCGTGGGCATCGACCTCGTCGCCATGAACGTCAATGACCTCGTCGTCCAGGGAGCGGACCCGTTCATGTTCCTCGACTACTACGGGTGCAGCAAGCTGAACCTCGAGGTCGCCGTGCCTTTTGTCGAGGGCGTCGCAGAGGGCTGCAGGATATCAGGCTGTGCCCTCGTCGGCGGCGAGACGGCAGAGATGCCGGGCATGTACAAGGAGGAGGACTACGACGCCGCCGGCGCGGCCATCGGCGTCATGCGCGCCGAGCAGCGCCTACCGCGGAAGGAGGACATGGTCGAGGGAGACGTCCTCATCGGACTCGCGTCGAGCGGAGTGCACTCGAACGGCTTCTCCCTCGCGCGGCGCATCATCACGCGGAGCGGGCTGTCCTATGCCGATGCCGCGCCCTGGGACAAATCCGGAAAGTCGGTGGGCGAGAACCTCCTCACGCCGACGAGGATATACGTCCAGCCGCTGCTCAAGGTGCTGAGGTCGGAGGAGGGCAAGGCCGTCAAGGGCCTGGCGCACATCACGGGCGGTGGTCTCACGGAGAACGTGCCGCGCATGCTGCCCAAGCACCTGGCGGCCGAGATCGACGTCACGAAGTGGGAGGCGCCGGCTGTGTTCAAGTGGATGAGGAAGGTGGGCAATGTTGATCCCGTGGAGATGGGCCGGACGTTCAACAATGGCGTCGGCATGGTTGCCGCTGTGCAGGCCGACAGCGCCGCCAAGGTGGTGGCTGCTCTGGAGGCGGCGGGAGAAAAGGTTTATACGATTGGTCGCCTGGTCAAGCGGACGGGCGAGGGAGAGGCTGAGGGGTGTGTCTTGCTTAACCTCGATAGCTGGAGGGTATGAGGGGGTCTAGTCGGGCTGTGGCGCATAAAAACGGCTGGTATTTCAAAAGTCATTTTGGATGGGTGTATTCGTACCCTCAAAACAGTATCCTCTTAGTTGTATATGTCTCGAATTGCGACCCTGATGAACGCGCTCTGCTCGGCAAACATTGTATGCTCTCCCCTCTCGTCAGGCTTCGATGTTGGAAGTCACTTGACAGCCGGCTAAACGATCGCCAAGACCTGAAATCGAAGCCTGCTCCAAGCTCGAGATATGCACATTCGTAATGACCAATCGAAGGTGCAGAAACACCCCGGTCTTGGCCTGTGATAAGCCAACCTAATCTTTGGCGGGGTACGGTCTGTTACGTATTTGTCGATTTCGACAGCTCTTCGAACAGCTTCTGCATGGACGGACAGAGACGCAGGCGTAGCTTCGTGGTTCGCAGATGAACGCAGAAGAGATGTAGTATTACTCTACGATGCAGGACTCGATGCGTTGCTGGCGTCCGGTTGTGGTCTGTGGCCTATCAGCTCCTATACCTACTTGGAATGCCTTGGAAGGGTGGTCATGGACTGTAGCATCACCAGATCTCGAGGCCCACTCTGAAGATAAATGATGTAGTTCGCGGAGTTCAACGGCGTTAGCTTCAGCTGCAATCTGTATCTTGCTTGGCTTTCAGTTTTCTCGAAATTTCCTCTGATCCTTTCTGTAGTACACCTAACCTTCAGGTTGAGCAAAAGGTTCTGTCGCAGTCTGTCTTCATATTGCCTCGAGGGCGAGCATACCTCACCGATCACCGTGTTTTTCGTTGTGTTGTATTCTGTCCATCGACTCTCCAGACCATATCTGGTTCTCAACCTGCTTCGTAGAGGCGCGACAACACCAAGGTCCACAACTCTCCACCTCCAATTTCACTAGGGTATATCCCATTGATCGAGCCCGACGATAAGCCGGGAGGATATTAAAGTAAACAGACGCGTCAAATCGCAAAAGGGCACAGAGTTCCAGCCTGTGCCCGACACTGCGGAAGCCTGGTGATAGATGGCCTCCAGGAACCCTTCGACGTGGGACGAGTACGAGGGGAGGGGCAGTCCCGGCCGGAATGACAGCTCCTCATCACTGGGGCGCGGTAGCGTAAGGTTCGACGAGACCGAGTCGCTCCTCGGTCGCAGTGTCGACCAGCAAAACGATGGTCAGGACGGCGACTGGCCACCATTGAGGCGACGAAGGTAAGTTCTCTCTCTGTTCTTCGAGTTATATCCTTCCTGGACGTGCTGCTAACTGACTTTACACTTACAGATCATCGGTCACCAACCGACTGGCGGCGCTCACCGAGATAGGCGGCGTAAACAGTATCAGGTCCTTCACTAAGAGTTGGCAGCGCGCCGCCGGCTTCCAGGAAGTCATCCCCAACAGACCGTCCTTCGCCTTCGCACCCGATCAACAACCAATTGGCGGTGCACCGGGACCGGGGACGTTCCAATATGGGAGGAGCGACGTCGAGAGCGGAAACAGGGGCGCGTCTCTGCTGCGGCAGCACTTCGAGAACGGCCCGCCAGACCAGATCTCGCCAGGCAGCCATGCGACGGAAGAAGACTCTCTAGCCGAGGGGACGAGCCGGCCGCCCGAGAGGAGGCACGGCAGTAACGCAAGTGACTTCCGGGACAGGGAGGCCAAGGCGCTCGACTCGGAGATGGCCCAGGCCTTCCGCGTGGGCAGCAGATCAGATTCGATATTCGCCATCCCCCCGCATCTGGCTACGCCACCTATCGTGGGAAGCTATGGGACCATTCGTTCCGACATCAGCCAGCCGTCGATGGAACATGCTGGGGCGCTGTGGCGGCAGCAACAGGAGGCTGTTGGGAACGTGCCAGACGCGGAGGTCGAGCCTATCCTCGTCAAAGAGGTCGAGCAGGACGGCAAGATCATCCTGACGGTCGAAGGGCAGTCCACGCTTCCGCAGACCGTTTTCAACTCGATCAACGTCCTCATCGGCGTGGGTCTCTTGAGCTTGCCCATGGGGTTCAAGTATGCCGGCTGGCTGTGCGGGATGGTGACCCTGGCTCTGTGCGCAGCAGTGACCGCGTACACTGCCAGGCTACTGGCAAGATGTATGGACCTAGACCCGAGCATCATCACTTTCTCGGATATGGCCTTCATCTCCTTCGGCCGCAATGCTCGTATCGCCACGAGCGTCCTCTTTACCCTGGAACTGCTAGCGGCGTGCGTTGCCCTAATAGTCCTCTTCGCTGACTCCCTCGACCTTCTGTTCCCTGGCTTCCTCACAGTGACCGAGTGGAAAGTCCTGTGCTCGTTGATTATGATACCCTTGCAATTTCTCCCGCTGCGTCTGCTGAGCTTCACAAGTATTATCGGTATCTTGTCGTGCTTCTCCAGTAAGTTCTCGCCTCCCGGAGCTCGACTGCCTCACATATGGCTAACCTCTTGAAGTCGTTCTCATCTTGATTCTCGACGGCTTCATCAAGCCGACCGCGCCTGGCTCCCTAATCGAGCCAGCCAAGACTTACCTGTTTCCGGCCAATTGGCTCACTCTGCCTTTGTCATTTGGACTGCTGATGTCTCCCTGGTATGTCTCTTCTGCTCGAAACTGCCACGTTATAGACTAGTTGGCTGACGGCGAGAATAGGGGCGGACACAGCGTGTTTCCTAATGTAGGTTCCATGCGGAAGAGGCATCTAAAGAGGCATACACTGCAAGACTTTGCTAACTCGTGGCTCAGATTTACCGCGACATGAGACATCCTTACAGATACCCTCAAGCATTGAAAATCACTTTCTCCTTTACGGTATGTTGCCACTCTGTAGCCCCTTCGGCGAGGATAGTATAACTGATTCCCTGCTTCTAGTACCTCATGGACATGGTTACCGCTGCAGCCGGCATCCTGATGTTCGGCGAGAACGTGCGCGACGAAATCACCTCCAACATCCTCATGACGACCGACTATCCCCGCGCCCTCACTTTCCTGATGTGCCTCTTCATCGCCATCATCCCGCTGACAAAGATCCCCCTCAACGCGAGACCGATCATCAGCACGGCAGAAGTCCTCCTCGGCCTCCACCAGCAGAGCGTGGCGGACACGCCGGGGCTGGTGGGCCGGTCGAGCTACTTCCGCGGCATGATGAAGATCGGTATCCGCATCTTGACCATCTTCTTCTTCCTCATCATTGCTATCCTGTTCCCCGCTTTTGACAGTATCATGGCTTTCATGGGAAGCGCTCTGTGCTTTACCATCTGCGTTACGTGCGTATACCTCCTCTGAAGGATCGCTGGATCGAGAGTTGTGACTAACGGTAGGATAGACTACCGCTCGCCTTCTATCTCAAGCTCTTCAAGAACGAGATCACGGCCAAGGAGAAGACCTTTGCCACGACGGTCATGGGCATCTCCTTGCTCATGTCCATCGTCGGCACTGTCTGGGCCTTCCTGCCCAAGTCACTCATAGGAGCAGAGCCTACGGCCACTTGATGGCGCCAACAAAACCGTCCTGCATCGATTGTGCGCATCGGTTCCCGGACACGAGACTCTCACTTTACCGCGCGCTTGCCAACATGCTTGATATGGCGAGGGTTGGACGGCGTTAATCATGCATATACCCTACATGGTCTCTATACTTAATCGGGAGCGGATCCTGACAAGAGGTGGCGGCGTTGTCCCTCCACTTCTGGTTGGTTGGCATGTTGGCATCTCTGCTTTCTCTTTCGCGGCCTGGGGCGTCTCACGTGCATATTTCTAGCATGACATTGCTCATTGTAACAAAGGACGACACATATGAGCGGGGTGTTTGGGATCATTCGCCTAGATTCAATAACGGTGCTTTAATTTGATGCTTAGTGCTAGACGTGTACAGATACTAGACACGTAGATTCGGTGTGCAGATCGACGCTTCACATGACTTACCGCGTCTAACAAGCTCTAGCTTGAGTTTGCTCGCCTTTGCTGCCTAGAGACAACAGTAATTCTGCAATGCTCCTGAGGATACACGTCCCCTGGATTATCATACCCATCTCCTCAGCATTTAGTTCATGGGCATTGAGCAAGCATATTGGCCGGGCTCACTGAAGCCCCCAACCAAGTAAGGCTGAATCTAGTCCACTGTAGAGCCCCTGACAGGTAAGCGGGACCCGTTGTTAGCCGCAGATCCAAAGCAACTTAGCTTACCTAAGGAGCTTGAACCGTCGCGAACCTCAAATATTCCAGGTTGTCACCTATTGAGTCACAGTACGCCATTCCGAAGGGGGCACCTTTGTTCATGTCCAGCTTGTTCAGGACTACTTTCGCCAGCTTCCACCACCGTCTTCGCCCCCGACTCCTGCAGGCCACGGTCACCAGCATTCCGACCTGGGGGCGCATCATGGCGTCCTCGACAGCGCAGCCGCCATGGACGCAGCCGAAGCCGTCGTACTCCCCGGCTGACCTCAACCTCGAGCCTCCCTTGAAAGTGTACAACTCCCTCACGAGGTCGAAGGACACCTTCTTGCCAGAGAAGAGCGATGCTGTCACTTGGTAGTACGTTGCTCCTCGTCGGCTTCGCGACCAGCCGTTTCATTTTGGACCTGGACCGGTTGATAACACATGTCATCTTATATAGTACTTGCGGACCGACTACCTACGACGACGCACATCTAGGACATGCCCGCAACTATGTCTCTACAGATATCATCCGCCGTATAATGCGCGACTACTTCGGGCTACCGATCAAGTTTGTCATGAATATCACAGACGTACGTTTTCGGGGTATACATGGGCGCAGATGCGAAGCTGACACGGGTTCTGCTTCGAACAGGTCGACGACAAAATTATCCTTCGCGCGCGGCAGCAGCACTTCTTCGGAAACCTGAAGAAGGAACACGGCGGCGACGGCGCTCCCAGCTCTGCCCTTCTAGAGACGACTCGAGCGGCTTTCCACCACTTCCTGACCGAGCGCCTTCCACTTCTACCAGCCGATGTCACGCCAGAAACATATGGAGCGGCGGCGGGGGAGCACTACAAGAGGGTCCTCGACGGCCAGGCTCTGAAAGAGGGGGAGGCTCCCGGAGACAAGGAGGCCAAGCTGAAGATGCACCTCAAGGCCGCAGCGGCGGCTGCCGAAGCGCTGCAGCATGCATCCAGCGCATCATCTCTACTACAAAAGACGGAGGACATCCTCCTTCCGTACCTCGACTCGCTGCACAGCTCCAGTGTTGACTCCCACGACCACGACCTATTCCTCCGGCTTACTCGCAAGTTCGAGGACCGGTTCTTCGAGGACATGGGTGCGCTCAACGTGCTGAGGCCGGACGTCTTGACCCGCGTCTCCGAGTACATTCCCGAGATCATCAGCTTTGTGGAAAAGATCGTCGACAACAAGTTTGCGTACGTCGCATCTGACGGCTCAGTCTACTTCGACATCCCTGCGTTTGAGAAAGCGGGCCATTTCTACGCGCGGCTGGAGCCCCAGAACAAGAAAAACCAGGATCTGCTGGCCGACGGCGAAGGCTCGCTTGCAAGCGCCTCGGGCAAGCGCAACGAGAGTGATTTTGCACTGTGAGTAATATTCACGAATCAGGTCTGGCAAGCAACGCGACAGCTAACTCTGTCACAGATGGAAAGCTAGCAAGTCGGGCGAGCCGTCATGGTCAAGTCCGTGGGGCGAGGGGCGTCCAGGCTGGCATATCGAATGCTCAGCCATGGCATCGGCGGTTCTGGGCAAGTCCATTGACTTGCACTCGGGGGGCTGCGATCTGTGCTTCCCGCACCACGACAACGAGCTCGCCCAGTCCGAAGCCTACTGGACAGTGGACAACGCTCCCGTGCAGTGGGTCAACTACTTCCTCCACATGGGCCACCTCAGCATCTCGGGCATGAAGATGAGCAAGAGCTTGAAGAACTTCACCACCGTGCGGGACGCCCTGCTGCAGCCGGAATGGACGTCGCGGTCCCTGCGCATCTGCTTCCTGCTGACCTCGTGGCACGACGGCATCGAGGTGACAGAGGGAGTGCTGAAGGAGACGGCGGCCTGGGAAAGCAAGGTGAACAACCTCTTCTTCAAGAGCCTGGAGGCCGCGCGAAGCCGTAAAGCCGGCACGACAGGCCTCTACGACGAGAAGAAGGCCAGCGAGGCGGACCCTGAACTCTACGCGACCTTCAAAGCCGCAAAAGAGAAGCTCGACGAAGCTCTCCGCGACTCGTTCAACACCCCGGTAGCGATGCGCGTCATGTCTGAGCTGGTCAACGAGTTCAACCTCGCCTCCAAACCCTCGGACGACACCCTCCTCCTCATCTCCAGCTGGATAACAAGGATAGCCACCATCTTCGGCCTGGACACGGAAGGCGACTTCCGCGATCCCAACCGCGTAGCCTGGTCGGGCCTGGAGATCCCCGACTCGGTCCGGCCCTACGTCTTCCCGGCCTCGGAGCTCCGCGACAAGGTCCGCCAGCTCGCCGTGTCCGACTCCCTCGACCACGCGGCCCTCAAGCAGCTCGCCGAGTCGGCCCGCTCCCCGCTCCAGTCCCTCCCCGAATCCGCCACCTCCTCCGCCGCCTCCAACCCCCACGCCCAAGTCCTCGACACCTTCATAACCTCCACCGCCCGCCTCGCCGACGACAAGGCCCCGGCCAAGGCCCTCCTCGAGCTCTGCGACCAGCTGCGCGACACCCACCTCTGGAACCTGGGCATCTACCTCGAGGACCGCGACCCGCCCTTGCCAGCACTCGTCCGCCCCGTCGACCGGTTCCTCCGCAACACGCGCGCGGCCCGGGAGTCGGCCGCCGCGGAGAAGGCGGAGGCGAAGCGCCGGCGCGAGGCCGAGGAGGCGGAGAGGAAGCGGGCGCTCGAGGAGAAGGCCAAGGTCAGCCACCTGGAGATGTTTAAGGCAGGAGGGGAGTTTAGCGAGTGGGACGCCGACGGGATACCGACGAGGGACAGCGAGGGGAAGGAGGTGGCCAAGAGTCGGAGGAAGAAGCTGGTTAAGGAGTGGGAGAGGCAGAAGGCTTTGCACGAGAAGTGGTTGGCTTCTAATGCGGGGAGCTAGAAGAAGAAGAAAAAAGAAAAAGCGGTTCATTCACTTAGATCACAGACAGGTCGCTGGAAAAACTTAACTAAGAGGCTTTTCATTAGTCGAGAGAAAGGTGCTTTCTGATGGGACGGTTCTCCCCAGCTGATGTAGAGCGGCAACATATTGATCTGAAGACTTTCTCGTGCCTTCAGGGGGTCATTCACCTCTGTTGATGTGAACTATTTTGACTTTGTGACAAGGGTATGGGCAACTGCTAAGTTAAGCAAAGTTGACGCCTGCATGGATCTGACTGAGCTTTTGACTTTCCTATCTTAAGCATATGTGGACGTTTCGTTGCTCGGTATGGTAATGTAGGTCGGTAGGCGACGTTGCGTAGTTGTCCCTGCCACAGGCGATGAGCGTCGGATCGAAGCACAAAGCTCCGCGATGCGCTTGATCTTGGTTCACACACTTGCATAAGGTACTTGAAGGCCTGGACGCAGTTTTTATATCACTTGGAAAGTCCTCTAAGTCCAAGTAGATGAGTGGGTAACTTCTGGTATTGTTAGACTATTCTAGCAAAGAGAAGAATCTAATCTAGACACA
>Ga0209127_100448_pt1 | contig 14330 bp, 11 predicted proteins | sample LakSupMetagenome_FD_187469 | JGI IMG/M metagenome (GOLD analysis project Ga0209127, IMG submission 187469) | Freshwater microbial communities from Lake Superior, Canada - Sta WM archaea (SPAdes) (version 2) | ecosystem: Environmental > Aquatic > Freshwater > Lake | place: Lake Superior, Canada...
TGCGCCCCGCTGGCGGAGATTCTCGCCCATCTTCCAGGGAGTGTGTACCACTTGCTTGACCAAGACGTTCAATGGAGTCCAACGCACTAACATCACTCGGAAGATTGCCAAAACTCTCCCAACGACTGGCAGCAAGGTTAAATGCGTGCAGATCAACTCTGTCGGAAACTTCGACCTTGTCGATAAGTTTGTGGAGAGAACGCCGTTTCTGACGATGGTGCTTTGTCGAGCATCCGGCGAGTTCAAGACATACCATGGCGCGCTTCGGGAAGAAGAGTAAGTTATACTTGGGAGAGTGCAAGACTAGTTCTAATTCCTGTTGAACAGTGTGCTCTCATTCCTCACGAGACAAGACATGCCCGCTGTCACCACTGACGTCGACGAGACCTCGATGCGAGAGCTCAAGGAGTCGCACGAGACGGTCATAGTGGCATATCTAACCTCGGATCACGATGGTGTGCAAGAGTGGTTGACCGCTATAGCTGAGGACATGCAAGACGACTTTGTCTTTTGCATGTCCGACAACCCCAAATTGGCCGCACTGGAAGGCGTTAAGGCGCCGAGTGTCGTCGTTTACAAGCATGCAGCTGAGGAGAAGTCTGTCATCCGGGACTTGTCCAGCCAAGGGACCATACGAGGCTCGATTCTCCGGGCAGTTCGACCTCTGATCATGGACTTCGTGCCTGAGGTTCATGAAGACATGCTGAACGTATGTGTGCTACCAAAATGCTTGCCAATTATGGTGCTGACAGTTTCCTAGCAGGCGACTCCACTGGGGTATATCTTCGTCAAGTCTGATTCCGAACAACGCCTAGTTTCTGAGGATTTCATCACAGTGGCACGGCAGTATCAGGGAAGAATCCAGTTCGGCATTGTGAACACGAACGTCTTTCCGGATCTCGCTGACACGATGTATGTCGCCGAGTGGGTTGATGATCTAGCATTTGCTGTCCATGATCTCGCTTCGAACAGGAAGTACCCCATGAGCCACGATGGCAACACTTCAGGTCGCCTTATCCCTGAAAGGGCATCCAGATTCGTCCAGGACTTCTTCGACGGCAGGTTGAAACCGACGATCAAGTCTGCATTGGTCCCGAGCGTCCAAACCGGCCCAGTCATCGAGGTTGTAGGCCTCACTTACGATGAAATCGTTCTAGATCAGGACAAGGATCTTCTGGTCGAGTTCTACACCCCTTCATGTCAACCATGCAAGGCTCTGCTCCCGATGTACGAGAGACTGGCGTCCCTATATGCCTCTGATGAACGGGCGACAGGGTGCGTGACCATAGCCAAGATCGACTACGAGGCTAATGATGTTCCCGACAAAGACATCAGAGGCTTTCCTTGGTTCAAACTGTACCCGGCGGAGAGGAAGGGAGCGCCGGTTACTTATCAGGGTGAGAGGACTGTTGAGGGGTGGGCAGGGTTTATTGCCAAAAACGGCACGAATGGTGTTAGGTTAGATCTAGAAGGGACGATGTAGTGTATAAGCTCCTGCGTTTTCCCTTCCGTCACCTGCGGCGAGTATATTACCTTTGGCATTCCAGCACGCTAGGCTTCAGGGAGGATCGCGACTTGGGCGCCAACATATGGGAAGCAGGAATGGGTGGAAAGGCCAGGTCCGGGTATCGTGTAATCTAGGGTTGCATTCGGCGACCTGTGTTGGCATGCAGATAAGTTTCGGCCTGCTGGGTATTGAACGAATAGGAATCTGCCGCGTCGAACGTAACATACCGCAGTACCAGCAGGTTAGATCCGCATAATCACCGCTCTTTTCTTTTGGCGGTCAACCGCCTGGATTTGTCCATATTTACGCATGCTCCTTCACTGTGATCCCCCTCTCGCTTTTCTCTAGGCAAGCCGACTCCTCTATTAAAGTTTCAACAAATCCAACTCTACTATTGCTGAGCCACAGTCGACATGTCAACATTAGGCCAATCCCCGGCCGTGCCGCCCGAAGTGGCGCAAATCATCACCACCAAGAAACTGCAGTACTGCCGCTTCGCCGACACGCACCAGTGGGAGAAATTCGACCAAGTCGCCCTCCCCGACTGCACCTACGAGTACACAAGCGCCGGCGAGCTCCTCGTCGAGCACGGTATCCGATACTCGTTTAACTCGACCAACGAGTTCGTCGCCTTCTTCGGCGCCGCCTTTGAGACACTGCAGACTATGCATCTCGTTGGGCCGGGGGAGTTCACCTATACCGATAAGACCGGCGACGAGGTACTGGCTATTTTTCCGATTGTTTACCATTCTGCTCTTGCGAAGGGCGCTGATGCGAGCAAGGGGGTGACGGGGACGGGGGGTGGGCATTATTATGAGACGTATAGGCGGACGGGGGAGGACTGGCGTATGGTGAAGTGTGTTATGGATCGGATTTATGAGAGGTCGGGTCCAGCTTGATCAGGGCGTGTCTGGTGCTGCTGTTTTTTCAATTGTGGATGAGACAAGTGGCTGGCGGGGGTCTGTTCTTTGGCAGCTGAATGCCGGCACGCCTTACCTGATACAGCGAATGCCATAAGCAGAACGTGATAGACCCTGCAGGCCCGTCTTATATGCAGGGCTCAGCACCTTACAGAGTTTCGTATGCTCGATTGGGTTGATATAACTCCGGCCGAGTCTCGGTCCTTCCGCCGCCAAGAGCACCGCATCTCGGACGTGCTGAGGTGAGCGGACTTGGTTGCTGGAACCAATGGGGAATGTTGCCTTAGGGACTTATTGGTTTGCTCGAGGTATACGAGAGGTAGCTGAGCTTGGGCGTAGTCCGGATTTGAATGCGAAGGTTGTCATCAGCTTATATTCCGTCCCTTGCCTCGCCGTCTCGGGCCACTGCCCGTCCTTTTCTCAACTACCCTCTTCCGACCATACTCAGAGTTATAGACAATGGCAGTGACCCCGATGAATTCTGAAGTCCTCTCCGCCAATAATGTGCCAGATATGAAAGTCAACCCCATCATTGACGTCCAGGCAATCGACGTGCCAACCACCACAGACACGCTCCCCGTGCCGCCCGAGCTCCCAGACATCACCCAACCGGCCAACCTCACCCTGCCTATCACGATCGACGGCTTCTCGCCGGAGAAGCAGGCGACGATCACAGCCCACATCGAGAAGCATTACCCCGACATCAAGACCGAGTTCGAGATCGAGACCGTCCTCGACATCATGCTGCACGTCGTCAGCGATGCCTCTGCCCGTAATGCACAGAGTGTTGCTATGCTTAGTGTAACGTCCTAACTCGAATATTATCATCAGTCCCAATACTGACTACCCATCGTAGAAGACAGTGGCAAGCTCCAACGCTGCCAGGCAGATAAGCGCTCTGTCCTGGAGGTTCTTGCCAACGGGCAAAAAACACCAGGTTTACGGGGCCGTGGCTAAGTACTATACCGATGTGTTGGTGTTGGCCAGCAGGTATGGGATCTTATAATCCCCCTTCACTTGGAATCGTACATACTAAGAAGAAACAGTTTGAGGAGCTCTGGGCAGGATATCGTTGAGGAGTACTCCGTGCTGTTTAACGAGCCGCAGCTCGCTGCTATCAAGGCTGATGTGGAGGCTTGGCGGAAGATCGAGGAGGTTTGTGAGGAGTTTGAGAGGTTGGCTAATAGTGCTTGAGGGCGTTACTTATGATTGTGCATGTGTCTCGTTTCAAGTTGTGCTAAGCCCCGGTAACAGCGGGAAACGTCGTGTTATTCGAGAAGTTGGGATGGGTCAGAACTGAACCTGATCTTGGGGATTAGGAGGGAGGGAGCTCGGCTTGTTGGGTGCGCAGGCCAGAAAAGAGTACGTCGTGTTTGGTTGACCCGGACGTGGTGCGAAGCAGTACAGGGCGCGCCACATAATGTTTCGTTGTGAGAGGCAGAGTGATATAGAGTGAGGAAACACTGAATAGTTAAGGACTATACATAATCACTATCAAAACACAAGTAATAAATAAGATGACTAACAGACAGAGCAAAGAAAACATGAAATGATTGTCCAAGTTTCAAGATGAGTGCATATATTTCATCCCCGGGTTGAGGAATAACTCCCATTAAGCGACAGAGACGGTGCCTACCTGCTCGTACCCTCCATTCGCAAAGCCCTGGTTAAAGGCCGCCTTGACCGGAAGCTGGTAACCACGATCGCGGTTACGTTCCTCCCCAGTCGACGGTTCAGGCGTCTGCGGGGCAGCAAGAGCCCGGGTAACTGTCTTAGGCTTAGAGCTGGCCTTGGCCTCCTTGATATCCCACGTCTCATCGGCCGGAAAGGCCTTGGCCGTCTGCAAGTCCTTCAGGGCCCCGTCGATGATGCCCTGGGGACCGTCCCCGAGGCCGAAGACAGCACCGAGGTACCGCAGCTCCGAGTTGGGGGCGGGGCCGGCCTTGTAGTCGATCGAGAGAGTCATCCCGTCGTTGCCCACGACGGCGATCTTGAGCTCCTTGAAGGTGCCCTTGAGCTTGCCGTACAGCGCCGTGCCGACGACGGCCAGGACGCTGCCTATGAGCGGCGTGGCGAAGACGACCAGCCAGTGGCCGAAGTCCAGCCGCACCCGGATGGGCGTCGAGCCGCCGAGGCTGAGGGCCGCAATGTCGGCCGAGGGCGGGGGCGCGTACGCGGCCTGGGGCGGGTCGCCGGGGATGACGGACCAGCCGCCGATCATCTTGAAGGAGGTGGACCACTCGTACTCGCCGGCCAGCTCGTTGCTGGGCTTGGTGAAGTCGTAGGTGGTGGAGCTGGACTTGGTGCTGTGGAAGACCTGGCCGGTGAGGTTGCTGGCCTCGAGCCACCAGCTGACCGTCTCCTGCGGCTGGTACCTGGCTGAGCTGTCGCGGGGGAGGGTGGACTCGTCGATGAAGACGGGCTCGAATTCAAGCGTCTGGGAGTTCTGGACGCCGATGACGATGTGCACGCCCATCACTCCCGGGTAGGTGTAGTCGATGTTGCCGACCTTGAGCCAGGCCGCGTCGGACGCGTCCGAGGGCTTCTCCGACGGCTTCCAGAAGCCGTTGACGTCGATGTCGAAGGACTGGCCCTTGTCGCACTTTTGCCATGGCCCCTCGATGGCCACCGTGACGCCCTCACTTGGGACTGAGGATACCCACGAGAGGGCGTACTGCACATTCCATGAGACGGTGGTTTTGGGAGCGAGCCCCTGGGACCGCCAGATGACATTGTAGGTCGGCGCGGCCGTGCCCGAGGCGACGCACTTGGCGATTTGGAAATTCCAGCCATTTTTCTTGATGGCCTGGTAGTCGGTGGAGGATTCATACCAGTGTAGGGTGCGCGTAGACATGGTGGTGGTTGATATCGTCAACGGGCCAGAAGTTGGAGTGAGTTGTTGAATGTAGTGAGGCGTTTAGCAGTTGAAGAGCTGTGAATAGGATGAGGTAGTTAGCTGAAGACTGCGTGCCAATTGGCTTGCGGTATTCGGGAAGTCATCCAGGCTTTATAGACGGTTGGGACGCACCGCCGTCTGCGTCGGATATGGCCGGGAAGGAGTTGATGCCGTCAAGGGATGGCAGGATATCCGTGTTCTCCCCCATCGCAGATCGTTGTGATGGTTGCTCACCTGTCATCGCCTCGCACCACCGAGTGTCCGGTCACGAGCATATCCAGTTCATGGGCCGGCATATGTGGCCCTCCAGTGCTGAGGGCATCACCAGACGAGCAGGAGCTTCGACGGGACGGCAAGCGAATGGCTGCGGCTGGTTAGGTAATGAAAGCGGGCGGGCAGGACGTGATCATTGGTAGATTGTCATGCAATGGACAGCTGGCTGCTGATGCCTACATGCAGGATGCACTGTATAACTGGTTGCGAGCTTGGCTAGCGCGGCAGTGGCATTGCAGCGGAATATCCCTCGACCGATAAAGGAGTCGCAGTAGCCTGATATCCTCATCTCCAACCCCATATCCCCGGGTTCAGGTTGCACAGGTCGGGGTCAGATGCTTAGAAAAGAGAAGAATCATGATGGTGATGGTCGCTGGCCGCAATGTGCGTGCCGCATGCCGGTCGTTGTCGAGCGTTCGCCGGCCGCAGAACATGGGTGGAGTGCGCCAAATTGCAGTCCAGGGACGACAATAGCATGATGAGCGCATCTCGCCAGACGCAGAAGGGTAATTCCCATCTCAACCGTCCACTCGCAGTGAAGGTCCAGAAGCTGATGATATCTTGCCATGGCTTCCCGAGCATGGCGCATAGGTGCATCAGCCCACCACGCACACCTTTCCATCCTTCGCTGTACTCATCTCCCGACTGTGGACGACTTCCTCTGCTCCGGCAGTGTCCCCTCCTGCGAGACTACTCGTGCATTGGCGCAATATACCATCACGCCACGTCACAACCGCACAATTCTGATCTGTCACGGCACATCATCCGCTGGGCACGGCTTCCCCTCTCTAGGGAAAGTCACCTCCTTCGCAGCCAGAGATAGGCGTGATACCCGAAGCCCAAGACGCCCGCAAAGGTCGCGCAGCCGATGAACGTCAGATCCCAGTTCTGGGCACGCCAGGCCGACATCCTCGCATCAGCAGTCTGCATGTGCAGCGGCCGAGACCTCCTCACGCATTGCAGCCTCCCATCTTCGCTCCCGAGCGGGGTCTCTGACGGGCTGGAGCTGAACATGCGGTCATACATGACCTCCTCAATGAGGTCGGCGGCGTAGTGCTTCTTCCTCGCCGAAACCCGTGCGATATGCGCCATGCGCCGCACGTTCCGGCTGACCTGCCCGTCCCTGTCTAGCAGGAGGGTCCGGCACTTCTCCAAGACCTCCGACGACGAGAAATCCGCTTTGTCCATGGCCAGGCCGACGCCGGCTTCCTGGATACGCAGGCCGTTGAGAGGCTGGTCGAAGAAGAAGCCCAGGCAGAGCATTGGCGTGCCGTGGAAGAGGGCTTCGTTGACGCTGCTGCCTCCTCCGTGAGTCACGAAGAGGACTGTTTGGGGGTGGTCGAGGATGGCGCGTTGGGGTGCGAAGGTGGTGAAATGCCAGGCTGGGTCATGGTGTTCCAGGATGTGGCGAACAGTCACCTGTCCGTCGGCTCCGTGGACACTCCGTCCTAAGGGGAAGAAGCTCCGCTGTGTAGCGCCGGCCACCCATATGACACCATCGATCAACTTGTCTCGTAGCAGTACCGTAAACGCGTCCAGGAAACGTGTTATATGCTCTTCTTGTAACAAGACGTGTGTCCCGAACGACACGTACACGACTCGACGCCCGGGACGAAGAAAATCCTCCAACCGGCCGTCTAGCTGCGGATACTCGTCCGCCAGTATCGGCCCAACAGCAGCAATCATCGGCGGCAGATCCTTGGGCGTTTCGAGCCCCCAGAAGGAGTTCACCAGAGCCAGGTGGTCGGGCGTGCGCGACACGCTGGAAAGCGAGTAGTTCACCCCGGCCGCCCTCCGCATGTTACGCACAAAGCGCAGGTAGTTGATGATGGCGGGCAGTGCCCTCAACGGTCTCAGCTCGGCGCGCAGACGCGTCGCGAGAGACGCGTTCTCGCTTGAGAGCGCGTCGATCTGGAAGCCCGGTACGCCGGGGATGTACGAGACCTTTGCGTGGCCGTAGGGCATCTGCGGCCACACCATGGCCACGGGGATGCCTGTCTGGTGCTGGATGTCCCTGACGGCATTGACGAAGAAATCCGCAACGATCACGTCCGGTCGGCTTCTCGCTGTGATGTCTTTCAGGAAGGCAAAGTCGGAGGTCCAGAATGCGTCGACGGTGAGTTTGGGACGGAAGTAGCCCCGGTAGTCGCGCCTGGGATCGGTCTGCTGCATGTCCACGTAGTGCGCTGCTTCTTGCTCGGCCGTCATGGGCTCCCCCATGGTGTGCATCCGCGAGACAAAGCGGTAGTACTCTGACTGGACCCATTTCTCCTGGCCTCTGTGGGTTGCGAACTCAATCCTGTGGCCGCGCTTTGCAAGGATGCGGCCGAGTTCTAGGACGGGGGCTTGTGTGCCGTCAGTTGATGCTGGTTGGTGATGACACGTTGCAGACATACCTGCATGGGTGAAGCCTCCGGTGCCGACCACCAGGAGCACAGTGGCCGGTTCGGCTGGCACTTTTGGGCGACGCTCCGACATTTCCACTGGACCGTCAAGCAGGAGGCTTCTCTTCACTTCACAGCGGCATCATTGAAGTTGTGCGCGTCAACGATTGGTGGTTCGTGCGCTCCGTTGCTACAGCAGCCAATCAAAGTTCAGAAAAGCGGCCAACTCCACTCTGATTTGCAGCTTCAGCAGTTCGAAGGTTACACCTTCCTCAGAAGTCAACCCGTCTTTGGGCGATATCCCTTTATAGCAAAATAATCTACCACAAAGGCTAGCTTGGAGTTGGAACGGCATCGGAGTCGAGCCACTTCTCCGTTACCAGCTGGGTCGTATTTGGTGTTTCGCTGTGACGTCGGCAATACCTTAGAAGGCGGCTGTTGGAACGGAACCGGAAACCCCGTGTGTCCGGTTTCCCCCCGCCGCCGTCCACCACACCCATCAACACCAGACAACCACGTTTCCCAACCCTTCCAACCGCTCAAAGAATCTCCTAACATCCTCATCGCTATACCTGAGACTGAAATGCGTAACCACAAACGTCGTATCCTTCCACTTCCTCACCACAGGCTCCAGATCCTCCCAAATGGTATGCTTCGTCCTCTCTGCCACAGCCCTGTGCTCCGGGTACAGGAAACTGCACTCTGTGATCACCACATTGACCCCCTCCCTCAACCAATCCGGCTCCGCGGCCAGGGTCTCCGCCGTCCCATCCCCCAAAAACGCGAAGACGGGCACCCTGTGCGGAGCGGTGAGGTCCGCGCCCCCGAGCCGGAGGTCGCGGAGCTCGGGGCCGGGGAGGCCGCGGTACTCTGGTTTTAGTTTTGGTGTGGCGGCGTGGAAGACGTAGCCTAGGCAGGGGACCGAGTGGGCGCACGCGAAGGCCGTTGCCGTGATCTCGACGGGTCCTTTGAGCCGGCGTAGGGGGACGACGTCGCCGGGCCGGAGACCGTAGGTTTTGTGTGTCCGTAGGTGGGGTGGTCTTGGGTCATCGTCGTCGTCTATCTCTTGCCCGCTGATGCCGGTCTCCTTCACAACCTTCTGGGCCAATCCTCCGTGCCCATTACCTTCGAAATCCCCCTCTTCCTCGTCTTCTTCTCCGTCCTCATCCGCACTGACGATTTCTACACCCCCCTTGTTCAGCAGCACCTTCGCCCTTACGTACTCGTCAAGAATCTCCCTCACCTCCTCCGGACAGAAGACATCCGGGGGGTCACTCCTCTTCACGAATGCCGGCGCGAGCAGAGTATGATCGCTATGCCCGTGCGTCAAGAAGATATGTTTCGGACGGTTCTTATCGACCACCAGGCCCGCGTCGAGCAAGAGGTTCAACTCGGGCACCACGAAGGACGTGTGCCACGCCGCCCGCGACCGGCCGGTGAGGGTGTACTGCTGGTAGGGCCGCGGGAAGCGCCAGTATAGCACCACCGAGTCGGATGAGTGGGGGAGGGGCGACGCGAAGGTTATTTTAGACATGGTAGGTGGTACTTTCAGTAAGAAGTTGAGGTGAGGTGGTCTCGGTGATGGCGACGTTGAAGAATAGCTGACGTAAGCAGATCCCCCACTGTTACTGGAAAGCAACTGTAAGAATGAAAGTTGGGTTTGTTTACTGACAAGCTTTCTCTCCAGCAAGCGAAGGGGGTTGAAGGGAGAGGAAAAACAAAAAGGGACAGTACCGCGACAAGCACTGGAGTGTAAGGGAAGTGTCAAGACTCTTATCGTCTTTTCTTTCTATTATTTGGTACACAGAAGTGGTGATATCGAACCCAGTCTGTCTATGCCTCTCTCTTGACTCGAGACACAAATGAGAATCCAGCTTGCCAACGACCCAAAAACGCCGTAACAATGTATGTTACCTACTACCCAAGGTATCTCCAATTCGCCCCAGCAAGTCTCCACATCCGGCGATGCTATTCCCCTCTATACCCATTCCTTGTCCCCATCCGATTATCCCCATCCGTTAATCCCCAGTGCCCGTCGACGTCATCGCTCGTTTTATTGCCTCTTTAAGCGGCAGCCCCCGCCTCCTTGACCGCCTCCTTGTTCAGCCTCTCCCACGGCATGAGCGGGCTGATGAGGAAGGCCACGCCGCACGCGGCGATGGTGAAGGCGAAGGCGACCTTGATGCCCGCCATGTAGGCGACGAGGATGCCGGCGACCTGATCGGCGGGGAAGACGCGGCGGATGTCGGTCGCGCCCGTGAGGAGGAGCTGTTGCGGGTTGACTCCCGGGGCGCTGGTGACGACACGGTGGAGGAGGCGGTTGACGAAGCCCGACTGGGCGGCGGAGATGGAGAAGGCGCCGCCGACGGTTTGGAAGACTGGGGGCGGGTGTTAGCTGGAGCAGGGAGAGATGTGGGAGAGAGGGAAGGACTTACAGAGAATGACGGCTGTGGTGGATGACATGTCTTCCGCCGTGGACATGGCCTGGCCGACGATGATGGGAATCTGGAAGGCGACGCCCCAGCCCAGACCGCCGAGAATCTGGTAGCCGATCCATTTGCCCGAGCCGGTCCCAATGTCCAGCGTGTACAGCAGGCCGGCGCCGACTGTCGCGAGCGCGGACCCGCCGATGACGATGGGCGTCGCGATGCCAGTCGCCGTGATGGTGCCCCCGGAGATGATGGTGGCCACCGTCACGGACAGGATGATGGGCAGGTTGCGCACGCCCGAATCCGTGGGACCGACGTTGTCGATGCTCTGGAAGTAGATGGGCAGGTAGTAGATGATGACGAAGTACGACCCGGCGAAGAAGAAGGAGAAGATGGAGCCCGCGCCGACGGAGCGCTTGGCCATGAGCCGCGGCACGACCATGGCGCGCTCGCCCTGGTAGAACTCCCAGGCGGCGAATACGGCGATTATGGCGACGAAGCCGACGAGCAGGCCGATGACGACGCTCGAGTCCCAAGGGTGCTCCTGCCCGCCGTACTGGAGCGCGAGGATGTACGAGATGATAGCGCCCATCATCAGGACAGTCCCCAAGGGATCCATCTGCAGGATCTTCTCCTTGAAGGGAGCGAGGACGGGCTTGGCCTGCGAGGGCGTAGTGAAGAAGAAGAGGATGATGGCCGCGGAAAGACCTCCGATGGGCAGGTTGATGTAGAAGCACCACCTCCAGCTGACATGATCAGTAAACGCACCGCCTATCAGAGGGCCAATGACAGAGGCGATGCCGTACGAGGCGCCGATGATGCCGGTGAACATGGGCCGCTTCTTGGGGGTCGCGGAAAAGGCGATGATAGTATAGCAGCCGCTACCAGCCCCAGCTCCACCTACACCGGCAATGGCGCGACCGACGATGAGGACAATGGCATTCGGAGCCACGCCGCAAAGCAGACTGCCGAGCTCGAAGATGAAGATGGACAACAGGAAGGTAATCTTGAGCGGGAAGTATTTGTACGCCTTGCCCCATGTGGATTGGAAGCCGCCAAAGGTCATGAAGAATGCCGATCCATACCACGAGACGTATTGCAGGCCGTGGAACTGGTCAGTAATCTTGGGAATGGCCGTTGCGACAATTGTCTGTGTCGATGTCAGGACTATGTTCGCGACAGACCTGATTGTTAAGGGGATTGCTTACCAAATCAAGGGATACGAGGAAGACGGCGAGAACGAGGGCGACGACGATCATGGTCAGACGAAAGCCAGTCGGGTATTCCTCATCTGCCGCGTCTGTGGATGGTTGAGCTACTACATTCTCGTCTCGTATCGTCTCCGTGTCCGTCATGTCGGTGTCGCCGCCATTGACGCCCTTCTCGCCCTTCTCCCACTCGGCATCGCTCGTCGAGGCCGCTCTCGTCGACCTGTCGCTCATATCGATGCGTGCCCTGTCCTTCTCGGGGTCGAGGAAAGGGGTTGGGGCGTTTGACCGGTCATGGTCTGCTAGTGTGCTGGTTGAGGAGGCCATGTTGTGCGATGTTCCTGTCATGGGCCGAGTTGTTGTTCAACTGCCTAGGACTGCCTTGATCTGGTCAGACAACCGGGACCCAGAGCACAGGCTCGAGGTGAGACGGCCATGATATATACCCATCCTGCTGACATTTCATCCTGCCGGGCATTGCTGACCCTCAGACCCATAGGGATAAGCGTGTCACAACGGCCAGGAGTCATCAATGGCTGCATGGGAAAGCATATCTGACGTACGGGACTAAGCATGATGGAGCTCGGCGGACCCTCCGGACGTTGGAGGTACGTGAGCGCAAGCTGATGTACCAGGGGAGTACGCATGTAGCTTTACTGCATCGGACAGCAGGGACGTGACATAGGCGACCCGAGCGCTGTGGACCACGTTTGTCAGCCAACTTCCACATGTAGCATATGGTGCTCGGCAGTCTTATCTGCCCGGCCACGAAGCGCTAGATCTGCGATCTCGAGGCGCTATTGGTACCAGATGCGCCAATCGCATACCTGGAAAGTGAGAATTAGGCCGGTTCGTCAGAATGAGCCGCACTCCTTGTGGTGCATTGGTGCCCTGCGGACGAAGGTACCGCACGCCAAGAGTCCCGGACTTAGCGGATGGTACGCTATCGCTGCGTTCAGCAGAGCCCCGGAGGTATCATGTAAGCGGCTTGTTGTTCACGGGGCGTGCGCTAACCCCAGTCCTCCGGAGGCACGGCGGACGAACGCTGCTTGGCTTAGAGCATTATTAAGCCCTTCAACCTCGAGTACTCGGCCACATGAGTCACTACTCTATGTTGCAGTTTCGCAATTGTTGCAAATTGTCGCCCCAATATCCTTCCTTCCCAGGTAGGGAATTGGAATGCGAACTCTGATGTCGCTTTGAGGCCGTACACACCTATTCGCAATGATGGTGGATGATTTCATATGCGTCATCCGCGCTAACCCTCTTCGGCTGATGACCTGCGCGCCGGCTCCTGAGCACACTGAACGCTCAACGAGCGCGTCACTCACAGAGCTGATAGGTTCTGTCGCATCCTGTTCTTTCTCGCAAATGCAAATAAACCAGGCAGAGCGTCAGAATCATCCGCTTGGCAATATCTCACGCACTCTGATTATGCTCGGTGGCACCCAGAGATCGGCCAGATGGCGGCGCATAAACGGTCTACACGGAGCTGACCGGTTCAGCTTTCAGTCGCTGCAAGGGCGCCACAAATTCACCGCGCCCATGTCTTGGTCTGCTGCCGGACCGCGCGAAACACGAGGAAGTACGAACTGGACAGTTACAACGCGGTCGTGCAGGGCATGCCGTGAAATAGATACAAGAGACCGTTTCAAGCCTGGCCTTTGAACCTCATTCGGCAAGAACCCCGCGTTCTCGAGTTCTTCATGTGGCGCGGTGGGCGGACCGCGTCTCACCTCAGCGGTCTGCAGTCACTACCACGGACTTGTGTGCGCCAGAGAACATTTCGATAGTCACCTGGGTGACATGACTTGCCGGACTCAAAACTCTATCCGACCCGGGGGTCCAATGCCAGGCACTCACTCATCCTTTTCGTGTTGGTGGGAGCAACCTCGCCTCGGCTGCCCGGCGATACTGAGGTTGAGCTTCTGCCCTTGCACGTCACGGCACCACGACTACCCTCCATCCCATCCGGGTAGCATGTGTCTCCGGTGTTGTACGGAGCGCAGTACGGGATGATGTCGCGGATCAATTCCTTCTCCCATATCTTGACCCTTCGCCTCGAGCCTTCCGGATGAAGGTATCTCAGATGATGTCCAGTGTCCGGTGTAAGAGGCTGCGTTCCTGCTCACCTTTTGCGGTGAAGCGCTACCACTCGTCCGATCCCGCACAATTCGGCTCCGGGCTCCAAACAACCTGTCTGATTTCCATGTCTCCCCGAGGTTGTGCGGGTCCGTATGTACATTCTCACGAATCTGGACGTAAGAAGCGTGCCTTAAGATCTCACACGTCCAAGTCCAAGGTACGGCTTACTCTGCCAAATCACGTTAGGTATTACGTGACTACGCATTTACCTCCTTTGGGAACGCAGTCTGACCGAGGAGACCGCCGTTACCCACAAAATATGTGTCTCGCACTTAGGCCGTACGTACGACGTACTTCCGAGTCGCCATCTTCGCAATATGGAGATATGTTTGCGACGTCCAACGGGGCCACTCGCCCAACACTCACTCTTGTTTTGGCTAGTCCCGACTGTCTTATAGCCTTCATAGAAGGCTGAGTATCATGTCTCAAGCGGGCGAACAGGGAAGGAATTCCTTCTACTTGGCCATGACGTGTATTGCCGTGCATGGCGAGTGACAGCGGGCAATGCCCGGACTTTCATCAGGCTTCAAAATCCACCAACTACGAATGGACACCTTGCTCATGCTTG
>Ga0209127_100449_pt1 | contig 14319 bp, 20 predicted proteins | sample LakSupMetagenome_FD_187469 | JGI IMG/M metagenome (GOLD analysis project Ga0209127, IMG submission 187469) | Freshwater microbial communities from Lake Superior, Canada - Sta WM archaea (SPAdes) (version 2) | ecosystem: Environmental > Aquatic > Freshwater > Lake | place: Lake Superior, Canada...
TAGGGGCTGTGATTATGGCCAAAGTAGGTTCCACGATGTCTGTCACAGACCAGAGCTTTAACCGCATATTGACCTACTCAGCTGGATTGCCGTTAAACGCCAAAGCGTTTAGCGTCTTGCCGTTGGACGGCAGACCGGTGATGACACCCTTGTTGGCCGTGTCGGCGATATACTTGCACAGCTCCTGAGGCGCCTTCTTGCCAAGCAGAGTGAGGAGATAGGCGCCCAGGCCGGTGATATGCGGCGTCGCCATCGACGTGCCGGAGATGGTGTTCTGCCCCCCCGCACCCAGGTCAGTACCCAATCCAACGACTTAATGCACAGAAGAATAAACAGCAAAGAGTACTCACGGTATCATTGACTCCTCCATTCCACGTACTCAGGATCTCGCTCCCGGGAGCAAAGATGTCCACGAGCGATCCGTAGTTGGAGTAGCTCGCCCTGGCGTCGTTGCTCGTCGTCGCCCCGACGGTGCACACGGTCGGCTCGCTCGCGGGCGAGAAGGAGGACGCGTCGGTGTTGCTGTTGCCCGCCGCGACGGCGAGGAAGACGCCCGCCTGGATCATGGCCGCTGCGGCACTGTTGACGGCGGACGAGGTGGAGCCTCCCAAGGACATGTTGGCTACGGTGCCGTTGGGGCAGGAGCGCGTCTGGGAGTCGGTTGTGACGAAGTTCATGCCGGCGATGACACCGGAGCTTTTGAGACGGGAGTGTTAGGGGGACGGTATGTAGGGAGAGGGGAAGGGTCGGGGCAAGTGGTAGGGACTTACAAGCTACCGGAACCGCCGGCGTCGAGGACCTTGACGGCGAATAGGTCGACCTTCTTGGCGACACCGTAGGCCAGGGAGCCGATTGTGCCGGCTACGTGGGTGCCGTGTCCGTTGCCGTCGGAATCGTCTCCGTCGCCGACGGCGTTGTACAGCCAGGTGGCGCGGCCCTCGAATTGCTGAGTTGGAGTGGTAAGCTGCTGAAAGTCTGTCGGGAGCACGAAAGCTCGTGACTTACAGTGTGTTCGACATAGATGCCAGTGTCGATCACATAAGCACAGACGCCTGAACCGGCGCTGTCGTCGTAGACATATGTGTCAGCTCCCTTAGCCTTGTGGGAGATGCGAGCAAGACCCCACGGAGCCTCAGTCTCCGTGGCGTAGTCATAGATGGACACGACGCCATCTTTCTCGATATACTCGACCTAGTTGTACCCGGTTAACAGGAGCCCGACAAACCGGGGATTCAGCTGACTTACTTCAGGGATCTTCTGGATATTAGCCAGGGTGGCAGCATCAAGCTTACTAGCGAACCCCTTGAACCCGGGAGCCTTGTACACGTGCTTGGCCTTGGTGGACCCAAGCTTGCTCAGCGCACCCTTGAGTACATCCTCGGACACGCCAGCCCTGAACTTGACGATGTACTGGCCCGGGATGATCTCGGCCCCGCGGGCCTCGATGACGGGCGCGAGCCTGGGAGCCGGAAGCGAGGCCGCCAGACCCAGAGGCAGGGTAGCGAGGAGAGCGGTAAAGTGCATGGTTTGCTGAGGATTTTATCCAAATGAAGTGAGAAAAGGCTTGATATTGCTCTGCGGCTGTTTTGCTTCCGGGTTGCTTGACTTTTGCCGGCCGATCGTGGCAAACTGTGCCGTCATTGCTCGCCTATTTATCTCTTCGTCTCCCGCTCTCTCGCGCCATCTTTCTGGACGATGGTCTTGCTCGACCCCTTTACCACCTTCCCTCTCGAGACTTGTCGACCGCCCTCCTCGTGATGGTCTCAGACCTCCAGAGGATGATGCCTCTGCAGCAGAACGATTACAGGATGATAAGGAAAGCAGGGACCTTCCATGCTGAGATGCTCGAGCCAGAGGGCGAAGCATTGTCTGTCAACCGTGAGCGCCTTGATGTGACGGTGTCATGACCTTGGCAGCATCGGAGAAGGATGTGCGGTGGAGGGATCCAAATCACCATCGGATGCAATGACTGACCGTTGAGTGTACACATGCCGTCCGTAAATAGAAGAAAATATATGAGATGACGGCCTGTTCACTACCCACGCGGGCGAGACGTCGTACAAAGCGGAAGGTCGGTGGTGAAGGCCTCTGTCATGGAGTTGACGACGGGCCAAAGAGAGGTTGGCTCGATATTAACTGCTTGTCGCGTGCTGCGGCGCCGTAGGCCTGTGCAGACGGCTTATCATCGAGCTGTATATGATGCGTGGGTGGCAGAGTTACATCGCGGCTTCTGCCGAGCACAGGGTATGGCGACGGCATAGGGTACGGTCAGGCTGCTGGACGTGCATTCGGTAAGGTAATCATATCTCCGGTTGGCGTCGACCTTCCCTTCTAGAAAAAGACTTCATCCTAGAAGTAGTGACGTGCTCATCTGCAGGCTGAATCCCCGATAGGCAGCAAGATGGACGGCCACGCTTTGAACTTCTGACCGGAGCGATGCATACGTCGATCTCGAAGAGATCTGACATCCCTGAATGTCCAGATTATTCTCACCATCGACTGACAGTGCGCAAAGTCACCTTCTCGAATGATATCACACGGGCCCGTCTGTGAGGATTGTGCCCTTGTCGCCAGGTGACCGCGGGAAGCGCAACGTCGCTCGACTCTTTACCGAGGCAACGTAGGCCTCGCTTATGCCGAACACAACTGTAGAAGACGCAATTAAAGTCCCTCCTGGCACAAGAACTGGGCACATGAATTGACAACATGGTACCCCGATACTGTCAACATGGAATTGGGAAACCCACGGGGCGGTGTCCCAGTGCACTTTGAGTGTTTCGGCAAGGAAACTGAGGAGGAAGTATTATGAGCCCCCGGGTAAACCCCACTCGTCCTACTCTCGTCTGGTAGGAGGGCAGATATCATCTTTCGTTACCATATCCTCGACCAGCTGACTGACTGCTGCCCACTGCTTCCATCGGCAGGCTTGACGAAGTACGGCGAATCTACTCCGCAAAGAGAGTGTGTTTCTTCGGGAACCTTTCCTTCAAAGAGGAAGTCTTTTACATATTGCCAGGCACACGACGATGTAACAGCCATCGAACAGTGTCCATATCCCTGCACCTCGACAAGCCTGGACCCCTCAAACGCCTCGTGGGCCGATCTAGCTGACGCTAGAGGACAGATCGGGTCGAATGTCATGGACAAGATGAGCAGGGGTCCGGCCGTCTTCACGCCCTTGCGAGGCTTGTAGTTGTGTGTCCGGGGTAACAGCCACTGCTGCTTGGCGTAGTAGACCGGGAGTTCCAGCGGAAAGAAGGAGCTCTGCTCCATGAGAGGACGGAGTTGCTCGATCAGGGACTGCCGCTCCTGTGCCCAGTGCTGGGGTCCCGACAGCCCGTCGTTGAGGAGCACGAACCGGTGGGCATCGCCTACGAGCTCCCACCGTGTCTTCAGGCCGTGAGCGAGGAACTCCCGGGTCGCGTTGCCTTGCAGCAAGGCCGCGAGATCGTCGGCAAGGCTGTACCAGCCCCGAGGATCGTATAGTCCCGGGAATACCCCGTCATACCAGAGCTTATCGTAGGTGAGAAGTCCGTGGACTGTGTTGTTGATGTACACACCGATAGGCTGCTTGTTCAGCTCCTGCATGCGCGTGTCGATCAAGTCCGCTAGGTCTTCCGGTGTATCGGCTAGCGAAGCCAGCGTGCAGTTTTCCGGGCCCGCTTTGATGCATTCGTGGTAGAAGCCGTGGAGTACGCTTTCCGTGTCGGCCATTGCCTCCCAGTCCATCAGCCTCTCGTACCACGAGAACTGGTTAACCACTCCGTCGAGAATCACGCGTTTCGCTCGGTCCGGGAACATGGTAGCGTACGTCTGCCCGATCGCCGTCCCGTAGCTGAGGCCCCAGTAGTACATGTCTTCTTGGCCGACAGCATCCAGAATGCTGTTCATGTCCGCGGCGGTCTGCGGCGTGTTGACGTACAGGCCATACTCTCCGGTGGTGTCGCGACAGGACTTGACAAAGTTCTGGGTCCAAGCATACAGTTCGGGGCCGTCTTCCTCCCGGGCATACCGCACGTCTGAGAGCTTATCGCGCGTCTCCTCGTCCGGAAAGCAGGTTGCTAGTGGCCTCGAGCCGTTGGTGCCGCGGGGGTCGAATGCCAGGATGTGGAAGTCCTCGCCGACGATGGACTTGATCTCCTCACCGCGCCAATACATCATCCAGACGCCGCCGGCGCCAGGCCCACCCGGGTTAACAAGCAAGTTCTGAGTCGCGTTCTTCCCTCTCAGCCGGACGAGGGGAATGTTGAACGTCTTGTTTCCTGAGTTCGCGGCGTCGAACTGGTCCATTGGCACATCGATGCTGCTGCACTCCAGCGGTCGGCCGTTGAGGTCGCCGCATCGCTCCCAGCTAATGTGCTCCCGGGCATAATGCAGCAACTCATGCTGTTCGCCAAAGAAGAAGGACGCTCCGAGCCAGCATATCTGGGAGAGCAGCAGGCACGCCGCGATCACAACGAAAGCCGACAACTTCCAGTTCCGCCTCGGTTTCTGTTTCTGTGACCGATCAATGAGGGGCCGCTCTTCGTCGGGTAGCTGCGCGCCCTCCATAGTAACTCCGTCGCGAGAATCGCTCGGCCTGATACTGCTTGCCCTTGCCGATATCTGCTGCGAAGTCTTTGGGAAGTTGAAGATGAGGGAAAAAGGGACCGCCGCTTGTGACCCCTGCTGCGGAGCCCTGCCCCCTGTAAAAGCTGACAGCCCCACTTGCCGCCGCGTCACCCGCCCGCTCGACCAAGAGAAAGGTATTTGAAGCATATGTTTGCCCGCACTCATAATGTCTCGGACTCCTAGAGAAACTTACACTGCCTTCACTTTGAATAGTCATCAGCCCCCCACGCTCAGTAAACTTGACAAAACTCCAGCATGCCTCAACCTCCATGGTCATGTCTTCCTGTCCACAGGACCCGACGCAGCTCAACAATCAGCACCAGCCCATCTTAGGGAAGACGCCGGTCATCAGTTACAGCTGCTTCCACAGCCGGCAATGAGCAAACTAATCTCCTTCACGCCCTGGAGGACCTGCGGATGCGACATTTCTAGCCAACTAGTCTGTCATTATGGTCTTCAGCCGACTCAAGCGCTCCAACAGAACGCTGGAACGCCTCGAGCAGTGCTTCATGTGCACCAGAGTCGCTAATACAGCGCGACCAGCAGCGGATAGGGAACAACGATTCTGTAGCACAAACGGGGTTGTCCCTGCATGGAAGACGCCTGTCAGAACCCATCGACCTCTACGGCCAGCATGACGCAATTCTCCAGGACGATCTCCTGCAGCACGAGAAGTTCAGGGACGCTTTGAAGCGCGAGGTGAAGGGGAGGAAATACATCTGCTCTCACCGTCACTCCATTGCTTCTCCTGGTCCTGGTGCTGAGCAGTCCACTGTGGGATGTCCCATGCGAACAGGCCGCTGGCAGATCCTCCCTCTTCTAACCAGGGACCGCAGCGGCTCCCTCCCCGCTCCATCACTTGGGAGTCACCAACATCCGCCATGTCCCATCTGCGCAACCCTATCTCCCATACAGCTCGCCTGGAGGACTCACAAGGTCGACGCAGTCTACCGCTCCGAGAGGAAACGCACCGTGGCCGAGCAGAAGGCAGAGGAAGCTCTCTTCTTCGAAGAACTAGCTGTGCTCCATGACATGAGGAAAGCCGGAGGGAGCAGCAGGCGCAGCAGCGCCGTGTCCAACGGTACTTCTGGGAGCGAAGCAAGGAGGTGGTTTGATGCTCTAATGGGGGGAAAGGGTCGTCACACGCCTGTCGTGTTGGAAGCGTGTCCTCGCGGTGTGCAGCCTGTGAGGCCCTTGCCTGAGGGGAGGAGGATGGTGCTTGATGATGATGGGTATGGCTTGGATGCGACGGACGCACGCAAGAAGTAGGCAGTGTTGCGCCAAGGGAAGGAAACCGCATATCCTGTAACTTCTGCCTTCGTTTGTTGTGCACCGATAGCACATCTGCCTCGTTATTGACCTATACGGATAGACTCTCCGCCACTTTCCTGCACACAAGGATACGTGACACAACGTGGATGCCCTCAACGGAGTGGGATGCCATGCGCAGAAGGATTCGACGAGATCTCGCGAATCTAAGTCTCCGATAGGCTTCATTCATCGAACGAGCGCTTACTCGGAGCTGTCGGGCGTACAGGGACAGTTCTCGGTATGGCCTGGATGACGTTGCAGTCGCTAATTTCAGCCCTACGACGCCCGCCCAGGCTAGAGCCGGCGCTATCTGGACCCTCGGCTGCACCCTAATAAGCCAGAACCCCTCATCAAACTACGGTAGTACCACCAGCACATAAATACCGAGGTCAGCGCAGTCTCACTTTCACCAACCTGCGCATATCACCCTGAATGACCGCACACTCCACCTCGAGCGATTAACTAAGGTAGCTACCGACATGGTAGACTCGGCACCGGATCCCGTTACAAGGGACAAGATCCCCGTGGAGCCACTCCACAAGAAGATCGCATACGCTGCCGCAGCAGCAGCACTTCAAGGCCTCCTCGTCGCCCCCGCCGCCTTAATCCGCAACACAAAGGCCTACTTCTCCCCGCCGCCCACAGCCCCGGACCTAATCAAGACCTATCCCGTCCGACCCCGGCTTCCAGTCCGGTAAGTTCCCTCCTCACCCTCCTCGTCCATCCATCCGATCCTCACGACCCACACCCCTAACCATCCCCCCGCAGCATCTTCTTCCCCAAACCATCACACTCCCCCCAGGAAACGCCCCTCCTACCAACCCTCTTCACCATCCACGGCGGCGGCTTCGTCCTCGGCTCCCCCTCCGACAACGACGCCTGGAACCAGGCCCTCGCCCGCGAGCAGTCCGCCCTCGTCGTGGCCCTCAACTACGCCAAGGCCCCGCTCAACCCCTACCCCGGCCCGGGGCGCGACGTCGAGGCCCTCCTCCTCGCCTGCCTGGCAGATACTTCTCTGCCTATCGACCCGAACCGCGTCGCGATCGGGGGTTGGTCGGCTGGTGGGAACTTGGCGCTCGCGGTGGCGAGGGGGAGGGAGGTTAGGGGGAGGGTCGGGGCCGTGGTGGCGGTTTATCCGGTCTGTGATTTTAGTATCCCGCCGTCCGGGAAGGTGGGAGGGAGGAGGAGGTGGAAGCCGGAACTGGGGGGGTTTAGGGGGAGGGGGACGGATTATCTGGCCGGGTTGGCGCCCGTGTTTGATTGGTGTTATTGTCCGGCTGGGGGGGACGCGAGGGATCCCGGGTTGAGCGTGGGGTTTGTGGAGGCCGGGGAGCTGCCCCGGAAAGTGTTCGTGGTGGGGTGTGAGTTGGATATGCTGGCGCACGAGGGGTGGAGGTTGGTGAGTCGGTTGGCCGGAAGGGAGGTGCGGGGGGATGTGATGGGACGGCGGGAGACGGCGGGGAAGGGTGAGTTGGTGCTGGATGATGAGAGGTTTAGCTGGGAGGTGAGGAGGGAGGATGGGAGGTGGTATAGGTGGTTGCTTGTGCCGGATACGGTGCACGGGTTTGATCAGGACTTGGGTGCGTTGACTGGTGATAGGGAGACGCTGGAGGATGCGAGGATTAAGACGGAAAAGACGAGGAGGATTATTGGGGAGTGGCTGAGGCAAGGGGTCTTTGGTAAGTGAGCATATCCTAGGTCCTGTTTGTGTTGAAACTACGATGGTGATGGGTAGGTCCTTGAACAAGGTAGGGCTGAGTTACTTGTAGAAACTACGGAATAGTGGGCTTACTGCAACAAAGTCAAGCCCACAAGTACGGTCCTGAGCTCGCCAGCTGATCCTTCTGCGCCCAACTCGAGGTGCCGTATTCGAATTGTGCCATAGAATTGTCGTCAAGAACATGTCCGGAGATAGCAACTGCTGGTTTCTCCGGTGGCAGAACAACCTGAGCAAGGAGAGGGAAGTAACCTAGCGGATTAACCCTGCCAGGATCTTGCTCTTCCGTACATAGCCTCCAAAATGAGGAGTAGATAGGTCCCGCTGGCGTTCATCCAAAGCAACGAGCCCCAGATGTAGTGTAGGAACCGTCAAGAGACACTGCTCCTTCCAACCCAAGGCTTCGAGATATCTCGCTTTGTTCAGTCCGATCTTTGTCCGGCCCTCCAAGGAATCCTGGTTCAACAGTGTCGTGCCCATTGTCTTGTGACTGATGTCGGCGCAAGTCCAGTCTCTGGGCTTACCGGTCTCGTCCAGACGTAGTACAAACAATATCGCTACTCGCTGAGGCCGGCTTTCGCCGGGACCCGTTCGTCCTGCTCCAGATGGATCCATCACGAGCCGCTCAAACTCAATTGCACCGTATGCGAGTGTTGAGTCATTTTCAGCAATGATGAGTCTTAGTAAAGCCTCGTCCCACATGGGTCGGCGTATGAGAAATGCCATGCCAGGCGGACCATGGGATGCCGGGACTCGGTTAAGCGCCCGGTAGGTGCTTAGACCAGAGGGAAAGGTAAGCAAAATATAGAACCTGGATGGTTGGCGTAAGTACACCCGATTAGGGTTGGAGAGTTCGTTTTTGTTGTCCTTGTCGTGGATAGGTAGAATAATGTCCTGAGGCATGCCTGTATCGTTGATAAAGGTATTCGGCACCATCCATATGGATGAAACAAGGTCGATCCTGGTATAAAGATGGCCATCCTTCAGTAGCGGCATCTACACCGCTCGACCTGTGGAGGAAGCAGGTAATAGAATAGTAAACTTCAGATCGGGATCTAAAGTATCGACTAGCGGTAGACGAAGTGACAAACTAAGGTTGGTGACGCTCAAGCAAATGGGCCTGGAGTCCTGGAGCCGAGCCATGTAGCCTAGATCCGCGGCTCCGCTAAAGTATTTGGATCTTGGAGCAAGCGTCGCGAGCAAGGGAACCCGGTGTTGTCTCATGTAGAGCTAAGAGGAACTAAAGACGGGCTGCCAAGCCAGGAACGATAAGTCGGTAGTCCTCTGTATGATTTCCAGCTGTAGACGTTTAAAGGCCTTGGCCCCTTCGCCATATAGGAGCGGCATGTTGATGTTAAAAAGTCCTAAAAGGTAGTATGCTGCGTCTTCAGACCGGGTGGTTTCCCTCTCTGCCGCCTATGACATGATATCCGCAATCGATGGGCGACGCAGACCTCCCGACTCTTCTTCTAGGAGAATTACCGAAGTCAGAACGAGTTTTGGGATGTTTGTTATCTCCTGAAGCGTCTCTCTTATCTCACTTCTTTTACAGATCCATGTCCACTTAGCGGAGAAGAAGATCAAGTCTCTTAGTGTAACGAGCTCTTGCAATGTCCAGCCTCTTTTGAACTAGCGGCTGTTTCGAAATATGCTGCCTGTCTCCTTGCACTGGTCTATGGATGCCGAGGGGATATCTGCGAGATAGACGTAGTAGACCGAGGCTTCCTTGTACCATCTGAACATGGAGTTGATCGCTTTACTTAGCTCCGCCGAGTTGGTCTTGTCGATGCAGTTCGTATCAACCCAGATCCAGTCCAGCTTGTTTTGGCGCGCTTGAAAGTAGGTAGCGATGATCTTGGCGTATCCCGATTTGGCTTTGATTTTCTGGATCTCGTCTTCGATATAGGCCTATCCCCATCTGGCTAGGGCTTGTCTAGTGACATAGAGCCAGTCTTGGTACGTGGCTCCTTTTGGGGCCCAGGTATGCGAAAGAATAGCGTGACGCGGGATGTCAGACTCGAAAAACTCCTGGATGATGAAATTCTGGGTGTTGATGAGACGCATGACTGTGAGGGGATAGGGACGGTTGCGACCATCGGAGAAACTCTAAGACACTGTGTGGATGTAGAAAAGAGAGGTCAAAGCCGCTTCCATACAGGATCGCAATATGCTCCGGTCTCCAAGCGTAGCAATGATTGATGAGTTTCAATGCCGGGGATTGTGAAGTTGCGAGGTTGTACGACCAGAAGAAGTGCAAACGAGATGGTTGCCTGGACCTGAGACTTCTTTGCAGCGTTCAGCTTGATGATTTGCTTGACCGCCATGCAGTTCCCCGATGTGATTGAAACCCAGAGTTGACTCTCATATCAGGCAAAATGTCCGATATTGGTACGGTATCCTTTGCCCACCCGGCCCAATCTTCGAGCAGTTGGATCGACTTAATTTCGCAACTATATCCACAACTCCGAATGACATTGCCCTTACCTCATGTGCACCATCCTCTTCCACTTCCACAGCACTCCCCAGCCACCAAAAACAGACGACAACCCTGTAAAAAGGATCAGAGGCCCGTACGCCGTCGCGTACCCAAACCGGCCGATACCTCCCGCCTCAGCGCCAGCCCTGAGCAGTGGAACGGCCGCCAGCCCACCGCTGACATATCCTACTCCCCTCGCACCGTTCAGCAACCCGTACAACATGCCCGAATCTACCGGCTCGTTTCTCGCAGCGGCTTCCCGCTCGAGCTCGTTGATCACCCCGCCCCACGTGGCGCTGTATCCGCCGGCGAAGAAGCCAAAGGTCACGGAGAAGAGCACCAGCAGCGCCATGTCCCCCCGCGACGTCATGCCCCAGAAGAGGAAGGCCGACAGGGCGGAGCTGACGGCGGAGATGGCCGTCACGGTTGTCGCCGACATGGGAAAGCGCTTGTTGTCGCTGAGGTACCCGAAGAAGGACGAGGAGGCGATGCCGGGGATGTTGAACAGCGTCAGCAAGAGCGTGGCGGAGGTCTGCGACACCAGCGTCACCTCGTGGGCGTAGGTGTTGAGGTACGTCTGCGGGATGCCGTAGCCGCATGTCTGCAGGACGATGGCGACGCTGTATATCCAGATCGTGCGGTGGCGGAGGAACTGCCAGGGGATCTTGCGGCCGCGGTGGGTGGTCGACGTCAGAGCAGAGGGATGCGCCGGCACCATGACTATGCCGAGGATGCTGGTGCCGGCAGTGATGGCCACCCAGATCCGCAAGGCGACGCGGAAGTTGTACCTGTCGAGGAGTGCGCGGATCAGGAACGGACAGACTGAGCCTACAATGTTCTTGCAGGAAAGGACAACGCCGTAGGCGAGAGCTCGATTGCTGGTATTGAACCACTCGCCGAGGGAGAGGGTCGCGGGGCTGTAGATGAGGGCGCATCCTAGTGCCGCCATGACTCCCTGTGTCGCGATCAGGTGCCAGACGTTGGTGCTGAAGGATGATAGCAGGAAGCTGAGGCAGGCGATGACAGCGCCGCACACCGCTGCCGTCTGACGTTGACGCGCCCATCGCTTGGTGAAGAGGGCGAAGAGGAACGGCATAGAGAGATACATCACGCCGTTGGATGTGGTGCCGATGACACCGGTCTGCGCTTGGTCGCCTTCAAGCGTCCAGTTGCCGGAGTAGTACTCCTGGAAAACGCCGTAGCTCATGGCGAACCCTAGGGAAGTAAGTTCAAGTGCACTGTCGTGGTTGCGAGTCGGGCATGTTAGGGTTACCCCATATTGGAAGCTGAAGGAGGCCGGAGCCGACTAATACCATGGCTCTTTTCCTGGCGGATTCCCATCCTCGAGACTCCGCTTCTTCGACGCTGACTGCTTCTCCTTGCGTGCCTGAGCCCTCATGATCCCCCGAGCTGGAAGGTCGCCGTGAGTCACGGAGCACAATGTCATCCGGGCCTGCCATTCTCTTCAAGATGCTTGGCTCAAAAAAGCGGTGTTGGAGTGGGAGGATGACGTCTTTAAAGCTGTTGGTCTAAATGTTTGAACGCTGCGCCTTACGGTACTGTAGCGGTTGCGGCACCGGTAAGGCTATGCCCTTTTCGGCAGGAGGTCGCATGCGCATGTTGGCGGGAAGTCCGATGAACCGCTCCGACCTCGGCACGCGCCACCTCGCCCACTCAACAGTAAAATCAGTGGGCATGGCCTGCGACACGCTGTCGGCTTAAAAGGCTACCTACTCATGTCGAAGAGACGTTCTTGTGGCTTTCACGCCTCAATGGTCACCTCAAGCTCTTGTAAGCTCACCCAATAGGAGTCGGGCCTCTCACTTTCCGGCACAGTACTTAAAGTTGAGACCTCCTGAGTTCTTTGTTACGACTACCTGTATGCAGGAAGCCAATACCGAACAAGCTTTGCCCCAGGGCTGTCACCCCGGGACCACGCCCCTGCACCCCATAAGCTTATGTTGCTGACAACGGCCGCATGTGCAGATGTCTCTCTCCCCCAATGCCTGAATAAAATTGCATATGTTGGAGCCTTAGACGAGATTCTGCTGCCACTGGAGAGTCTCCAAGAATCACGGATTGTTCGATCTTGGCTTCCTACCCGTCATTGCTGCATTGCTGCTTCAGTGTTGAAACCCAAATATTCACACGGGACACGACTTCCACGGCAGGACTCTTTAGTCATTTTGCTAGTATTTCATCGCTCGGTACCAGCTTTCATAGAGCTAAGAATACACCCTAACAGCAGTGGACTCCACGTAATATATCTGTCATCGGCTCATGTAGCCCTGGACCTTAGTTAGCACTGACGAATCTAAGACACACTCCGGATTCGCGTCATCCGGTTGGCTTCGTAGGGCAGATGATTGTCGATCTGTAGCCAACGTTGTATTGATGGTCAGCATGCGCGGGGTGGTATGTAGCCAGGTTGTTCTCAGATGGGTAGGGGCTCAGACTTATGTGATATGGTACTGATATCGAGCAGAGATACACCCTATGGTGTGATGTCTGTCTATGACAGATACATGAAGCTGGTGGCACTTAAGACACCTCATGATCTCCTCATCATATGTCCGCCTGTCTGAAAGTGAGATAACGACGATATCTTCAGCAGGATCAAACAGCTTCAGCCTTTACTATCAAGCCGGATCATCATGCTCTCGACAGATACTCCCCGTGTGTACCTCGGACTTGGGGTACTGCTCCTGGGCTTCTTTGGCGTTAGTATTACATCCGCAAAGCTCAAAAAGACCAGCCATGAAAGATGTTAACGTACACTAGTTCACCTTTCGCCGAGCCCTGAACTGCCCCTTATCGGACCTTCCTGGACCGTGGTACACGAGGTGGACTGACATGATACTCACCTACCACTGGCTTACAGGCCGCAGCGCCAGCTATGTGCATGCACTGCACCGTAAATACGGTAAGAGGAAAACCCTTTCTCCTCCGCAAGTCAACGAGACAGTCTGACAAGGTCTGTCTCAGGCCCTGTTGTACGGATTTCTCCTTACCACGCCGACATTGTCGATGTGTCGGCCAAGAAACAGATATACGCCATCAAAGAAGCGTACTGCAAATCCGCTTGGTACACGCGAATGATGCCTCCGGGCATAAACAGCATGTTCAGCACCAGTGATATCGAGTTCCACCGCCGACACCGCCGCCTTCTCTCCTCGGGTATGACCGAATCCAACATCAAGACACTCGAGGCGGGTATCTTGTGGAAGATGGATCTTTGTATGCAGAGGATGCGCGAGGAAATGGATAGCAGAGGCGCGGTAGACGTCTTTAAGTGGTTTATGTTCCTTGCGACCGACGTCATCGGTGAGCTGGCGTTCGGCGATAGTTTCCATATGCTGGAAAGGGGCAAGGTGAGATATCCGCAGCGGTTACATCATTCTCTGGACCTTCTCAGAATAGGGCCAGGGAGGAGGCGAGACTAACCTTGGCGCCGCGCAGAAAAACGAATACATCGAGAACATCGAGCACCAAGCGAAGGCTATGTCACTCCGACCGCATTTCCAGTGGCTGATGATCCTAGCCCTGCGTGTGAAGATACCCTATATCTCGAAATTCGCCAGAGCCGGTCCCCACACGTACCGGTACGCCAGGGAACAGCTGCTTCGTTACCGTAAAGCGGTCGAGGAAGATCCCTACAACGTGACCCCCAGCCTATTCACGAAGATGTTGGTTGCCGGAGACGAGGACAAGCTGTCCTTCCAGGAAATTGTGTCCGACGGCGGCTTGTACATTTTTGCCGGCAGCGACACGACCTCCAACACGCTCTCCTACCTGGTGTGGGCGGTCACCAGCGACCTGGCCATCACAGATTCGTTGGTCAAGGAACTCGAGGCCGTGCCGCAGGACTTCAGCCACGACGACGTGCGCGACCTCGCGTATCTCAACATGGTCGTCGATGAGACGCTGCGCCTGTACCCGCCCATATCAGGTCCGCTGCCCAGGGTCGTTCCGCAAGGGGGCGCCCAGCTCGCCGGGCACCGGTTTCCGGGCGGAGTGACGGTGAGTTGCCAAGCGTACAGCATGCATCGAGATCCTGCCATCTACCCTGATCCGGAGCGGTTCCACCCAGGCCGTTGGGCGAAGCCTACGAAGGACATGAAGGACGCGTTCCATTCCTGGGGAGGGGGCTCCCGCAGTAAGTTTTCCACTGATGACGATCCTCTGCGTCTTCCAAGTCGGATTC
>Ga0209127_100450_pt1 | contig 14306 bp, 8 predicted proteins | sample LakSupMetagenome_FD_187469 | JGI IMG/M metagenome (GOLD analysis project Ga0209127, IMG submission 187469) | Freshwater microbial communities from Lake Superior, Canada - Sta WM archaea (SPAdes) (version 2) | ecosystem: Environmental > Aquatic > Freshwater > Lake | place: Lake Superior, Canada...
AGCTCAACGGTCAGGTTGGATCACGTCGTAGCGGACCGTGATGTGTTGCGTAGCATTTGCGTTACCGCGCTTAGTCTTGGCGAAGCTTTAATTTCCAAAATACTACCAACACCTTCTCGATGTGGAAGGTCAAGCCACTTCCCGTTCGCGCCCCCAGCGGCGGTGGAACTGCGCCTCCGCATCCTGAATTCCTCCTCATCTCGACCTATCGCCGTGTCTGGGTCGCGCACTTCACACTTGTGAACGCCCGTCAACAATACAGTCAGATACCATGGACATTGATGGCTTCTACGCACTCGCGCAGTGTCCCGACCGGTCGTTTCCCTGAAATACAGGGTGCCACTCGGCAGTTACACTCGCTTGGCGTCGATTAGCGTTTTGTTTGCTCTTTAGTGGGGAGCAGGAGGCCCCGAGTGCGATAACAATCACTCAACCTTGAAGAGTATTGTGCAGACTCAGAGATCGGCATCACTGGTATCTCTGCCCGTGGAAACCGGGTACCAAAAAGCAGTCTTGGGAACCTTACCAATGCAAATAGGCGTCCTATAAAAATAGCTGGTGATGCGCAGCTTTCTTTGGTGGCCTAACCGGGGGTCGGCTTTATGCAATGTCATCTTGCATCACCGTGGCTTCAGCGTTGCGGGAGGATTCTTTGTTCCTTCCGGAAGCGGTTCGAATCCGTAGCATCGCATCACAAATGCCCAACGCCTTTTCCCTGGGTAGGAGTTCCGAAGTTTACAGCCTGCTGGAATCGATCTTGATCGGTTGTGTACGGGGCACAGCAACGGCCATACCAAGTGGAGGCGTTCTTTTGATGATGAGGGCCAAGTGTTCGTCCACGAGCATCACCGACCTGAGGGAGCGCTCTGCCAGGGGACAATGTCACTGCTCTGATGTCGTGCCAAATCTTAAGTCGGCCCCATCTCGAGTATATCAATCACTGAGCTTGCTCTGTCTTAGATAGCTACCTATCTCGCACATCTAGTGATGTGGAAGATCTGGGTCGTGAGGTCAAGGTACAGCCTTGACGGCAATAGTGTCGAGCACAATGGAGGACGAGGCACACGAACCTTTCCCTGGGTTTACTGCCCTCCAAACCCTGCAAACTGAGAGGTCAAGCCGTCGATGACGCTCTTTGTCAATATCGACAAAGAAACATGCCCTCGGGTTCCGAAGCCAGATGGGATGGTGCTCTGGATGCCATATCTTGGTGAGTCTGTGCCCCCAGGTTCATTGACCTTGCGAGCTCATTGCCTATTTTGTAATCTGCTGGACAAGTAATTTACGAAACTCGACTTCCAACGTTCCACCATGGCTGCTCCCAATTCTCCGCCAGGTCCCGCTCCGGTGGCCCAGATGTATGATGACGAGATGGACGTGGACGACCGGGACGACGGCAGCGGCAACAATAGCAACGGTAGCAGCGACGGTACCAACAAGGATAACGACAATGACAGCGATTACTTGTCAGGAAACACTTCCGAGTCGGAATCGTCGGACGATGAGCCCGCTGAGCCCGCTGACTGGAGTGTAGTCGGCGTCGACTACCTCGCAACCAAGGAAGCGCTCGATGCCATCGGCGAGCGAAGATCGAGGCCTCCCACTCCTCCCACTCCGCCTGGGAAGCCTAGTCGTCCCGGAATCCACCCGCCTCCAGAGAGAGCCCCCCTCACCGGTGTTAAGACCTTCCAGCAGTGGATTCCATATTGGAGCGATCCTAAATGGAATGACGCCTACTATACGTTCGACGAGGACGGGAAGGAGACGGAGTTGGCCGAGGTTCCCCCTTTGGACAAGCAGAGGCCCGCTCTTCTGCCAAAGGACGCGCTTAGAAACCCGACTCACTACGCAAAGCGCTTCGGTATCCACGCTCATCAGAGCGATGGCCGCTCAAGGATGTCGCCAACGATATCTACCACTAGGCGTGCGCAACTCTCGCATGTCCAGGAAACTCTAACCGGGAGGAAGGACTATGTCACGATACATGATGCTGGTATCCTTCTGCGCGGCGCAGACCCTACTCTGACGTACGCAGAGACTTTTACCTCACTGCTCACAGCGAACAAGGGAAATGCCGAGCAACTTGAGGGGTGTCGCCAACTGCTCGAGATGCTCGAGGAAGATCAAGCGTGGCAGCAAGCGGCCTTCTACAATGTTACAACTGACGAGGTGAGTACATTCTAAGCCCTCCTATCTGTGGCCCGGCAACTGCGACTGATCCGTCTTCCTGCAGAAAGCTGCTCACGATGCACACTCGGATGATCCGAATCCTGTTGAATACGATCTTGAAGGGCCCGTTCATCCGTAAGTCTCACCAGATCTGCCGACTGCCTTAGCTATGATGCCCCTTGTTGACCGGAACTCAGGCTCTTTTCGCGAAGCCAGTGGCTTTCTGAAGAGACTCGTGGTGACACCGAGGAGAATCCTCGGCTATGCTACAATCTGTACGGCAATCGAGGGGAATGGTGTGCACAAGTGAGTGGCATCCTCTGCCGCGTCCGGCTCTGGACGCAGACACACCCCGGGGCGATAAAACTGATGCAAGATCGAAGAACGACGCTGTATGGGAGGTCCTGCAACCGGCTCTCCAGTTGGCCACGCGCTTTGTCCCAGCCTGCCACCGAATCTTCGAGGCCATGCTATGCGTGGAAAGTAGGAGGCGCGTCGACCCCTCGCGCATCCCCGACAACGGGATAACTGAGAACAAGGGAAACTGGATATACTTCACGACGAACTACGACCGATCCCCGGGGTCAGCATCGAGGAATCCAGAGCAGTTAGGGGCGCCACACATGGCCGTTCTCGACTTTTATGGATTCAGTCTATATGAAACTGTACAGAAGTTCCTCACGGACCGCCTTCGGCTTCAACTTTACTCCAGTGCCGAGGCATGGAAGAAGGGCGAGAATCTGACAATCAAAGACGTCGTATGGGGTACGACAAGTTCCTCGGGCGCAGAGGATCCCGGGGCAGCCGGGATCACCATCTTCCTCGGTGCGGAGATGATATGGCCGCTGCTTATGCCAGAATTCACGCCCAAGGAGAAAGCTAGCTGCACGATGATGATCGTCGCGACGTTACTTCACGAGGTAGCTGTGAGTACAAGCATATCTATGCAGGGTGCATACGGCGTGGTGCCGCAGGCTAATGTGATAGTCTCTAGCATTCATTCGTCCGCGCCCTCGAATTCATTCTCGACATAGCACGTGTAGACAATCATGACCCGTCCTCGCCGCTGTTCGGCCAGCGACGCGAGGTTTTAGTCGCTCTCCGAGGTCTGCGAGCAGAACTCGACAGCGACCTCGAGCCGTTTTATGAGGACGAACCGATCCAAGAGGCGGGGTTCGCATATGAGAACGCTGTAGGTCGCGGGCTGCTGTCCCCCAATATGCACCGAGATGTGCCCGATATGCTGATGGTGACCATAATCCCACAGATTCTTGGTGGAACTCTCAATTCCGCCTTCATGGGCTTCGGCGTGATGTACAACCACTCTATCATGATGCCCATCGCGCTACAGCTTGAGACTTGGCCGAGCTACGAGCCGTTTCCACATCTCGATACCCCCACGACCCTAAAGGACTACCCCCTCCCAGTCGACTCGATCTCGACTCTCTTGCCTTCCGAGACTTACACCAAGTTCTTCCGCCAAGCTTTCTGGCAGACCGAGCACGCCAAGTACGGCTACCGAGCCCTGAACCTGAAGCCGGACAATGGGGCTCTGACAGTCTTGAATCGCCGGTTTCTGCGCATGAAGGACCTGATACGCGTCTTTGGCAGGACCCACGGCAACTGGCTCCTGGAGGCTCTACGCTTCATGAAGAAGCTCGGCCACGGGTTGCTCCACGCCTACTGCTCCGAGCTCATGGGTGAGAAGATGGAGTTCGTCTGGGTGCGGAAGCGCTTCCATCAAGAGTGCAAGGTCTGGAAGGTCCGTACGCGGGCATTCGACAAGGTCCTCGACAAGATAAACAGCGGCAGGGCTGAGCTATCCGCCATCTGGCAGGCTATCCACTTGCCTGAGGCGGACAAGTTGGCGAAGATAGCAAACCACAATCAGCTGTATCAGGAGGCGCTCTCGAGAGGCGAGAATCCCGTGGGCGGTCAGCTCGACTGGCACACTTACCACTTCAGACTCCGGGTACAGTTCAGCAATGCGTTCAACTCCCTCATCATGAGCCACAGGGACATGCACCACCACCTCCTCCACGAAATCCGCTGCATCCAGACTATGGTGGTCGACTACGTCCAGCAGGCCCTATCGAACCGGCAGACGCTGCACGACCGCTACGTCGGCCCGCTCTACCGCATCATCGAAGAAGACCTCGAACCCTCCGTACAGGACACCATATCCACCCTGGACCGGCTCCGCACCGATCTAAATGCATCCGGCTCCCTATCGGCCGAGGACGACGACACTATCCAACGCATCCGCACCTTCCTCCAGCTCGACCTCAACCACCTCGCCAAGTCCAAGTTCTTCCTGTCCGAAGACAACGTCGTCGTCGACAACCTGCTCTGGGAGGGGGAGCTGGAGACCATCCCCCGCGGGAGGGCCAAGAAGAAGAGCCAGACGATGAAGCGCATGGCGACGAAGGAGCTGTGCAGGGCCCCTCCCGTGGTCCGCCGGCTGGTCGACAAGTTCCTCGACATCATCGAGATCAACAAGGACGAGGCGCGGAAGGAGGACGCTGCCAGGACGAGGGACGGGCTTATGGATGCGATTAAGAGGGATATGAAGCCTGTCGAGCCGAGGAAGCGGGGGCAGAAGGGCGGGAAGCCGTTTTGGCTTTTGCCGACGCCGACGGAGAGTCCCGAGCCGACGGGTGCGATGTTTGCGAGGCCGGGGGCGGGGAGGGATGTGAGGCCGTGGCAAGCTGGTAAGTGTTTCTCCCTCCACCTCTTACCCCATTGTCTCACAGCTTGTGTTAGAGGTTTACTAACAGCTCCCATTACCAGCCCCAGCCCCTCCCCCGCAGGAACGGGGCCTCCTCTTCGGGCAGCCCAACGCCATCGCTGAGCCCACGCCGCCCATCAGCCCCGCCGCGGGACCCAACTTCGCGCAGAGGTACGCCAACACGCCAACGGCGTTTCCGCGGGCGCGCGAGGGGGAGTCGGTGCTGCGGCCCGGCTCGTCGTCGTCGGGGTCGACGCGTGGGGTGGATAACGCGGACGTGCCGGCTTTTGATCTCAAGGGCGGTGATGATGTGGGGTTTGGGGGCGGGCCGAGGAAGCCGGGCTGGGGGCCGTTTGGAACGGCTTGGTGCGATAGTAGGACAGTTAGCGAGGAGCTGCATAGGGAGGGGGTGAAGACGCCGGGGTTTGGGAGCGTGTTTGGACGGAAGGGTGACGGGAAGAAAGGTTGAGTCGGGAATGACCGCTGTTTCTGCTGCTGGTTTCTTTTTTAGTGATTTTTGTCGAGCTTATTCCGAGTATTGTCATCTGCTTGGTTCGTTTACCCATCTTTTTTGCTATCTGTAGGTCATTGCTGGTCCATGGTCACCAGTCGTCACTAACAGTCACCTGCAACCTGTCTTTTCTATGCTGATCAGAATTTTGTTGTTGCTGTTCGGTCGGATATTGTTGGGACGGACGTCTGCAGGCTGATAGGGCGGTGTGAATGCCGGAGGCCGCTCAAGTTCTAGGATACGCGCGCACGCGGAGTGACCCCTAAGGCCGTATTAGACGAGCCTCGATTTATAAGCGCATCATACAAAAGATCGAACTCGAAGCTGTCTGACAACATAGTGAGATATGTTTCCTCGTCACCGAACATCCTGCGTATGCAGGAACAGTAAACTGGTTGAATCTTCTCAAGTCCTCGCCTTAACCTACTGATAGCGAACTGAAGGCCGCCAGCAGACGACGGGTCGAGGTCAAGCCCGTTGAACCGTGCCAGAGAAACGGAGTGTCCCGGAATCCGCACTCTCACAATATAAGTCTCATTCTGGGTTTCCTTGTTGGGATGTGCATGCAGAGCGCCGCTTCAGAGCGGTGTGAATGTCGGAGGCCCATGGCCACATACAGACGCTTTCATCCTGCCTAAGGACCGGATTTGCATTATTTATGGTGACGCACGTGCTCGGAAGTTGACTTTGACAACCTGCTTGCGGTGTGTCACACAGTACTTGGACGCTGCATTGTGCTGTTGGTATTTGCTCGGGCTAGAAACAGAGAAAAGACTGGCACCTCGGGTCATGTATAAGTAGCTCTCTGCCCCTCTCGCGGTCTCGATAACGTCCTAGCTCTTCTCAAAACTATCCCCAGTTTCTCTCTGCGTGATGTTTTTTAGCCAATCGATCTCATCCAGAACGGTGTCGGTGCCCGAGCCACCACCAGCCCCGACCCTACCGGCCCACGTAGTGTCGACGACTGTCGATCTAGCACACTTCCTCGAATCCCTCCACCCTTCCAGCACGCTCTACCTTGACCTTGAGGGTAAGGACCTCAGCCGTCACGGGACCTTGACCATCATCACAATCCTCGTCCACCCTCAGAACACCGTCGCACTGATCGACGTCCTTACCCTCGGGCCAGCCGCGTTCGGGACCCAGTCCCCGCCATCCACGATCAGACCTCGGAAAACACTCAAGTCCATTCTCGAAGACTCCTCAATCACCAAGTATCTCTGGGACGTCCGCAACGACGCCGACGCCCTCAAAGCCCTATACGACGTCGGCATAGAGGGCGTCATCGACATCCAGCTCCTCGAGAACGCGACGCGGTATGGGTCCAAGACCTACCTGCGAGGCCTTAACCCGTGCGTCCAAAGGGACCTGAAGCTCCCCGACCGAGACCTCGCCCGCTGGGTGCGGATCAAAGACCAGGGCTCGTCCTGCATGGAGTCGGACCCTTTCTCTGTCCGGCCCTTGGCGCCCGAGACGCTCAGCTATTGCGTTGGAGACGTCGAGTTTCTGCCACAGCTGAGGGACACCTACATGAGGAGGCAGACTTGTACCCGGGCGCGGTTCGAGAAGGTTAGGGCAATGAGCGCGGCGCGAGTGAGGGAGGCACATCTGCCCTGTTATGAACCGAATGGCCCGGAGAAGAGGCTGGGTCCTTGGGGCCATAACGAGATATAGTTTGGTGATGGGAATATCGGTAAAGACAAGCTGGGATTGGTGGGGATCGTCTTTGTGTCGCGCTGTGTAGTCTTTTCTGCTTCCCTTGTTGAGCTCAAGTCGCTGCGGTTGATTACGTCGCCCCTGGATGCTGTCTGTGTTGCAAGTAATCATGTTTCTGTCATGGTCAACATATAAAATATCTACCTCATACGTTATGTCCCTCTGAAAGTTTCCCCGACAGTAATGACAGTTTGACCGAATCGGATATTTTCCTTTGCGAAGCATTCACTCACACGAAGGCAGCCCAGCCAGTCACTAAGGCACTCGCAATCTCCACCAAGGAGTCAGGAACAAAGACATCAAATGCCCAACATAGAAGAAAGACTTCAGACGCCAGTTTAACGGCTTGATTCCCCAAGATCATGATTGCGGCACTAGGAGAGAGGTGTTCAAAAGGCTTCAATCACCCTCACGCTGGCCAGTGGCCACTGCCTGTACTGTACGATGGATACCCCAACCCCCCGGGCCGGGCCAAAGCACCCACGGCCTTGGAGAACCTGAGGCGCTTCGGAAACTCGAGCAACTTGTCCATTCCCGGAATATGGCTGCAGTACCGTTCCAAATAGTATATCATGGCCTCGGTCTCCACCACCGTCCGCTTCTTGGCATACCACTGTATGTCCTCGCCGGCACCAAGCAGGGTCTGGTACCAGAGCATGATCACGACGGCTCGTGGGTCCCTTGCATCGAGGAGTTGCTGGTACTCGGGCGTCATCTGGCCTAGGAAGGTGAAGTACTTGAGGATGTTGTCCTGGCAGCTCTTGACGGGAATCAGACGGCCTACACTGGCCGCGGGAGCATGGTAGGGGTTGCGCTCGGGCGTGGAGGAGGAGTCCAGGTTACACAGCTGCACCATCTCCGTCGGCAATGCCCGGAATGCTTCCTGGTCGCTGGTGCTGATGACGAACTGGTCGGTCGCGGTGTTGTGGAAGAGGTGGCGCAGGGAACTGTCCGGCCGGGAGAGGTCGGCGATGATCCACACGTGCTTCTTGCCGACACTGAGTTTGAGCCAGTCCAGGTCCGTGGGTGACCGACTTTTTAGGGGCCAGGACTGCTCAGGGTCCATGACATCATCGTGGGCTATCGCTGTGCAGCCCAGCATGACTGCTGTCAGCCATATGGCATCTCGCTCCGAGGACGTGAGATAGGGATCAGTCAGCTTTATGTTGTATTGCGAGGTCCCTTGATACCAGTGATAGGCCTCCCGAGCCGTCTGCTTGGAGAAGAGATCGTCTGATCTGCTGTGCATCAGGGTGAGGGCCAGGGCGGTGTGCATAAGGAAAGGGTGCTATGGCGGCGTTAGCATTATCGTCTAGCACGTACTCTTGTGGAACGCCTTGGGTATACTGCTGGGATACCTTTATGGCTAGCCTTAGGCCTTCTTGTTGATAGATGTGACGCGTGCCCCCAACGCCAAGGGTAATCACACTCCGCTCATGGAATGTGTTCAGCAACCCCAGGTCAACATCATCGAGTTGAAAGAATGGTTTCCCAGGGCACTGCTGGCGGATGTTGTCGTTCAACAGCCCCAGAACGGTCTGGTTCAGAGACACCCGAGTGCTCAATGGCGCGTATACGCTGAACGCGGTCTCCTCAAACGGTTGAAGCTCGGAGGATATCCGGTTGTAAGTGCATGATACGCCAAAGGATTCACACCTCCTGCAGAGCGGTCTGGCTTCGTCGCACTGGGTAGGTCGAATTAGAGCCGCGGGCCTGTTTTCAGTCGATAACGAGGTAGGACGTACCTTGATTCGCCGGAGTTTACAGTTTCGACAGCCACCGCGTGACTTGGCATGTGCTTTTCGCTTCCGTGCATAGATCTTGGGTGCCCTTTCCTCTGGCATTGTAGCTGTTGAAACTGGCATGGTCGCCTGGGACCGCCTGGGACCGGCTGGGGCGATATTGCCAAGGCCCCGGAGGAACAGCTACGTCTAAGGTAGCTTATCTGGCAGCAGCTGTCCAAGCGGAGGGACCCGGACATGCACTTGCACCGATGGACGACAAAGTCCAGGCAGATGTGCTAAGTCAACGTCGTATACTGAGCAGAAAACGGCGATAACCCTACGACCGAGCGCGACGGCCGACTTGTGCAGAGACGAGGCACATCATGAACCTGAGGTCCAAGGTGGAACCATGTGGCACGGATGATCGCCAACGGCATGATCGGGCATGGGCAGATCGCGTGAGGATTCGGGTACGCTAATTGGATGGTTGTCCCCAGAGTGGAACTTTCCCTCACTTTGCGCTAACCTCGAACCGTATTCTTCAAGGACGCTTGACCCCTTTTTGTCAGAAGCTTAACAACTCTGATACAGGACAACCGTCCGGACGGCAGCCGAGCCCGGACATAATGACAAAGCTCACTGCGAGAAGGACAATGTTCAACTGGTGACCTCGCCATTGCCTTGTCAGGGCTGGAGCACCGGCGAAAGCTGTCCAAGCGATTCACGTCAGCATAATGGTAACTCCGAGTTGCAAAGCCGAACATCAAGGCATATAAGATGGCGCCCTCTCGAGGAAGATGCGATGCTTCTTTCCTGCACATGGTACCATCAAACATCCTGCCTCATCTTGAAAACTCAATTGGCTTTGTGCACCACAGCCACACACCATCAATTTCACAATGGCATCAAACTCTCTCCCAAACACCATGAAGGCCCTCATCCTCGAGGAACCCGGCAAGCCTCTGAAACTCACGACCGTCCCCGTGCCAACCCCAACCCACGGCAGCGTCGTCATCAAGATCCTCGCCACAGCCGCAGACCCGGGCATCCAGAACATCCTCGCCGGCCGCGTCTTCACCCTCCCCAAGAACCTTATCCCGGGCGGGCGCGCAGTCGGGCGCGTCGCAGCCGTCGGCCCGGACACCACCTCCCTCGCGGAAGGGCAGCTCGTGACAACAGAGCCCTTCATCCGCGCCCGCGACGACCCTGACAAAGTCCAGATACTCTGGGGCGTGTTCGACGGGCCCTCGCCGGAGAGCAAGAAGTTCACGCAGGACAACTGGGCCCACGCCACGTTTGCCGAGTACTGCCGCGCGCCGCTGGAGAACTGCTACCCGCTCAACGAGAAGGCGCTGTGTGGGAGCCCGTCCGATGGCGGGCTGGGGTATCAGCCGGAAGACCTCCTCGTGCTGTCGAGGCAGATCGTCGCGTACGGCGGGCTGCGGGGGATCGGTCTCCAGCCTGGCGAGACCGTCATCGTCGCCCCGGCCACGGGCAGCTTCAGCGGGTCCGCGGTGCAGGTTGCTGTTGCGATGGGGGCGAAGGTCATCGCCTTCAGTCGGAACAGGGAGGTGATGAAGCGGCTTCAGGCCGCGCAGCCGGCTGGACGGGTCGAGATCGTGGTTAACACCGGAGATGTGGAGAGGGATACCGCTGCTCTGAAGGAGTACGGCCCGGTGGATGCGTACATCGACATCTCGCCCTTCGCTGCGCAGAAGTCGACGCACATCCGCAGCGCGATCAAGGCGGTCAAGCCGTACGGGCGGGTGTCGCTCATGGGTGTTATTCCCGTGGACGTTCCCGTGCCGTATGATCATGCCGTGTGGAATAACTTGACAATTAGGGGGCAGTATATGTATGAGCGGGAGGATATGAGGTCGCTGATCAAGATGGCTGAGACGGGCGTGCTGCCGCTGGGGAAGAGCGGCGGGCATGAGGTCAAGGGCAGGTTTGGGTTTGACGAGTTTGAGAAGGCTATCGAGGTTGCTACTGCGTTTCCGGAGGCGGGGAATGTGGTTGTATTCACGCCTTGAGTGGGTTGCGCGGCCGGCTGCATGCGAGTTCGTTGCACATCGCTCACGGAGCCTCATTTCTTGGCGATGTACTTATCTCGGAATACGATGCCTTGCTTGACATCATGCTATCACGATTGACGGGACATTTACATGATTAGAGACCAGATTATCCGAAGAGGATGAGCGGAGGGATAGACCTTTCTCCAGAACACTTGGCAATGGGGAGCGCATTAGGGTGAAGAATTGTGCGTCGCTGATAATGGTTGCAGCGAGCTGAAATGGCAGTGGCCTCTGTACTTGATGACAGCCTCTTTTATCACTTGGGACTGCGCCTCACGCACAAATCCCCACTCTCCGCAACACTTGCGGATGGTCTCCCATCATCATAGTTGTGTCGTTCCGGAGTCCATCACTTATCCTCTGTCGTGCAGTCTTCTGCATATCCATGTCGACGACTCGTTGCTTCGGCCTTTGGTGCAATGCTTCGCTATATCCACGACGTCTCTTCCCACTCTTCACCTTCCTGTCTCTGACCTTCCTGTCTCTGCTTGAAGACTCTAAGCGCGGCCTCTCTAGCACGCATTACACTTCCGCGCTCCAGGATATCGCTGGGTGTAAGCCGAAATCGATGATCGTCCAAGTCTAACTGGCACCGAGAAGCACATCCGGCGTCCTGGCAGTCTTGGCAGAAGTCGTGCTGGTCCCAGAAACTCTCTTCACAGGGCTCCAACGGAACTTCGCCAAGGGCCTGCACTACTGGACATCTATGCGGAACAGGATCGGTAATTCCGAGGCCGATGTTCCGCAAGAGGTAGTTCCTGGTGTAGGCGTTGCAGTAGATATAGGCTCCTCGAGTCGTCCACCGAGAGAGGTGGTGTTTGTGTGGTGTACTGGGACCAATGGGACACTGGGTGTTGGTGCACTTACAGAAGACCAGTTCTATGATGAGGGCGCACATCTTGTCCAGCCTTCCGTTTCTTGTTTGCTTGTACTGTAAAGGTCGGCTGTGATGATGCTGGTCACGATGATGTTGATCTATGCTGTTGATGGTGGTGCTATGGAGGGTGCTGTTGATGACGATGCTAGTGATGGTGCGGAGGTTGGAGTAGAAGCTCTGTTTTATATATTTCTGAGCCTTCGGCCACGACATGATACCTCTATGATTCGATCATAGGGGCGACAACAGATATACAATCGTTGAGCTTCTGGGCCACGAAGCTCTTTTCAACTTCTTATCACGACTGCTCGTTGGAACGGAAACCGATAAGTCGTCAGCAAACGTATTGTAATTGTTCCAAAAGGAAACAGATGGAGTGTGGAAGCGCGGCAGGACATTGGTGATGCCTTGGGGCCTCAAAGATTTGGAGTCTCACCGTACTGAGCTTGACACCAATAGCGGGACAGCATTGAACCTGTTGTAACGAGTGTGAGGACATGAAGTAGTCTCTAATGATCCCTAGAATTGATTGCTCTATTTCAGTTGTTATGTGCGAAGGGTCGGGGCTCATTGATGCTCAGTCTTCAGTAGTCGTAGGAATTCTGCTTCCCCATCCTCTGACCTGGCTGCATGTTGCCCCCATCTTGATAGCGTCTCGCCATCAACTTTTCATTGTTTTCCATCCGTCTCCCTTAACTCGTTAGCTAAGCAGTAATCACTCGCTCCTTCCATACTTGAGTCGATCTGGCCGCTTACTCGGCAGCTCTAGCACGTCGAGGCATCGGTGAGTTCGTGGGATTTGAGGCGTGGTGTCAGAGCTGGCCAGCGATGAGAAACCGCTCCCTACATGGTCTCTCTAAGTCCTCTGAGAAACTTGAAAGTTCTTGAATCTCTACGAGAACCAGAGAGGGTGGTTTCCTATGCCGTTCGCCGGTGACCTACTCAGATTCGAAGTGCTCGTGAGCCGTGCGGATATACTAATCCTCAGTCAAACTGAAATCTCTGGAGTCGTCTGAGTTTATCACGGGCGAGATCTTCGGTTAGACTGCCATCGCGGACTGCAGGCTTTCCCTATGTTGTTTAACAAGTGATGTTGCTCTCTTGACTGACTTCCATATGACTTGTATGCATAGCGTCCCATATGCGGAGCCTTCCCACAACACCAGATGATCAACCTCGCCAGTCTCATGTCCGACAAAGTCCTAATCCGGACAACACCTCCTCAGATGACTTGCCCAAGGGCGAGATTTCACCTGTTCTCCTCATCCCATACTCCGGAGAATGGGTAACAATGCCATGCAGATCTATACGAGATCAGTCGACGTCGGACAACTCCGGATCCAGCTCGAGATCCGGTCTGCCAACATCGTGCAGCTCTGGGTCCAATCCATCGCTACCGCCCTCCAGATCACGTCTGCCGAAAACACGTATCATCCCATCCGCGCCCTCGACCCCGAACTTTCCATTTTCTCGCGTCCGCACAGAACACGGGCCTCCCTTCGGCACGACGTTGTCACCGGTAAAGGGGCCACCTCGGTTTCCTTGCAAAATTCCTAGGCCAAGTGAGACGGGGCTGCTAGTTTGCGACTCTTGCCATATCCGCTCTGCATTCCATACACCCGTATTCCACCCTCGCTCATTGAGTTGTGGTTGTCGATGGGAAGGACTCAAACCCGAGTTCTCTGACTGGCTAGCGGACATACCTGATGGCCTTTCCGAGCGCTCCTCTATGTTCCTGCCTCGAGTTCGGCCCAGCAGTCGATCCTGCGGATTGCCTGTCTCGCTCGGGGTATCACGCTGGTGCAACACCTGTGGACTCGGCATGCAGCCTTGGGACTCGCGACGGAAAGTTCGTTTTGTGGTAGCCGGTGCCACTTCACCTCGGCCTGGGATGAGAGACTGCGACTCGAGCCGGTAAAAGAGTATATTCATTAGCGCATCTCTCTCTGCGGCTGACCAAGAAAGCGGCAGCGATTGAGGGGAGAGGTCAGGACCGAGGAGCTCTTCGGGGTCGGTCGCGAGTTCCCGAGGTTCTGTACCAGGGTCCGCGTGTAGCCGGGCGGATTGACCTAAGTGGTTCGAGTCTTCCCTTTTGAACCGGTTTACTCTTCCCGATATATCGCCGCCCATCTGTTGAGAAGGATTGCCCTTGCCGGCTGTCGACATCACAGGCGGAGTTGGAGTTGGGGTTGGAGTCGGAGTCCGCGAGCGTCCTCTCTCAGGGCGAACAGTTCCGTCGAACTCGCCCTCGGAACAGCCTTCTGGGCCAAGCGGGAGCGCGACATCGATTTCTTTCGCTGGTGTACCTCTTTCTTCTGTTCTTCGGACATGTCCAGGCTCGTGTCCATGAACCTAACGGTGTTGTCGATGGGGGAACAGCCGGCCTGGACGCAGCCTGGGCAGAGGTGGCTGCGGTAGCGAGTCTCGACGTCCATTGTTACGCCTTTAGGACAGGGAGGGCTGCCGCGGTGGCCGACTTCGAAGCGGTCGGAGAGCATGTAGTCGT
>Ga0209127_100451_pt1 | contig 14288 bp, 13 predicted proteins | sample LakSupMetagenome_FD_187469 | JGI IMG/M metagenome (GOLD analysis project Ga0209127, IMG submission 187469) | Freshwater microbial communities from Lake Superior, Canada - Sta WM archaea (SPAdes) (version 2) | ecosystem: Environmental > Aquatic > Freshwater > Lake | place: Lake Superior, Canada...
ACCGCCAGAGTGGGATCCCTAGCATGGAACACGCACATCCTCACATCCGGTTCGAGGGACAGGCTAATCTACCACCGCGACGTGAGGGCGCCAGATCAATGGCTCCGCAAGCTGGTGGGCCACAAACAGGAGGTCTGCGGCCTCAAGTGGAACTGCGAGGACGGCCAGCTGGCCAGCGGCGGCAACGACAACAAGCTGATGGTGTGGGACAAGCTGTCGGAGACGCCGCTGTGGAAGTTTTCCGACCACACGGCTGCAGTGAAAGCTATCGCCTGGTCGCCGCACCAGCGCGGCCTGCTGGCCTCGGGAGGCGGCACGGCGGACCGGAGGATCATCTTCCACGACACGGTGCGCGGCAGCGTCATCAGCGAGGTGGACACGGGCAGCCAGGTCTGCAACCTCGCGTGGTCCAAGAACTCAAACGAGATCGTCAGCACGCACGGCTACAGCCAGAACCAGATCGTGGTGTGGAAGTATCCCTCCATGACGCAGGTTGTCAGCCTCACCGGCCACACGTACCGCGTGCTGTACCTGGCTATGAGCCCGGACGGCAGGACGGTGGTGACGGGTGCCGGGGACGAGACGCTGCGGTTTTGGAACGTGTTCGGGAAGAGGCCCGGTGCGAGGGAGGATGGCGACGGCGGCGGTGGGAGGTTGGCCGAGTGGGGGGTAATTCGATGAGGTCGGATAAGAAAGAGGAGATGATGGGATGATGAAGCGAGGAATTGGCGGCCCTGACAACGACAACAACAACAACAACAACAACAACACAACTCTTTGTGCCAACATGAAGCAAAGCGAATCACACCTCCACCGAAGTCAGTCCTTGGTTAGCCATGGCCTGACATTTTGTTTGAAAGCAAAATCTCCCCACCAGCGAGAGATGGAAGATACGAGACGTCAGCAGCGCAGCACCTCATATACCCGGAAGTACGATGAAAGCAGCGGAGTTGAAGGGAATGAAGAGGTTGTCTTTCCTGTTATTTTTGTGTGGAAGGCGCATAATCATGCTATGTGGCGTTCCTCTGCCCTCCTTTTTTTGGGTTTTGTCTCCCTGACCTTTTCCCACTCCATGTGAAGTCATCTCTCTGTGAATCTGTGGGCGCCCTGTTGGGGGCTCCTTTAGCGATGGGAAAGCATTGGGATGCGGAGTCTGGGGCATCGGTTTGGGATGCGGTGATGGGAGAGTGAGTGACGACGATGTACTTGTTCTTGTATGTACCAACTGGAACATCTCTCCACAGCATGGGTAGGGGTAGACAATGGGATGATGATCAGCCATCATGCCGGGACGAAATACCAGCGCAAGTTTGACGTCTCGACTCGATTTTGCTGAGCTACTTTTTATGTGACAGGACCACGCTCTCTTACCACAGTACGAGGTAACACCATTAACAACCTGCCCAGAACATGAGTCAGCTGCCATCATCTCGCATGTAACTGCAATAGTGATGGCACGAGAAATATTTATCGACCTGCTGAGCATATATGATATCGTAAAGTCAATGACCGACAACCTGCCACACTCGCAACGCCAAACCCAGTCTCCCGACTATACACCAGCACCCAAACGCCAGGACCAAACTCATCGCTAGAGAATCATGCACCGAGTCCTACACATCCTCCGCCCTCCTCCTTAGTTCGGTCCAACGCTCACCGGCGTCTTGGTTCTTGCTCGTTGCAATCTGCCCTTCATCCGTCTCAACCGGGCTCTTGTTCTTCGCCAGCTTCTCCCGCCCATTGTTGCCCAGGAGGTAGTCGGCAAAGTAGCGCACGGCGGCGTACATCTCCTCTCCCGTCGGGACGATGTTCTCCGGCGGCAGCAGGAACCCGTAGCTGCCCGTGTCCCGCAGCTTGACCTGGTAGCTGAAATGGGCGCCCATCTCGTCTGTTTCGCTCTGTTAGCATCACACTCTCATCCGGATCTTGTTAAAAGGAGGGAGAACATACGGTAAAACCAGTCCATAAACGAACCGCCACCCGCTTCGACACGCGGCATCGATTCGCTGGCGCTGTAATCCCCCGCAACAGCGCCCTCGCAGGCACTCTCGACCGAGTACACCTCCCCGCTCGACAGGCGTATAGCCTTGGACAGCCCGACAGCCAGCTCCTCGAGGTTCTCCCTGTTGGGTGGATCGACGGCGCAGCTGTAGCTGTAGGGGTAGAGGATCTGCTGCGAGTACGAGTGCAGGTCCAGCAGGCCCACAAACTTGACGCCATTGGACTCGGTCTCGTTGACGGCCCAGTCGGCCAGCTGCGCCGCCTCGACGGCCTGGAAGGGCTTGTCGCCTCCGTAGCTCTCGGAGCAGGGGTCCGACTTGGGCCACCGGGCGCCGTCGCCGGCCCACTCGTATCCGAAGGCGTGGTCCAGATCCAGACCCGGACAGACGGCCATGTTGGTCTGCTGCCGCGACTTCCGCCATAGCCGATCCGCGGACCAGGTATATGCGTAGCCGTCCGGGTTGACGACGGGTACGAGCACGACGTCGTATTGCTCGAGGAACTTGGTCATCAGGGGGTCCTTGTCGTACGAGGTGGTGAGGCTCCAGATCAGGTAGTTGACGCTACTGGTAGAGATCCACTCGCGCGCGTGGATGCCGCCCGTGATGAGGATGGTCTTGCGCTTGTCTACCGAGATCTTGGAGTCGTCGCCCTCTTCGTGTGCTCCCAACCGTATCCCGAGGATATCGCGCCCTTCGTATGAGGTGCCGACAGTAAGGAGCTCCACATGGGATGGGAACATAGCCTCGAGCAGTTTCAGCCAGCTACTTATGACCTGAGCGCACTTTGTCAGCTTCCCCTCCAGCCTCGCCAGCAGACATCAGATCACGGGGACTTACCGATAAAGGCTGGTAGTCCTGAAAGAACATATTATCCAACCCATCCTCCCGTCTTCCAACCACATCCCGCCCAACCCGTTCCTCCCACTCCTCAATGCTGCCTCTTTCTCGTCCCCCAAGCCTCCCCTCCCCATATCTCTTCCCATTCGGATATGTCGCCCACACCCGCTCGGCAACATCATCCGCCAGAACGAACGGCTCGTGCAGAGTCCTGGGCAGCCACGCTTTAACCCTGCCCAGCTTGTCCCTGCTCAACCCCACGTCCACATACTCGCCGGGAACGAAAGCCCACACGTCGAGAAAGAACATATCCACCCCCTTCCGCAGGGCTTCCTCCTCCGCCTGGCTCGTGACGTTGAACCGCACCACGACGTGGTCGCCGTACCGCTTGTGCACGGCCGCCCAGGTCGCGGCGACACCGAGGTCTTTACTCCGCGCCGAGGGGCCGAAGAACAGTTCGACGGCGCTGTCGCGCAGCCAGCGGAGGCGGGGGAAGGCGGTTCCCCATGATGGGGAGTGCGACGGGGATGTGGCTTGGTGGAGGGGCCCGGTGGCGGCTGCTGTTACGGCGAGCGGGATGAGGAGGACGGAGAGGAGGATGGTAACGACGCTCGGGAAGTTGGCGGGATGAGGCCTCATCTTGTAGGTTTGCACATCGAGGACAGCGGATATCAACTGTTTGTCCGTCACTATGGAGGATGAGGTGATGACTTTGTTGGGACGACGCCACTTATGCAAGTTGCGTCAATCAAGGCGTTGCGTCCTGCGCCAAGGGTCCAGACGGGTGTGATAAGGAGCGGACCGGCAGCAGCTGGCCAAAGTTTCAGCCAAGCCAGAGACTTAACGGCCCCACCACGTACTGGCATCAGCTTCGATGAGGTCCGTGCACATTGATGCCGTTTGGCGACAAATTTCAATTCATATCCAACAAGTCGAGTCTCCAGCTACGGCGAACTACAATCCACGCCGCCAGCCCTCACCTCGACAAATATCGCAAGGACCGGGCTGATTCAGCGACAAGAAGGTGGATAACCACAACCAATGGCGGGAACAGGCGTCAAAGGCCTGACCGAGGCCATGAAGGTCCTGGGGCTATCTTCACAGAGCTGCCGAACACTACCAGTACGTCTGCTTCCCCAAGTCCCTCATTCTCACCTCAGGCTCACTAACACTTTCGCTTCAAGACCCGAGCTCTCCCCTCCATAACCCGCACAATGGCCACCACCCCGCCGTCCCCGTCCATAACCCGCTCCTCCTCCGACCCCTGGACGCCCCTGACCTCGGTCCCCCTAACTATCTACGCCTTCCCCTCCCTCGAGCCTCGCTCCCTCGAGTCCTGGAGCACAAAACACCTCCACCTCCCCCTGCGCCGGGACATCCTCCACCAGGCCGTCATCTTCGAAGGCGACGCCGCCCGGCAGGGCACCGCGTCGGCCAAGACCCGCTACGAGGTCCACGGCTCGCACCGCAAGCTCTACCGCCAGAAGGGCACCGGCCGCGCGCGCGTCGGCGACAAGCAGAGCCCCCTGCGCCGGGGCGGCGGCAAGACGTTCGGCCCGCGCCCGCGGGACTTCGCGACGGGCCTGAACAGGAAGGTGTACGACCTCGCGTGGCGGACGGCGCTGAGCTACAGGTATAGGCGGGGCGAGCTGGTGGTTACCGAGGACGGGATGGAGCTGCCGCTTCCCGACGAGTTTCTGGCGCTCGTGGAGGCGGGCAGGCTGAGGGGGGTGGGGATGGAGGAGAGTACCGAGTTGGAGGACGGGTTTGTCAGGCGGTATATGAGGGGATTGATGAAGGGGCTGGGCTGGGGTGCGGAGAATGGGAGGACGACGTTTGTCACGGGGGATAGGCGGCCGAACTTGTTTACTAGTCTGGAGGTGGCCGGGGAGGAGGGCAGGGCGCTTGAACTGGAAGATGTGGATGTTAAGGATTTGTTGGAGACGGGGAGGATCGTGATTGAGAAGCAAGCCCTGAGGGAGATGATCAAGAGGCACCAGAGTGACTTGGTCAGTAACGTGGTCGTTAATGGGGTGAGGTACAGGGGCCCGGAGCTGGGCAGTCCCGTGGTGGGAGCTTAGGAGGGTGTATATGGTACTAGAGGAGCTGATCGCCTTGTATATCGTGCTGTATAATAGGTGCATTGGGATGATTTCTTGACGTGAACAAGGCAACTTGCATCACGTTATGTGGTGTACCGGATCGAGAAAGTTGCACCTCACCATGGAGACATATATCTGGGAATAGCTTCATGTGCGCAACTCGGCCGAGAAACATGCCTAACCTGGCATATACACGACCAACAGATGAGAATTGTCCGTCCACATCAAAGTCTTGATTGGTTGTAGCCGGCAATTGTGCTCGGTCGTCGCTGGGATGACGCATATGGCCTTGGAATAGCATCGTTGTGACGTCGTTTTGCCTCTGCGCGGGGCGGCCCGATGGCCAACCATGGCAGCGCGCGCCTAGAATCGGGGAGTCGGGCGGGCTTGGAACAACAGGAGGGGAGCTGGGAGAGTTTTTGCCGAAACGTAGTTGTAATGTAAACATGATAGAATGCTTATATCATATCCATCTGCGTCTTATGGCGCCCAAGTTGACGGTCACACGTACCGTGCAGGTGTATACAGGACTCTCCCGCAGCGTCCGGCCCCCCATCATTTCCCTCCTTTTTTTTTCTCCTCCTGCTTTGCTGTCTATCCGTTCACTATCTGCTATGTGCATACACTTTATACAAAGGCGAGTCCAAGACGTTCGGAAGATGGAACCTGGGCCTGAGTGCTTCCGTTCTCTACGTCTGGACACCACGAGCGATGGCGAGGAAGTTCAAGACTTGACCGACGTAGCCACGAACACGCCGTGATAACGACCATTTGGCAAACTGCAGATGACACTCACGGTTGACAGATGACAGAGGCCGCATCTCGGTGAGATTTCCTCGAGGCCCTCTGCCGCCTCGCTCGAATGACGCCATCTCTCCCTTAGTCCGCCTCGACAGGTCGGACGGAGCATGTCGACTTTAAGGTCCACCGTCAATAGCGCAAGGATATGCAGCACGACATGGAAGAGACTGTTTATCATAGCCAGGTCCTTTGGTCCTTGAGCAACTGGAATTCGCTATGGCAACGCTTTCCTGCCACACTTCGCCGGGCCCTGAGTGGCAGTCAATCCGTCTTCTGTGGCGACTTTGGAGAGCCATACCTTTTTTAAGGTAACAAACAATATACCTCCCGGCCTGTCATTTTTGAAACCTTGTCTTCCTTAGAGATACCATTCTCTGGAAGATCGAAAAGCAAACCAAACGTCCATTTATCAATCGCTGAACGCCCCTAGGAAAACCGCGACAGACTACCTGTTCCTCGAGAATCCATCATCCCGACTGTGTCGATTACGCCTCGAAACTCCGAGACCCTCGCCCCAACGCCGCGTTTCAAAGTCTGCTACTGCTGCGAGCACACCAACCGTCATAAATCGTCGATCCGGCCTGCTGAAGGCCTCCACGGCCCTCGACAAATCTCAGCTCAGATCTCAGCCTCGTCTGGAGGGGGAATACCCCCACTGCGCGCCCGAGTGGGCACGTCATCGATCGCTGAGAGTTATTGCTCCGCATCAAACATGTCGTCGGGCATGTGATCAAAGTTCATGCCGCCTATATCTCTGCCGAACTTTGGCGAAGCGACGGTCGGAAAGGCCAGGTCCGTGGGCGACGTCTGCACCGACGACGCTGTCCAGGCCGGGTCAATCGAGCTGTCCTCGATTGGTCCGTAGTCGAACGACGTACCTTGCGAATAGGCCATGCTGTTGCGTCTGCCGCTGGCGTTGCTGAAATTGGGCAGTCCGTGGGGCTGCACGCTAGAGGCCGTGCTGGACTGCCGCGTGTGCGTGTGGCCGAAGGGGTTGTCTTGCTGGCCTGGATTCTGGGCCTCCGCCACCCCGTGTCCAAATATGTCCGAAGTCTGGACGAATTTGCGCGCCTCGTTGGCAATCCACTTGTCGATGTTGGTGTCGTTACATTTTGCGTGCGTCATCAGGTCGTGCTTGAGTGTTCCCACCTCGGCGAGGAGTGCGTTGTATTCCATTTGGAGTCGCGCGTGCTTGTGCTCGAGTGACGTCTTTGTCTCCTCCAGCTTGGACACGAACTCTTTCTTTTTCTCGCGACACTTGCTTGCTGCTATCCGATTCCGCTCGAGGAACTTGTTCCTCTTGTTGTCCTCTGGCGCCTCTTTCTTGATCTTCATGGTTGACCTGGTGCGTTTCTTGGGTGGTTCGGGGTCAGGCTCTGTTATATCCGTGGCCACACTCGTCAGCGAGCTGGACGAGCCGTAAGAGTCTGAGTTCAGACTTGATGTGGTCTTGCGGCTGGTGCTCGGGCGCGTAGGGCGCGTCGGCCCTGGTGATGTCGTCAAGGGCACTTTGCTTGAATGGTCTCGGAGTGTCATCATTGTGTCGTTATTTCCTTCGGCATACAGTCCGGCAGGGCGGAGAAACATCCTCTCCATCTCGATCGTGCCCGTCTCGGCGGCTTCTGTTGTCGCTTCAGTCGCATCATCCCAACGGTCCAGCCCTTGCGGCATCTTCAACTTGGACGATGACGAAAAGGGCAGCCCGCGCTTGACCACGTTCTCGGCAAACATCGGGAAGTTCTGGTCAAGTGTGGGCGCCTTGCAGCCGTCGCCTAAGGCGCCGTCGATGCCCAGGACATCGACGAAGAGTGAAGAGGGAGTCTCCATACCTGTGGTCGGTCAAGTCTACCCCACTAGGTAGAGACCAGGGCTTAGTGGCAGATGGCTTGAGACAGGGTTGGGGGAATAGCGTTTGAGGAACGGCCGAAGCGCTGTAGGAGTAGCCGGTCACGCAGGGTCGCAACGGGCAAAGTCAACTTTGTCTTCCAGTCCTGGAAACTGTGCGAACAGCTGTTGCCATGTCTTAGCCAGTGTTGTCTCATTGACTGATCGCGGCTTAGAAAGGGCAATTGGTCCAATTGACGGAACGGGGGTTTGGTCGGAAAGCGAATGACGCCATACAATGTGAGCCAGGCACGTACCTCTCTCTGTTTGCAGTGCGGCTCTGTAAGTTGGTGATGGTACCCGAGATGTCGCCGTCGTCCGATAGACCGCAACGGCCTCGATTGGTATACCACGACAGTTCAGATGCTGCAACTGGAGCTGAAGCTCTGGAAACTGGTGGCAGAAACGACGCGGTACAAGGTCAAGGAACGAGTCTCGTCGTTCGTAGACCCGTGCAGATGCAAGGCTTGGTTGATACGCCTCGAGCAATAATCAGGTGAGATGAGATAGAAAAGATTGGAACTGAGTTGGGTAGGGCGGAAAGAGAGGTCTTGCAAAAGTCCACAGCGACAGAGTTGATCAGGAACAATTACAAGCTTCGATGGTGCCACCCGGTGTTCTTTCAACCTGTTTGCACTCTCTGCCCGGCTGCTGTACTTCAGCCATCCAGTAAGGCACTCCTCATAGCTGGTCAAGGCATGAGCGAAAGCTCCGGCGGGGCTGTGTGGAGGGGGGCGACACCGTTGACGTAGCTCAAAGCTTACGTGCTTCTCTTGAGAGTCGCAGAGATAGAAACGGCAAGATCGACAGGTCAGAACAGTTCCGGGAATGGCAGCGTTGCTTCCTAATGGCGATAACACTGGCAACAAATCTACCACGGTAGGAGAAGAGGAGCGGTAACGACGGGAGGCACTTGGCCACCAGTTCTGCGAATTCCCATGTCATGAGAGAGTGGGAATCTGCAACTTACGCCTGCAACTCTTCCGGACGGCACTAAGGTTGGGCGGTACACTGGTGATACTTCGCTTGGCAGTGCCGCAAAACAGGAGATAAAGTTCCGCTGTCCTTCCACGAGCACCCTCAGCTAGTTCCAGCCCAGATGATTGGCTGCCTTTGGCTCTACAAGTAATGCCGATCGTAGGTCTCTCTGCCCGTACTCTGATGTAGGTAAGGCACACGTGTAGCTACAGGTATATGTCATTGCAAAGCATCAATTGATCCACATGAGCTACAAAGCGGTCAGCGCTAGCAAGCGAAGCTCTTGTTACCGTCCACAACCCGTGGAACCTGCGGGCTAAGGTACCTGACCTCTAGCGTCAACCTAACCTGTATAGAGCTTAAGTGAAATTCGATGTCCAATGGCAAGCAGCTGAGTTTACCTAGGGAACCGACTACCAGAACTGATCCGCAAGCATCTCTTCGATGGGGCTTAAAAGTCGTGATCCCCTACACTTATCAGGATCCGTGTTGGAGCAACAATGGTGTAGGAATGAGGAAGGAACGACCAGGAACGAACTGACAGGAACAAAAGCTCCGGAGAAGCCCTTGCTTACCCCACTCTGAGCCGCATGCTGCCACCGTACCTTCACACCATTGGTCAATTACAATGAGGGGCAGGTAAGCTAACACGGCCTGATCTAGGACGTCATCGTGCAGCTCTAAACTCAACCACAAGCCAACGTCTGCACTTGCGACGCCTGACATTCCATCCCTGAAGCCTTGCCCTGCCTGCCTATCGGAGATTTCTGCGCATCGCGAAGCAATTGCCGAGTTCCGGACGCGCCGTTATTCGCGCTCTGCCTCATCCTCAACCCACTACACTGTTCCAGGGAGAGATAAACATGGAGGCGACTTCTACCCCCCGCGTCTCGGGTCCGTTTCTGGACAACTACGTCGGCCGCAATGTCATGGTCGTCGGCAAGGTAGTCCAGCTACGGGGTGACCAGGCGATCATCGACGCTGACGGCAATGTCACGGCTCACCTGAATCGCGTGAGTAGCTCCCTCGCCTCCAATTTCTTCCTCTACAACGACACGAAAGGGAGACAAAAGGGTGGCTTACCTTGCGGATAACGCGTGGCGTCTGGCTACGTCGGATACGGCCTTGGACTGACATGCTTGCTTCCGCTTACGCAGGATGCTCACCTCTCGGTCGGCAACGGGGCGCAGCTTATCGGCAAGGTGAACCCTGACCTCTCGATCAAGGTGCTTAGCTCGCTGAATCTCCAGCAATCCGTCCCCGTCGGTAAGTCTCGCGCCTATGAAGAACCAGGTTTACCATTTTAGCATTCAGTGATGCATTGAAAGCAGGGGCCGGATCAAGCGATCTTTCCGATCCCTTGCCGAACCCTTTCCCAACCCTTTCCGCTTCCTACAACGAGTAAGGCACATGGACCTGGACCTAATCGGGATATCTGCAACTACAGACTTTGATCTCTGCCGCACCGTGGTGGAGCTTACGCAGCTGCCGAGCGTCAAGGGCCTCTTCGTCAACGACGCCAGCAGCGGCGGCGGGGTTTACAACTGACGGTCGTCCGCCGGCGGCCGTGGGCGTGTCTCCCTTGTCTGGCCGGCCGGCTCCCAACCCTCGCAAATAGAAGACGATCGCTCGTCAAGTAAACATCATCCCCGCGTCTTACGTCGCAGCCTCCCCCGCAACAAAGATACCAGCCGTTCGCAGCACCAACAGACTTATGACCGCCTTCGCAAGAGTCAGAAACATGATTTCCCTATTCTACTATCCCAGGATCCGCCATCCCAGCAGGACTGGCAGCCAAAACCAAATCGGGAACGCGGAGTAGACCTGAAGCCAACAAACTTCAGCTCCAGTTTACAAGTTAAACGACGATCTTCTCCTAAATCTGAACCAGAAATGGAACCTTCAACCTTCCGATTTTCCACAAGGTCAGCACGGCAGCCAATCCGGGAGCAGGATCCCAAACCATCACACCTTTCTTTTGCCTCGATAGGCCGGAACCCCATACTGGAACCGAATTTGGAACACTTCAGGTTCAGCTCCAAAGCTGACGCCTCGGTTGGTACCCAGACTGGACCCGGGTCCAGATGTCGGACATTCAGCGTCAGTACGACATCAACTGTCAGCACCACTGTCAAGCTCGGCCTGGAAGACGTGGGAGCCACGGACGTCACGGACGAGGTGCTTCCCCGGTTTCAGGACCTGAAGATCGGCGATGATGATGCCGGCCGTCGTACAAGTGAGCATCAGGATGGCGGCGGGAAATCCACAATTGGGGGCTTGCTGGACCAAGATACATGGGGTTTTGAAGAAGGTTCTGACAGCGGGAGCGCGGAGGCAGACAACACAGGGGCGAAGAGTGGGAGTAAGAGCACCCGCTGTCGGCGAGAGCGACGGAAGCGGGCGAAGAAGTCGACGCAGCAGATGCAGCCGGTCGTCCCGGAGCATTGCGGCGAGGACAAGCGGCAGACGCGGAAGGAGGTCATCTACAGCGAGGAAGGGGAGCCAAAGGGCAAAGGCAGGGAGCACCACCACGGCGTTATCGGAAAGGGCAGGCAAGGGTACAATGATAATGACGATGACGCCGAGATCATGACGGCTATCTGGAACGGTCTCGACGAGCAGCTGCTGCTCAGCACCGTCATGGTTCTGATGTGCATGGACGAGGCGGGCAGGTGGCGCATCGCTTGGGGCCAGTTGGCCGATTAGGGTTTTCCTTTTGCAGCTCAATGGATCCCAATTCACAATACCGACTCGACTCCAAGTAACGGTAGAAGTAGCGATCCCTCCCATATGCCGAAACTGAGCCGCCGTAGATCGACTTGTCGGAGTCGAACGATACCTAGGAAGGGTGTTGTTCATCGACTCATGCAGGGTGGACAGTCCACATCCCACAGATATCATTCGTTCTATTCCACGGTACCATGTCCGCCTCCCCATCTCTCTCTAATCGGGCCAATTGGCATCGATGGGACGAGATGCCGCGACGCAGTCTTCCCCCCTTGAGCTCGTTGTCAGCCGACACTGCCCTCTCGTCATCATGACATACCCCTCTCTGCCCTTTCGCAATGGCGGATACGCCACCCCATATATTAGACTCGGGACTAGCATGCCTAGGAGTGATCCTCTTGTGGTGTGAAGTACCAAGGCCACCAAAGTGCTGATCAGCGTTGGCAGACTGTATATCTCATCGAAATATGGTACGGTCACCATCTCTGTTCGCGATGCTATGTGCCGTAAATTGCACGACCCGCGACTCAAGAAAGGAGGAGCTGGGTCCGCTAGCGGTGATTGGCAGCAGTGTTGCAGAGGTGAAAGTTTGGATCCTTGGGGTGTACAACAAACGGCATATACTCTCAACGAGTACACTTCTCCTTTGGATTGCTCCGACGCCATCAACGCGGCAATCGGCTACCTAACTGAGCCTACTACGTACACCCAAAAGGGTACGATCTAACGACAATGCATGCTAAGAAAACAAAGACCACTTCCTTCTCCTGTTGATGATCTCCGACAGAGGAAAATCCAACGCCGCAGCTGATGGTGCCGGTAATGATGAGGTAGAGAACAATATGGCATGGAAGGCACAAATTTCCGCTTCCAGAAACGAATTTCACGTGCTTGATATGCAGCGCACCGCCCCTATAACACCGAAGAATCGTACTTGGATGACAAGTTAACAAGTCGCAATGCAAGTCCCCACATAAGATCAGCGCATCCCCGTCCGCCCGCTGAGAAATCGGATGACAATCAAGCCTTGTCATCCGCCACCCCGTCAGCAGCGGCGGTAGCAGCAGCCGACAGCTTAGCCCACATGTCGGCCACGGCGCTCTCGTCCATGCTGCTCGACGAGAAGGAGTGGTCCTCCTCCCCGCTCGACCCCCGGAGCATCGGCGGCGAGCTCGGCAGGAGGCCCATGTCCGCGGGCAGGTAGCTGGGAAAGTCCATCTGCTGATCATGGCAGTTGCCGGCGGCTGCCGCCTCGGCGAGCTGCTGCATCACGTCGTCCGAGTGGAGGTTGGGCAGGCTGCCGAGGTCCATGTCGGCCAGGCCGTGCGAGGGCGACCCGGAGGTGAATTCGTTGGCTTCCGAGAGCAGCTGGTTGATGGTCGCCGTGAAGGGGGAGTCGAAGTGTCCGTGCGCCGCGTCGAGCGCGAAGTGCGCGTGGACGGCGTTGCCGCGCGGGGTGCGCCGCTTGCTGGCGCTGAGGCTCAGGCCGAGGGAGAAGTTGATGGCTCCTCCCCCGCCGCTGGCAGATCGCGGGGTCTTGGATGGGGTGCGCTGGAGTTGCAGGAGTGCCTGGCTGGGGGATTTTGCTGCCGACTTGACCGAGCGGATGGACCGCGATATGCTCCTAGTAATCGGCCTGTGGCTTGGCGTCGGCCGCGTCGGCGTCTTAAACGGACCGGCATTTGCGGACTTTGGTGGCGGCGTCGACGGCCTCACGGGCGGTGTGCCAAAGAGTTCCTGATCTAAGTCGTCATCGTCCGGAGGCGACGGGGTCGTCGGGCGGGCCGCCACTAAGCTCGCATTCTCCTTGTCTGCTGTGGCTTCTTTCGGCTGTTGAAAGTCCGGGGCTGTCTGCACAATATTGATGGCCAGTTCGCCGAGGACCTTCGGGACGCCATCCTTGCGAGGAGACGGGAAGAGCAATCTCCGGGTACCACCAAGGTCAGACGGACCCTCAAAACCCTCGTCGATCGGGATCGGGCTGGCCGCGGTTCCGCTGCCCCTAGAGTGCGTCGAGCCCGGCGCCCGGTTTTCTGAAGGTCCCGGCAGACTCAGCGTCGTCGGCTGTGTGGGCTGGCTTTGCTCACGCTCGCACTCGGTGAACTGGGTACTCTGGCGACGGGACCGTGACGCATCTTCACCGTCCTGTTGGTCCTCGGGCCCATATGGATCCGTCATGGGGAACGCATCTGACGTCGGGTTCATCTGCCCGTCGCTCTTGGTGCGTTGTCTCTTGGATTTAGACTTCTTCTCGCCGTTCTGTCCCCGCTTCCTGCGCGGTTGATTTAGTCGCTCAGCATCTTGGTCCCACCTGTCAGGCGGACGATGACCCTTGTATTTGGCCAACCATATACCACATGCTGGGATCTGTTAGCGTAGTAACCTGGGATGTAGGCCATACCCGACTTACGGTTGCACAGCAGGAGTTCTTTCCAGTTAACCCGTAGGTCATCTCCGCCAAGGTTCTTCTTCACAAGCCGGTACAGTGTTGGCTGCCCTGTAGGCGCCCTCTCCAAGATGTCGATGCACGTGACACAGCCTGGCTTGTCCGAGAACTCGTGGAATCCGGGCACACCGCGATGCTCCTGGGTCCAGATCTTGCGCCACGTAGGCGTCTCAATGGCACCGCAGTTGTTGCAGAATGGCGGCATTTCACCGTTTGCAATGGCAGTCTCCAGTCGGTCCTTGATAGATTGCTTCTTGACTAGGTTTTTGTTATATTTCGGCTGCTCTCCCTGCTCTCCGTTTTCGGCAGGAGGGCAAGGACCCTCGGATTGGGGCACCTCTGGCAGTTGAGGCAGAGTCAAGAATGTCGGCCCGACCGGATCACTTGCCGGGACAGGAGGCGCTGGAAGAGACTTGGTCCTCGGAGATGCTGGGCGCATGGGTGGGAGCAGGGCACTCTGAGCTTGCAATGTCTGTGACGCAGGCACGCTTGACGGTGCAGAGGCGGGCT
>Ga0209127_100452_pt1 | contig 14274 bp, 15 predicted proteins | sample LakSupMetagenome_FD_187469 | JGI IMG/M metagenome (GOLD analysis project Ga0209127, IMG submission 187469) | Freshwater microbial communities from Lake Superior, Canada - Sta WM archaea (SPAdes) (version 2) | ecosystem: Environmental > Aquatic > Freshwater > Lake | place: Lake Superior, Canada...
AAATACGGAACAGAAGAAGGGATTGAAAGCTTCAACAAGCGACGAAAAAGAGATGACGAGTCTCTGAAGCGCCGACAGGGGCATTGAGACGGACAGAGTTCAGACAACAAGGACTATCGGTAGTGATTGATGATCGGTTACTCAACAGTCACCGTCTTCCATGCCCGCCTTGACCCTTTCTGATCTTGATACATGGAAAGTGTACACTTGGTAATATAATACAAGTCTCTATATCCGACACCACCTCCCTCTATCCTCACCGGTCACCCATCATCAGCCTAGCCTGGCTATAGTAGTGCCCGGGCAAGACCTGCTGCAGCTCCTCCCTCGTCAACCACTGGAAGTCGGTCAAGCCGTGCTTGTTGCCTGTCAGGTCCGCCTGGCCAGCCATGATCCTGCCCTTGAGGAAGAAGACCTTCTCGCCCTTCTTCTCGACCTGTGTCGGGTCGTCCTTCTTGAACACCGGTTTGGTAACGACGTGGGCGACGGGCACGCGGCCCACGATCCACGTGTTCATGTTTACGCCCGCCGACTCGGCCAAGATCCGGGCTGCTGTCTGTTTCCCCCCAATCTCTGTCAGCGACGTGCCCCTCAAACAATCGAACATCAAAAAGAAACTCACCTCGTGCAGATTCTCACTAGTAAGCACATCCCCAGCGGGGAACTGCCACGCGCCAGCCTCCCCCTTCTTGACAACCAGATACAGCGTCCGATCCAGCGCCCGGTCCAACTTCCTCACGTCCCCCTCCTCGTCGCTCCTCGTCCGCCTCGGCATCGGCCTCTCCACCTTGGCCCTGTCCTCGCGGGGGATCTCCTCCCCGTCCTCCGAGACCCTCATCTCGGCGTCCGTCAGGATCCGCTCCCGGACCGCCTCCTCGCCCTCGCCCAGCGGGCTGCCCACGAGCACCTCGTCGTTCCACCCCATCCTCCCGCGCGGGTTGTACCGCCCGATGTCCCGCCCCGCGACGCCGTGCCTCTCGCGCACCTTGATCCGCCAGTCGAGCTCGGCTGGCGTGTCGCGGCGGAAGTAGAACCCCTTGCGGAACGGGGCCGAGAGGCGCTCCTCGAGCCGCTTCTGGTAGAGGAAGAAGGCCGTCTCGAAGGGGTGGAGGGTGCGGGTTAGGAGGGGGGGCCGGGTGAGTATCAGGCCGGACTTGATGCTGTAGTGCGAAGGGGCGTGCTGGGGATAGTGCATCGCCGGGGGGAGGTCGGGGGAGGACTCCGGGTTGGTGCTACCGCCGGAGACGGGGGCTTGTATCGGGCTTGCTCCCGGGGCGGAGGCGGAGTAGAGTCTTTGTTGGAGGGGGGCGAGACGGGCGCATTGGGAGCAGACGGTCGGTGAGCCTGTATGGGAAGTAGAGTTAGTTGATGTGGTTCGGCGCGGTCGTCTTGTTGGTTTTCAGGTAGAAAGAAGGGGTGTTGTGGTGCCTACGTTTTAGCAAGGCTGATACGGCCCTGCCTCCCCTACTTGACGCCGTCATTGTGGTGGTGTAGATTTATCAGATGCGCGACCTCGACCTGTTCCTCCAAGAAGCTCCGGTCTCTCCTGGCGGTCCTGACGGTCGTGAACTTTTTCGATGGCTCCAAAGCAAGAGAGCCCGTGCACTGGTTACAGGGGTCCCGTCAGTCAGTCAGGTGACCCACTCTTGCTTTTCGGAAAGCGGCTTAACTGACCGGGATCACGTGATGCTACTGGACGCACCGGAATTTGCTTTACTACAGGCGGCTGTCGCTCCTCTTCCTTTCCTCTTTCTTCTTCTTCTCATTCTTCAAGGCCGCATTCCTTATCATCAGAACCTGTTCCCTCCAGGACGTTCTGACCATTTACGCGCGCCGAGATCAAATCCCTTGCAACCTTTTTTCGCTAACTAAGCTTGCGCCTCTCATGGCAAACCTTTTCCTACCGGGTTTGGTTAGATAGCTGTTGCTCACATTCTGACTCTGTTCAGTGTCCGTTCAGAGGGGTCCCGCAGGCTGTTCTCAACAAGAACCGAGAACGCCGAAAGGGCCAGAAGAAACTGGCTTTCAATCTTGCCGTCTTGGACACAACTTGCTTTCCCCGTGATGTTTGTTTTGCTAATTGAATCTCACCATCAGTTCAATCGGACCAAGGCTCTGAAGAGTTTGCAAGACCGATCAAATGCTCCAGGCTACTCACTGCAGGGACTGTGGAGAGTTTCCGTTGGTATCAATTGGTGCTAATCATTAAATCAACTCCAAATCCCGAGCCGAGTTCGCAAATTGCATGCTATCTATTCCCAAAGTACTCCCGTTGTCGCGATTCACATACCGAACGATGCGACGATTATTGTACCGCCGTCCCAACATTCTATTAACGCGGAACCCAAGAGACCGAGCTACCATCCACCGATTGCGCCATGCTGTGAAAGTGTGTCCTGCCAACTTCGTACAACCGCCCCGCGACGCAGCTCTGCTACCGTACCCGAATCCTCCTCTGCTGCAAGGGCGTGCCTTGAGAGCTGGGGTATCATGGATGTCCGACCTTGCGCTTGCCGTCCGGTTCCCGTAAGACGCCGTCCCATGAATAAGAGAAAGCCGCCGTCGCCATCGCCGTCGCCGTCGTTATCGTATGATCATATCCAGTGAAACAAATAAAGAGAGGGGCCAGAACAAGTGTTATGCTCCAGCTTTCAGCTCCGATACCGCTCGTGCGACCTCTATGGAAGCCATCTTCTCCCAGTTCTTCTTGGCTTCCTCGTCGAGCGCGGTCGGATTCTTCACCTCGTCGTAGAGTTTGTGGGAAATATCCCGGTTGATGGTGGCATATTGTGCTGCCGTCAACTGGCTCGATTTCCAGTGCGGTCTGAGGGCCTCTCGCACAATGTTGTTGATATCTTGCTTTGTCTCGAGAGGTAGAGGTGTGCGCGACGGCGAGACGTCTTGTGATCGAGGGGCATGAACTTGTTCTGGCCGCCGAGGCCGTGGTTGACGCACCTCCAGACGAGTGACGCGATGGTCCGATGCGGTCTCCGAGTCGTTGTTTTCAGGTGGGCGTGTCGGCGAGAACTTGGCGGGAGGATATACAGGCTCGATGTGTGAGCTTAAGCTGAGAGTTGGCGACGTCGGGCGGACGTTTCGATGTGGTGGAGGCGTTGTCGATAGCGCCCGCGGGCTGCTATAACCGGATGCCGGGGGAGAAGAAGCCGGCGATGAGGGGTCATTGGCGCCTGGAATGTGTCCCCAGATATTCCGAATGCTTTCGTCGTCCGACGGAGTGCTCATCTCGACCTCCTTCAACAAGGAGGAGAGGAATGATGGCGCGGCTTGATTGGAGGGAGGGGATCTGGCATTCGATGACGAGCCGCGACTCTCTCCTTGGGGGTTGGAGGCGGTGGGCGCCGACTTCGACGATGAAGCTTCACCGTTCTGCGTTGGCAGCCTCCGGGTGCGCGGCCGTTTCAGCTTCCGCTCTTGCTCCGGTTCTGGACGCGGTTCACTCGGCGAACCTGTGACGGATCGGGTTTTCCGTTTGCGACTGCTGCTCGAGTCGCCGTCCTCAGCCTGCTCCCGAGCTTTCTCCAGGGCACGCCAAGCGCCTTTCTCTTCCGGTGTCTGCTCCGGCGGAGCCTGTGCACGCGGCGGCGGACTCCTTCGCTGACCAAAGACGTTCTGGATGCTGTTGGCGAAGACGTCGTGGGCTCCCAGACGACTGGCAATGTTCAGCCGCTGTTGCCAGCGCTGGTGCTCTCGCCGTTCTCGCTCATGGAGTTGCTGCAGCCGACGATAGTCCTCAAGGGCATCGTCTTCGTCGTGGAAATCGAGATCAATGCCCGCACCGTCAAACACACGCGCCGAGACTTGGCCCCAAGCCCCCTGCCAGTCATCTGACCGAGCTCGGTGCCTTGCCCGACGCATGCTTGCCTGTGTGCGCGGGAAGAAGTCGGACCGCCTGCTGTTGCCGCGTGCAGCGTCTCCTGCTGGAGCCGGAGGGGGATTTCCCGTGAGCTGCGGCCCGAGAGCGTCCACGCACTCCATGCAGAACCACGAACCCCGCGGCACGCCATCGAGGCCGATGCAGTGCGTATGGTAAGGGGTGTCGCAGCCATCGCACAACAGCAATATCTCCTCTTCGTCTGCACGGTTGCAGACCGGACACGGTGTGGCCTCCTCTTCTGGCTCCGGGTTCTCGTCTAACCAAGCTTGCTGGTCGAACTCAGCAACTTGTTTCTTGTCTTCGACCTTGTACGACAACAATAGGGCACCTGTCAGCACTGATGGTTAGCAATTTCCGTCACAAGCCAGCCGTGGATCCCAAGCGCAGGCTCACCTCCGACTTTGTCATAGACATGGACCAAATGGAAAGCTTGTCGACAAATGGGGCAACTGTTTGCCTTTTCCGTCCATTCCCGCAGACAGGAGTCATGCAGCACATGACCACAGATATTAATGAGGGCTACCGGATCGTGGTTCTGGTGATTTGGCACCTGACCGTTGGTGCTGTTGTTGTCGCTGCTGGTGCCGTTGGCCTTGGAGGCTTCGATAGCCGCCACGGCGGGCTCTGGCGGTGCATCCACATCGGTAGGTAACTGTGGGGTCCCCGACGACTCCGTCTCAAGGTTTTCGAGACAAACAATGCATTGATCAGCCATCGTGAATGGCAGGATGGATTGTTGAGCGATGAGAGACGAGGTTGAAAAACATGTAATCTCGTGTGGGAGTCAAGGATGAGCTGGGGTGAGGCTTGCGAGGCGATGATGGGTGACAATGACGGAAGACGGTGCGGTGATGATGGGTGGTGGAGGAAGGTGAGATTAGCGTGGGTGGCTGCTAACCAGGTGCAGCGTGCTGCTGGCAAAATGGGGTGTGTGGAGGGAGTTGGACAGCTGTGTTGGACGGATATTTAGGGGAGTGGTTCGGCCTAAAATTTCTGGCTTTGGGGGGGGGTTCTCGCGTTGCTGGTTATCGGCGAGCGGAGGAGGGAGCTGAGCTGCCGATAAGCTTCGTAGAATGGCGTCTATCTGGTGGCGATTCAGGTATAACCGCAGTCGAAGTTCCAGATAAAATAAGGGGCGATATTGACGGACAGACTGCTTGCAGAACAGATAAAGGACTGCAAACGTCAAAGAAGATACTGAATGGACGGAATTGTCGGCAAAGGTTGGACAGTTCGCAGACGTGGATCGCTTGCTGGCCGATAGGGAACGATACGGCAAACTTGAACCCGGGGAATTGGAGAATTGGGAGCAGAAGAAGAAAGCGGTTTCTTCCAGTTTGCGAGGTTAGCGCAGGAACCTGGAGGGACTGCCAGTGATGAAGTGTGAAGCGGGCCCCAAAATCAGCTGACACAGCAATTCATCCCACCCGGGAATGGACAGCCAGCTGCTCGTTCCGTCCCACACCTTTCCCAGTTTTGGGCTACCTTGATGACCTGCTCGCGACCTCTTTGAGTATCAAGGTGAGCTCAGCTGGCAGTCCGATTCACAGCTTTGCTGGCTGATAGGCTCGTGGCACTCTCAAGTCACTCTCGACTGTTCTGAGACACGAGGGCTAGAGGTATCCAGGGATTCCTGGCAACCTAACCCACTTCAAGAGTTGTCACACTGCACATTCACCCCCGGACTCCGTGAGTCAATGTATGTATTGTACCTTTGAGCGTGCCAGCACCTGATTGATCCAAAGGCCACTGTGACCGCTGCGGATCGAGGCACTACAGCAAGCCACGGTCAGGCACCGGGCGATTGATGATTGCATGAACGTGGAACGTGGCCCGAGTTCTCGGGCCCAACGACCTCGCCAGGCCACAGCTGGCAGATGAATAAGCGGTCAGCTTCAGGTCTTGTGAGCGAGGCTGAGGTGGTTCTGGTCTTTGTGCTCTCGCCAGAATCAAGGATGCAGTAACTCCGTTTGACCACCTACTTCGAACTGCACTAGAGCGGAGCAGCCAGATAGTAGGCAGAGCGTAACGAGCGTAACTTCGGAGGTGCCCTCCGGTTCGTCGGCCAAAGTGGTGTGGGCGCCGTCAAAAGCCTGCCTTCACGGACTATGACCTTGGAGACGTTAAATAGCCTCGGAGTGTCGCAGGCGGCATTCCAGAACGCCAGCCAACGAAAAGTGTGCGGAGAGATCACATTAGGGAAGGCGAATGGGCTGAACACCCAGTATGGGTGGCTTGGAGCTTGGTTTATATGCCAGGCCAGTCATGGTGAAGTTGTCACGTTCCGATAGGCAGCCAACCGTGTCGTAGGGTCAGCCGGCAGTGATCATTGCTTGGACTGTCGGCTGCAACAGCCTGGTTGCACGTCTTCCGGAAACACGAGGCTGCAGAGCGCCAACGTATTCCAGGTCCGCAAAGAACGATCGCTGACACGCCTTGTCTGCCTGCAGCTCACCGAACTTCGTCATTCTGCTGGTAGATCCAAGCAGCACAACTCCCCGTGAAAACTGCACATCGAAGCTCGCATGTTGGTCAATGTTTTCTCATTGGATGATGACCTGTCGGGTATTCGCCCTCCAAACGATCAATGTCATGATGTATCTGAAGGACCCTTTTGCCAGTACACCGAAGCCCGAAAAGCAAACACACAACCCTCCCGATGCAACCCTCCTAGACCTCAGCAATCTCCCTCAACCGGCGAAGAGTCGAACGCATGGCAGCGGCAGCGGGTGTGCTAGATCCCGTGTCAGTACACTGTCATCGCCATCACACGTGATATAGCTTGTGTAGGCTCGAGGAAAGGGGAAACGTACGAGACGGTGTAGGCACCACCAGCGGTGGTCTTCTTGCAGCTCTTGCAGTTCCAGATACCGACGGCCTGGCGCTTGACGGTGTCCTTGCCGCAGAAAGCGCAGGTGTACTTGGCGTGCTGGGAGGTCTCCATCTTCTTGACCATCTTCCTCAGCGAGGCACCATATCTGTCATCGAGGAATTAGTCCCGTACTCTCAATAGTCTTGCAACAGTCCTGTCATATTTCCGAGCGTGGTCGAGCGGATGAGGGAGGTTGTGACGATAGCGCGGCGTCCGGGAGTGTTCCCCTCTTGCAGGGCACGGCGACGGACAAGTCAACCACTCCTATCTCTGCCGACTGAAGGCGTTGAGTTCTCGGTCGTCCAGCCAACATTTTGCCTCCATTGAACCCGCAATCTTGTCCTGAACGGCCGTGGAAGGCTTTCTCATCCAAGCTTCCACGTCGTTCCGACCATCCTCTGGCTGACTGTTTTGAGTTTCGCTCGCGCATGGTCGTTCCCAAGGCACCGGTTGGTCAAGCGTGTAGTCGCAGATCGCTTCGTCTTCGGGTCCCGAGTCGGACTATGGAAGGATTTGTTCTTACCTAGTACCGTACTTGCCGCTGGAGAGGACTCAGTTAGCATCGTCCATGGTTTCAAGCAAGGAACGGTTCAACTCACGTCACGCCGACCTTCTTTGTCCGGGCAGCCATTTCTTGTGATGTGTGCTTGTCGAGTCTGGAAAGATTCGGTGGTTGCTCAAGACGTGACCTTGTCTCGATGGCTGGGATTGAGGGGATGGGACTGACTTCCTTCGATATGCTCACAGATCTTTTTCCAAGTGGATTTCGCAAATTCGCCAAAATGTGCGGTGACTGGTGGGGTTCACCGCCAGCTGGCAGCGGACTGGCGGACGCTCAGAAGCGCCAGGATAGCTAGCGTGCCCCGGCAGCGGGCGGAAGCTGGAAATACGGGACGAAACCGACCCACTCCGAAGGCTAAACCCCAACTGGAAGTGAGGGCGAGATCAGCACAGACCATCTTCCGCTACATCACGGAGCTGGAGATCTCAACCGGAGCACACTACCGACGCACCACCGGGCATGCTTGCCTTTTCCGCCAGCCCCGAGCTCTAAGTTGCACCTTTACGACCTCCCGCCACTTTATTGGCGTCGCCCCAGCCGCCCCCGCGACCCCAATGTTGGCTGAAGCGGCGAGATCGATGTTTGAGAATGTCGGTCATGGATGGAGATCAAGTTAGCACCGGACAATGTGGAGGATGATCAATTTCTTCATGCATCCCGCCGTCGAGATATATAGCAGCTTCATTGTCAACAAGTGGTGTTTAACACATTCCAGGTTCTCTCACCATCTGTCTACAAATCACATTGCTATCAATCCCTTGCTCTTTTGAATCCAGAGACTATGCCTTCTCGGAGACGTAATCGCCAGTACGACCTCGTCGTCTTCGGAGCGACAGGTTACACTGGCAAGTTCACCACCGAGCACATCGCAACCCACCTCCCGACCGACCTCAAGTGGGCGGTCGCGGGCCGCTCTCAGGAGAAGCTGAGCCAGGTCGTTGCCAAATGCAAGTCCTTGAACCCAGACCGGCGTCAACCAGAGATTGAAGTGTGCAATCTCGACCATGCCGAGCTGGATGCGCTGGCCAGGAAGACCTTCATCCTCATCAGCACCGTCGGCCCATTTGGCAAGCATGGCGAGTATGCTTTCAAGGCCTGCGCTGAGAACGGCACTCACTACGTCGACTCTACCGGCGAGGTGCCATACGTAGCCAAGATGATCAAGAAGTACGAGGCCACTGCAAAGGCCAGTGGCGCAATGATGTTTCCCCAAAACGCCGTCGAGTCGGTTCCGTCCGACCTCCTCACCTGGTCGCTCGCATCAGCCATCCGCTCCAATCTCAACGCCCCAGTTGCAGATGTGACAGTATCGCTACACAAACTAGAGTAAACCTCCAACCATCTTACCCTCACCCAGAGCCAAACCCGCTAACACACCCTCCCAGCGCCGCTCCCTCGGGAGGCACCGTCGCCTCGGCATTCGGGCTCTTGGACCATTTCACCGCCAAAGAGATCCGCGCCTCCCACGTGCCCTTTGCCCTCTCACCCGTCCCCAACCCGAATCCCCGACACCGCCCGCGCTCCCTCCTCAGCCGCCTCACCGGGCTTGTCACCGTCCCCACCCTGGGCCTCCAGACCAGCAGCATCGCGGGCAGGACAGACACCGCCATCGTCGAGCGGACCTGGGGCCTCCTGCAGACCATCCCGCGGACCAAGGACCAGTTCTACGGCCCCAACTTCAGCTACCGCGAGTACGCGCGGCCGCGCAACTGGTTCCACGGAATTCTCCTCCACTACGGGCTCACGCTGCTGATGCTGATCGTCATCACGCCCCCGCTCAAGGCGCTGGCGCGGCGGTTCTTCCACCAGCCTGGCGAGGGCCCGGATGCGGAACTGGCCAAGAAGGACGAGATCGAGTTCCGGGGCGTTGCGGAGCCTGATGTGGAGGGTCCTGTCAGGGAGAGGGCGTTTAGTCGGTGTTGGTACCAGGGGAGCATGTATTACTGTGAGTAAGACTGAACTCGAACTTGGAGCAAGCAGCATGTTAACCATGTCACTTACAGTGTCGGGATTAATGGTCGCACAAGCTGCGTCTACCATCCTGGAGGAGGATCTCGGACTGGGCGGAGGCGTCTATACGCCTGCTTGTCTTGGACAGGCATACATTGACAGGCTGGACGCAGCGGGATTCCACTTTGAGACCAAAATGGTGCCAGCATAGCATGTTTATATCAGTATAGCAGCGTGCACTTATAACTCTTAGACTTTCAGTGTGCCCCTGGCTGAAATGGCATGTCACTATGTCTAGGGTACTGTGTCGTGGGATTAAGGTTCCGTCCGTCATCACTGCTGCCCAGTCCGACTGCGCCTAATTCCCATAAAGTCTAAGGTGGACTTGACTCCAGGTGCTGAGCTTTGTGGCAGGACCTGGTAACTGAGACGCTGCTAGAAACTCACTTCTGGCAGGCCCGGGGCTATCTTTCCCAAGGCGAGGACGGGGAATGTTCAATGAGCTGTCACACTGGTCATTTATGAAGTAGTGTTTGGCTCCAGGGCGAAGACAGACGTGCCCGAGATATTTTACGTGCCTCGCCACTACCGCGCCTGTGATCAAGGATGGGTGCGGTTTGGGGGGTTATTCCGCTGGAGACGCTCCGTGGTAGACGCTGGCTGGACGTACGAGGAGCGCAGCGTCATGGAGGCTTTGTAGTTGTCTAGGGAGAAACGGTTAGAATAACTAGTAGCTCTCTATACTTAGTTCCTAGGCCAATGCAGTTGTAGCATTCGAGATTGTGTGCGATGCTTCGTTCGGACAGCTGCAGCTCTTGAAACCAACAACCGAACACTTCGGGCCAGGAGGGGAAACCTTTTGAATAAGGTAGCTCTACCTTTTAAGTCTGGACTAAAAGGAAGGTACCGACCAACTCGATCGTCGCTGACGGGAGGGAACCTTATCTGACCATTGTCGCGTTGCAAGCCACTTGCAAGGCTGGCGTGGGAAGAACTGCGAGTGACGTCCAGTCGCGATGATGCATCACAGATTTGAGGCCTAGAATGCGAACATCAGTCCACTTTGTCGAGGTAATAGAGAAGAATGATCACCTAGGCGAGGCCTCGGTACTTCGTCCTGTGACAGATCCGCACATTGGAAACATCGGAAACAAATGCGCGATGGAGGGGTTTCCAGGGGGCTTCCTAGCAGCCCTCTCCCCTATCCGCATGGTTGTCGATCTTCAATCCTTTCAACGCGGACCAACCACTCGGTAGACGCCGGGCATAAACATTCCCTTTGGGGTTGACCCTTGGCACTGAAGCTTGTGGTGCTGACGTGCGGTTAAAGTCCTGTCGGCACCACGTCTTGAGGGAACGGACCTTGGACTTGACTCCTGGGGCGGTGATCTCTAATATTACCACAGACTACTTCGTTACCTCGGTGCCGAAATGTGTTGAGGGTTTATGCTCGAGAGACTTGAGCTGATACCTTCGGAACTTCTGTTCTGAATGCTCTACAGACGAGTAAGCGTACCGATGTGCTCATCGAGGGAGGATTTCTGGGCGTGGAAACACGAAGGAACCACAAGGTGTATCGTAGTCTAGACTGGGTCAGTAGAACTCATGCCTGAGATGATGCATCCCGTTATGGGCAGAATCCCGTCTCAAGCAGAAGACCGAACGCCTCTGACACTCGATATGCTGCGTTCTACATCTCAACGTTCGTCCAAACGGTCACCAAGGTTACGGCTACACAGAAACTAGTTGGCACTGCTCCCGGTAGTCGTTGAGCCGTTGAAGATGGACCTCAAGTAAGGAGAAGTTTCGAGCCAAGATGGTGTGTATCCACCCGGACCTAGTGCAACGGGAGAAACATCTTGACACTCTCAGGGTCCAACAGAGACGCTGTGATTCGCCAAGTGCGAGGAACAGCGTCCCCGTTGGTCCAGATTTCACTTCAGGCCAATTGCTCATATTTCCCCCTCCTTCAACAGCCCCACAATGGGGGCTCCTTGAACAGCAGCCGCTCCTTATCGCCTTGCCTTGTGCTTCTAACTTCCGGGGGCGCTCATGCTTCCTTTCTGCAACGACTTCTTCCACGCGTAGACCTTGCTTGTGGCTGTCACTGATTGTGCTGCTGAAGGCCTCGTTGCACATTTCTCGCCGGTTGACTCGGAGGTGCTGTTTTAAGCGCATCAAAGAAGGCGGCGACTTCGATCTTTAATCATTGGAAGTTTGACCGCCGACTCTGGACTCGGCGGCGCCCTCCTTTGTCTCCTCCAAAGCCAAGTCATTCTAGCCCGCCTCAACCTGTCCCTGCGATCCACCGCTCCGCATAGTTCTGCCTTCGCAACCTCACATTACGTCGCATGTTCAGTTCACCCGACCCGTGATCTGCTGGGCAACAGTTGACAGATCACCGCCGCTTCAACTCGGTGGTCAATTTGGGCCCAGGCAACTGTCTTTACGGCTGGAGACCGTCTGCGCAATATCGAAGCAAGTCGGCAACGATCTGGTACCCCGCGCTGCTTCACAAGCGCCGCACCCTAGTACTAGGTACTCTGGTAACCGCTCTTCGTATTGTGAGTACTATATACCTTATTAACCCAATCCTGTGCTATTCGACTTACAAACAAAGCAGGAAGTGGTGTCTACCTGGCGTGGCACCCAAGTCACGTCGTCAAATACCCTCGCTCGTCCCGGATGCGGCTCGCATAGAATCATATTACAATACCCTCCTTGTCCTTGACACCCTACCTAATTGATACCCCGCAAGACTTCAACATGGCGACCCAAAACACGTATGTAGCGCTTTCTATACTCCCCCAAGACCCCCATTGTCCTCGGAGGCTCGCTTCCCCAAGGACGTCTGCGAGATACATCAGCGCAACAAGGAAGCCTCGTCTGGGTGTCATACATAGCCTGGAGATCTCTTCTTTGTTAACGGTCCTGTATCCCACTCTTCGACGTAAGAGGGGGCACCGTCTCTCGTCTTCTCCAAACCCTGATCCTGATCCTGAGTGCGTATCCTGTTGGATTCATCGCTAACACCTCCAATGCACAGCATCTACAGGCCAGACCAGTTTCTGAACCCCGGTCCAGCGCCTCGACCACCAACTGACAGGCCACGCCTCAACCTGACACCGAGTCCGAGCATCGCAGGCAGCATGTCGAATCTGAGCCTCAACTCTCCCATGAGGAGCGGTCCGACCCAATACGCTGGATCGACCATTTCGCTTCCCATCTCGCGCCAAACCTCTAACAGCACGGATGGCTCAGGTGGTCTGGCCATCATAAAGCAAGGATGGGCCTCGGTCAGGGAGAATCGCAACTTTCTCAACCCATGGAAGCAGAAGTTCCTCATCCTGCGCAAGGAAGCCCTCGATTTCCACAAGGCTGAGGGCAGCAAGGTCGCCTATACCATCCTGCTGAAGGACGTCACCAATGTCGGCCGTGTGGAGGCAGCAGGCACTATTTTCGAGATCAAGCGCAAGGTCGACGGCTCGTCGACAAATCCCGGCGACGACGACGGTTCGACGCGGACTCTGCAGATCAAGGTGAAGGGCGATGATGATCTGTATGAGTGGATCGACTTCATCTACGCCCGCTGCCCTGGCATGGGCGGAGTCAGCAATCCGACCAACTTCTCACATGCCGTGCACGTCGGGTTCGATCCCCAGACTGGAGAGTTCGTTGGCCTGCCTCCTGAGTGGTCCAAACTGCTAAACTCCTCTGCTATTACCAAGGAGGATTATGAGCGCAACCCCCAGGCTGTCTTCGAGGTTCTGGATTTCTACTCCGACTTGACCAAGCGAGCCGAGAATCCAAACCAGTACCCGAGCTTGACACCGACCCCACCGGCCAGCAGCATGCAAAACAAGCAACTAGGGTACACCAGCGGTGCTTCTGTGGTACCTCCGCGACCTATGCAGCCCATGCAGCGCAATCCCAGCTCCTACAACCAAGCGTCGCAGGTTGGAACGAGTCCAGCGCCTCGCCGGCCGTCCCCAACGGAGTCACAGCAGCAGCAACGCATGCAGATGGCGAACATGGCTTCCAACTATGTGAGCCCGGACCGGAGTCGGGAAGACCAGCGCGCCAGGGAGGAGGCTGCTGCGCGTCAGAGGCAGATGGAGATGGAAGAGCAGAATCGCCGAGATATGGAAGCCTACAATGCCTCGCTCCCAAAGACCAAGACTCCCCTGGCCCAACAGGAGATTGGTGGCGGATATGCGGCGCCTGCGCCCGACAGGTTCAACCCCGGCCGTGCCGCCCCCGCTGCTCCCAAGCCTATGCAGCAGCAAGGAGGAAGCCTCAGGGCCCAACGGCCAGCGCCGCCAGCACCCTCTGCGTCTGGCGCAGGCAGACCCCCCATGCAACAGCAGCAGAGCTCTTCTTCCGTGCCACAATCGCAGGCCCAGGCGCAGAGGCCGCTACGGCCTGACCAACAAGGGCAGCAGAACGCTCAGCAGCGGTATCAGAACGGCGTAACAAACGCTCCCCAGGCACGCCCGAACCCTCCACAGGCACAACAGCCGCCTGCATCCCGACTACCGGCTCCAGTGAAGCCGCTGAACGTGGCCAAGCCACCTCAAGCCGCCGTACCGCAGGATGGCGTGAAGGCGGCCGAGGCGATGCTCACATCTAAGCCTACCCCTGCTGAGCGTAAACAGGACGTGCGCATGTCAACCATGTCTGAGACTGAGGTCATGGCCCGTCTGAAAGAAGCCGTATCGAAGGAAGATCCTAACTTGTCCTACTCGAAGCAAAAGAAGATCGGTCAAGGCGCCTCGGGCTCGGTCTACGTTGCGAAAGTCAAGGAGACGGCTACGTCTCCCGTTGCGATACAGCTGCTCCGGCAGCAAGGCGCTAGGGCCCAGGTCGCTATCAAGCAGATGGATCTTGCACACCAACCCCGGAAAGAACTGATTGTTAACGAGATCATGGTCATGAAGGACAGCAAGCACCGGAACATTGTCAACTTCCTGGACGCCTTCCTGCGCAACAACAACG
>Ga0209127_100453_pt1 | contig 14270 bp, 9 predicted proteins | sample LakSupMetagenome_FD_187469 | JGI IMG/M metagenome (GOLD analysis project Ga0209127, IMG submission 187469) | Freshwater microbial communities from Lake Superior, Canada - Sta WM archaea (SPAdes) (version 2) | ecosystem: Environmental > Aquatic > Freshwater > Lake | place: Lake Superior, Canada...
GGTACAGTTTGCTAACACAGAATAGCACATTCAATTAAAAATGAAGGATTGTCTCCCCCCCAGGATTGCCAAATGCGCACACTTGCTTGCCTGGCCAGCCTGTGACTTGGCCAATCTGATATCTGGAACCTCTGCAGCCCAAGACGGGCGTGCTACGTTTCGCAGGCCTTAAGCTTACAGCACAAGCCAAGCGGATAGTCACCGCACGGTAGCGTCCCTCCTACGGCCGAACGTAGAAGTCTCCGAGGGCCATGCCGCGCACCCGTTGATGCTCCATGTCTAATCCCGTAGTCATCATGAATAAGCTCCGGCGATGCTCCCGGTTCAGCGACCTTCCGTGCTCTAACGGTGTGACACAGGGCAACCTGAAGCACGCATCGCCTGGGCGTTGAGCATCGTGTCCATCGTCCACAAAGGACGCGAGAGCACGCAGTTTCTCCTCTGCACCAGGAATACAAATCACCGTCCCGGCCTGATCGCAGCCAAACCCCCTAGCGGCGATCATCGGCCACATCCGACGGGAGAGATACAGCCTAGACGATAAGGATCTGTGCCCATTCTTTCACCTGGCTTTGACTCTGCACACGACTTGCAGGTCACACACAAAGAACATGGGGAGCGGGATGATGCCCGGCACGGATCGTCTGTGCGCAACACCTTTGACGGGAGGATGGAACTCGCTCTGTCCCGCGGCTAAAAAGGCGGCTTCAACGGTCCAAAAGCCATACACTACGACACACTACGTAGGAACTTCTTCCGTCACCTATGCGTGTCAATGATGGATGTCGGCCGTCACAAAGCTGGGAGGATGGGCGCAACTGCACGGTTGAGTAGCGAACGTTCGAAGCGACGGTCCGACTGTTGTAGATGCTGCTAGACCGCCTCCATATACGCCCGGCAGCGGCCAGACTATGGATATACGTACATCCAATCTACATCGAAGCAGTTGGCGGCTAACACCGGACCTGAGAGATAGCCTGTGCCTCGTTTTCACCAACAATGCGCCAAGTAGTGCAGGAGACTACTGCATGACGCTGGTGCGAACATCCCTCTGCTGCTTCACCGGTTTCTTTGGCGGCTTGGACCTTATGAGAAAGGCCCTTGCAGGAACATCTCATTCTTTTCCCGGGCACCGCTACACCGGTAGATTTCGACCTCTGCAATACCAGACGTTGGATATAGGGAATCCTTCCACCTACCGTGGCTGGGTAAGTAGTTGTACTCTTGCTTGTCCTCTGATCTTCGATGCCCTTGTGTGCCTCGGCCCCCTAGACATTGGCCTCAGTTCACAGCCACCGGCCGGCAACATGCCGTCCACCAGACACATCCTTCAGGTACAACGGCGTTTGTGCTTCGAAGCTACCAATGTCTACTGCAACGGCTTCACCCGCAGATCTGTCGTAGCTGTGGCACCTCGCCTCTACCACTCGGCTTGCTCACTAAGCGAGGTGGCTTGCAGCTTTCTTCCACTACTGTTGGCACCAACGGACGCCGCATGCTGTAGTGTCGGACGTCACAAAGGAGCATAGGAGATATCACATTCTCTACCTCAGCTGCTGTACCATAGGGGCCAACCCCACGCTTAAAAGGACCCCCACGCAGCACAGGAGGCACACAGCGAGAACACTATTACATACTTGAGCTCCTCTTCTGCCCCCCCTCCCCTCCCCCCCCTAAGCGCGGCGCACCGAGACACTGAATATCTGCTGCTCCGCACATTGGGATTCGCTGATGTCGCCTGACCACCATCTCCTTCCCATCAAGGGCACATACAACTCGCTGCAGACACACAGCATGCCCGACGTCAGCTAAAGTTAGCAAAAATACCCGTGGCGTGTCAGTTCGTTCCACTGCAGGCGGGCGTGACTGTCACGCCCCAAGCAGGCTGAGCTTAGCCTTCCTCCGTCTGTTTCTGCGGAAGCCGCGTTGGTTTCATGCTGTGGCAAGGGCTGACAGCATGATTAGCATCCCGACCCTGTACCGGTACCACGGCACCCCACATTGGACCCTGCCAGCCGGGAGGCCAGGGAGGCCCAGCAATCGCTCCGAGGAGTTCCAGTTTGCCGAAAGGACAAGGGGATTGTCGGTGAGAGTATTCGGCAGGACCGGCGTCCACGGTGTCCAGGCTGTTGACATGACTGGTCCCAGCACTTCCAGGAAGTGCCCGTGGTGTTCTGTCTCGGTCTTCCTGGATAGGCTATTTTCGGGTCTCTGGTGCTATCGATCTGCTTCCCCTTCTCAAGCCGAGAAAGCTGCGATATCACAACGCGGACAAGTTCCCGGGGTGAAAGTCACCATACCTGCTCCCAAGTAGAATCGGCTTTAAGAACGCTTGCGTGATGTTGGTTTTCGGAAACCGCGATAGCTCTCTCACTTTTGCCGGGCGGACTCCCGTATTCGGGATCCGGCAGGTATATGCAACGGGCCGTATGTAGGCGTGCCGACGTCTCTCATCCCGTCTCCAGACAGGTTATCGGGTCCCGGAACCGGTAGCTCTGCCCGCAGCCTATCTCGCGTATCTTGTTGGAGCAGGGCAGTATCTCGAACTACTTCGTACGTGCCTACACTGTCGGCCAATAGTTCGATTCTAATTCGCTCGCGAGTGAAACTATTTATTCAGGTCTCCGGACGTTTCCGGCGCCATGCGTGTTGGCCTATCAGTGTCTGCAACAAGTGGCTTGCTGCTATGACTTCAGATGCTTCGACATGTCGACGTGATACTCGTGCCAGAGCCGGATGAATGAAAGGACCCGAGCTCGAGCCGGAGCGATGTCGCAGTTCAGTCCTTTTGGGTGATGGTGAGAGTCCAAGCAGAGGCGTCACTTGGGCAGGACTGTCACAAGATGGTGAAGTCGTGTTACCAGTCCGGCCCAGTGAAGTAAAACGAAAGTAAAGCAGGCCTGCTGACGATGTTTCGTCTCCAACCTCTACGGCGATGAGAATCAGATATCACGACTGCTCAACCTTGGTAGGTGACTGTCCTTGTTACGAAATTCCACAGAGGGCCTAGCTGACATATGGGTGAGCAGACGAGCTTGAACACAAGACGCGAGTTGGTGGGGCTATGGTCAAGCCCATGGAGGAGCTCTATGCCTGATCCAAGTCTACGGCAGCATATTTCGCCTGACAGGAGCTCGACCCGCGCAGCAAGGTTGTCCCAGTGACAGACCAGCTGCACAAGGCCGCGATCGAGGTTGGCATCGACATGCGTGTCCAGACAATTACAAGGGATTTATTGAGGACTTGGTCTAGACACTTCAGTTCTTCGAAATGTGGTGGAAACAGCAGTGTCGCTGTTTCGACATCAGCGCTGTTATGCTCGAGTGTATACCGGCTCACGATCCACTTGTCTCGGCGACTCGAAGAAAGCTCACCTTGAGCGCCAGAGTCAAAAGTCGTGGATGTTTACTGATTAGAACAAATGGTACTTCTAATGGGATACTACCTTCTGTTATGGTCGTGTCCTGTAGTAATGTAAGAAAATATCTGCCATGAGTGACAGATGGACACCACCACCAACGGGGCGTTGCGGAAAGAGTTCCGATACGATCGTCTCCAAAAGGGCGTAGGGCTTATCTCTTATCGCAGTGGCGCCGTGGGGCAGCATTTTCCATGCCGCCATATCGCTGTCTTCGCAGAGGAGACAACCACTTAGACTCTATACCTAGACTAGCACTCCATTGCATACTCTGCGACCTTTCAACAGATACACCGAACCTCTTTGAACCCTCACAAAAGCTCCAAGATGCCCCGCGACCCCCTCATAGGCCTCGTCGGCAAGCCGAGCGCCGGCAAGTCGAGTACGCTCAACTCGCTAACCGACGCGACGTCAAAAGTTGGTTGGTATAACCCGGCATGACCGAGAGACAAGATGTGGGAAAGAACCGCAAGCGCTGATACAAGTCCTCCGTAGGAAACTTCCCGTATGTCCAGTCAACGTCCTCATCCACAGCCAGACCCCGAGAGCTAAACCCCCCTCTTCCCGCAGCTTCACAACAATCGACCCCCAACGCGCAATAGGCTACCTCCAAGTACAATGCGCCTGCGCCCGCTTTGGCTTGCAAGACAGGTGCAAGCCCAATTACGGCTCCTGCACCAACGGTCTGCGCTCCGTCCCCATCGAGCTCCTCGACGTGGCCGGCCTCGTGCCCGGCGCGCACCAGGGCAAGGGGCTGGGCAACAAGTTCCTGGACGACCTGCGGCACGCCGACGCCCTGATCCACGTCGTCGACGTGTCGGGCACGACCGACGCCGAGGGCAAGAACACGCGCGGCTACGACCCCTCGGCGGACATCGCCTGGCTGCGGTCCGAGATTGTCGCGTGGATCCGGGGCAACCTGATGGAGAGGTGGGGGTCCATCCGGCGGCGGCACGTGGCCGTCAAGGCCACGGCGGTCGAGACGCTGCAGGCGCAGTTCTCGGGCTACGGCAGCACGGCGGCCGTCGTGGCGCGGACGCTCGACCGGCTGCACCTGCGGGAGCCGCTGGAGGAGTGGAGCGACGAGACCATCGACCGCGTGGTGCAGGCGTTCACCGACGAGAAGTTCCCGACGGTCATCGCGCTGAACAAGATCGACCACCCGGACGCGGACAAGAACATCGCCAAGATTGCCAAGATGCAGGACCCGAACACCATTGTGCTCTGCTCGGCGATATCGGAGATCTTCCTGCGCAAGATGGCGAAGCAGGGATACATACGGTATACCGAAGGCAGCGAGTTCGTCGACACGAGGGAAGATCTCATAGCGGACGGCGACCCCGACGGGGGCGGGCTGAAGGAGCTGGACGAGAAGAACAGGAATAGGATAGAGAACCTCAAGGACATGGTGCTCTACCGGTTCGGCTCGACGGGCGTCAACCAGGTGCTGTCGAGGGCCGCCGAGCTGCTGGGGCTGGTGCCGGTGTTCCCCGTGCGGAACACGACGACGTTCCAGTCTGGGGCGGCGGATTCGAAGGCTGTCTTCCGCGACTGCGTGTTGGTCAAGAAGAACACGACGGTTGCCGAAGTGGGGAGGAAGATCATGGGTGATGCGCCCATTGCGTATATCGAGGCTCCCGGGGGGATACGTGTAGCCGAGGACCAGATCGTGTCGGTGGGGAAGAACGACGTGAGTGATGCTGTTGGGTTTAACTTGGAGGTTTACTGACTAACCCTCAAACTAGGTGCTGTCTTTCAAGGTCGGACGTGCATGAAGGGGTTTGCAGCATACAGCGACGTTTATTGCGGACGGTTGCGGCGGACTACCAGAAGCATCTAGACATCTTCGCCTGTCCGTGTGATGTCTCTGATGGCTCTGCGATGCCATGAGGAAGGGCTGTTGTAGATGGATGAGCAGGTCAAGGAGGGCTGCATCCTGGATCAACAGAACCTGACGAGCACAAGGGGGGTTGAGCTCATCCATCGTGTCCAAGCCACGCACACCCGTGGACGTTTTGAGGGTGATATAAGCGGTAACCCGAGTGGCCTGCCCATCTAATAGGTGTACAACGCCTTCCGACCGAGGAGACACAGGGTTCATGGAGTTGGATGTCCAAGGAGAACCACTTCCTAAATTCGAACGTGGTGAGCGAGAAAGGGGTTGTTCGGGTGGTTGGAGTGATCTTGGCTATGTACAGTGCCAGGCCCGAGGCACCTCTTCGGACTATGCAAAACATCTATGGCACATCCAGGCACCATTTCCCGTTGTCCGGGTGCTGCGCACGTGCATGCGGTGCTGAATTGGAGAACGACATTGGACGGCCTGTCAGGCCGTCTCGCTTGTGCAGCGTTGTTGTAACATCGACCATGACAGCTCACACGGACGTAGCCCACAGCTCAGCTTACTCGGCGAGCTGCTAAGTGGTAAGCTGACTTGCGACACAGCCAGCAATCTTTACGTGGAAAAGAGACAGTCAGGAAGTAGTGTGATAAGATGAATTTGCAGTTGGGTATCGCTGATTAATTAAGTGCCAGACCGCTGGTCGACGACATGAAGCCCTCCCAAGAAACCTGAATCTCGCGGATGCCCCAAAGCTAGAATAAGCAAAAGAAAGAGAGCACATCGCGAACCAAAGGAAATACAATCATGCGTTCATAGCGCCGTTGCCCATCCAGCCGCGGACGTATCCCCGTTGGTTGCAGCGAAAGCAGTGAACAAGCTGTGCATTGTATCTTTGAATCGGGAAGTACTCGGTCCAGCATGTTCTTCCTCTGCTTGGTGCTCTGGAGCTGTTGCAACGCTTGCACCTTCGTCCGGACTCGTTGGCGGGGTCACTGGCGACGAGGGCGGGGCAACTGTCGTGGTCGGTGAGGTTGCAACAGTTGTCGGGGCTGATGATGATGAGCCATAAGACGGTCCGGCAGGTGCGATGATGTCTTCATCTTGTTGAATCTGCTGGCCCGCTTGAGCAGCCGGAGCCACGGGAGGCTCCTGGGGCGGCTGGTTGTCTTTGTCCGAGTTGTCGGCCAGTTCGATGCCATCATCCAATCCGACACCCTCTCCGGTACTGCGGCCGCACCGAAAGCAGCAGCAGAGGTTCTCGCAGTCCCAGTGGTGACGCTTCCGCAATTCATAAAAAGACGCCCTCTTCTAAAGATTAATAGTCTTCTCCTCCACAATCCTCATCCCGCGGTTCCTCTCGCCTGGAGAACCCTAATACTTCAGAATGATATAGAGAGCATGGATGATTCCCGGGATGTAACTAGAGATTGCAGTGTCAGCTTGCTTCCGAGCCGTCCTAGATGGTGGTTCGAATGGAGTGGACTTACCCAAGGATGGTGAGCAGGACATTGATGAGAAGGTCAGCGCCGCAGCCACGCTCAAGGAACACTCCGAGAGGCGGGAGGATGACGGCAAGGATGATCTTGCAGATGTCGCTGCGAGAGAGGACAACGAGTAAGCATCTAGTTGCAAAACGCAACCCCCGAGAGTTCCGAGCGTAGACTCGCTGAACCTGGACAGGAAGGGATTGTTTGAGTCTTACCTTGCGGTGAAAGCCATTGTGACGGTATTGGTATTCTAGCGTGTGTAGACTGGGTTGCTTTCGTGGACTGAAATAGCTGAAGTGCTGCTGATCGTCGTCTTAAAAAGGTTCTCGGGCGAGCTTTGTTGTGGTAAGTAAGTGGAAAGTTTGGTTGCGTCAGATGTTGAGAGAGAAGTGGTTCGATGGGAAAGTGGGCGGCAATGGAATTTAAATCCAGCTCGACTACACGTGCTAGTCTGGTCTATTACGAACGTACCTGAGGTACCCGGATGACTGGATTGGCCAGGAAGCAAGGAATCGAAAGGATCTGCTTGGTCTCGGGGTCTTGGTTGCATGTGCATTCATGGAAGTACCTATCGGTCTCAACGCAAGCATGGGCAAGCAAGGGCGCTGGAACTTGAATAAGCGACAACTGCGTCATACACGTCTAACCGTTTTCGACCGAAAGTAATCACGGGCTGCATTGTACGTACTAAGTATCTATCTCCTTCCGTCTCTCTCCACCTGTATTCCATTAGTCGCACATCGCTCTTTCTGCCAGTGCGGCCGACCTTGGCAAGCTCTCGTCTATTTCTGTCCCCGCATCCCAGTCGCATCACTCCCTGTACTAAGCTGAGAAAAGAGACGTAATCAATGCATTTGCGCATGCAGTTGAGACCTTGGGTATCGCGGAGCTCGGGCAACTGCTCATCAATGCGCCTTGCGGAAAGCTCACAGCCCCCATGGAAGCGCCGAGCTGCCGTGGTTCCTCTGAATCCAAAGTCGACATTTACGTCATTGCAGGACAGCAACTGCCGCCGCCTCCGGTCAGGACCGGCATTGGCAAGCGCGTGACTAGCCTGGGCGATCACTGTGGCGTGAGCTTGTGTGGCGTCTGTGGCTGGGCTTCTTGGCATCCGTTGCCAAGATCTTGGTTCGCGGATGTGGAGCGATTTGTTGATGATGACTGAATGACTGCTTCCTGGTGCCGTTGTTGCCGGCTTGAGAGATCGCATCCATGTCGGGAAGCTGCAGGCGCAAAGTCGTAATATTCCATCATGACGTGGTCACACCTTGTCGGTTAGCTCGACCATGAAAGTCGCCCCTGGCTATGGTGCCGCAGTAGGGTAGGTGCATTGAACATGTCGTCTGGTGGCTGAGCCGTCCCTTTGCAAGCGAGGTACCTTAGCCATTGTTGATTTGCTGCACGCCGGATCCCGTAAGGACTTGGAATGCGGCATAGGGAACTGGGTGTTTTCGAGGCATGTGTTGCAATTGACGACTATACTTTATCACTTAGCCCTGCAACAGCGCGCTGCACGCTGTATCTGGGAACAACCGACCCGGCCGCTCCCCGGAGCTGCCGAGGAAGATCGAGCACCGCATGACCTCGGATATCCTTGCGCGATTCCCGTCCTAGATTCAGCCTGCAGCCGACGTTTGTCGTCCAAGTCGACACTCGCCCCCTCTGCGGTGAGACTGAGGTCGGCAGTGATAGTTGAGCCCGAGAGGGTGAAAATGATGGGGATACTTCGGAAAGGGCGGTTTGGATCCGGTGTACTACGGCGACCTGTGGACGCCGTAGGCGTGGAAGTCGGGGATGCGCTACAAACTTTGGGGCGACCAAACCCCTGCCATCCGCGAGAGGTCGTTGGGGATGGTCCAGAGGTTTTCTTGCCGTCTGGGAGGTTGTCCGGAGCAGAAACCGTACTGACAATGGCGTCGAAGCCGTTCCGACTGGTTTGAAAGCACCTGAATCGGACTTCGTTACGTGGATGATGGTGTCCTGGTGTGGAGCACCTGGGCGAGTCCGTCTGCCGGCGGATTGACGTTTCTCCTGCCGTTGAGAAGGTATTCTGGTGCCAGATGAAGAGGCCGACGGTGGATATGGGACGCGGCGCGGGCCCCAAGCCTCGGCGAGCCGGCCGTACTGGACGGCGGATGCGGATGCGGATGCGATGGTGTTGGCGGTGCAAGTGCCGGGGAACTCTGATACCACGGCTCCCGCTGCATGCGATGCGTGTTAGGCAGAACATCGGAAGACTTGACCGGAAGACCAGCCGGCGATCAGCCATCGGGTTCTTCGCTTTGGCAGTGGGCTTGGTCTCGACCTCGATGAAGCGACAGACGCGACATTGCACACCTCCCAGAACCAGCGCAGGTGAAGTCCTGCATCTTGGGCAGCAGGTTGATATGGAGAAGTGAAGACAGGTGCGAAGGTCGAAATGCCCCTCAAACACTTGGCTGAATGCCTGTTGGCTGTGGCATAGTATTCAAAACGAGAGTGTCTGTTGCGCGTTCCCTGCAGCCTGTAGTTAACATGTGCAACCGGTCTTTCCTCGCCGTTTCACACAATGACCATTCAAGTTGCCACTGCACTGAACTTGAAGTTTGCCATCTGAACGGGCATCAACCCAAAGTTTGCTTCTCTTCTACTTCGAAGCGTGATAACGCCGCAACACGACGATTTACAATCCCGTTCTTGCTGGTCTTCTTTCTCATACCTTACATTAAACAGCGAGACGGGCCTTCTGAGTATGCAATCTTGCTTTGTGCAAGCCCTCGGTTGCCGTCCTACACGTTTGACGCAATCAGCGACTAGTCCAGCCACGGCCAGGCACTCTGTGCTCACGGCTTGCAGATAGGCCTGGGCTCATAGTAGACTCTTGCCAGCATCAAGCTTGTCTTTCCATAGGAGAGCCATTGCAGAAGCAAAGGACGGTCATGAGTTCATCCTGCAACCCCTATGCTCATTCAAGTCCCTGAGTAGTAACTGATGCCCGTCTGCAGGCTAAAACGCCAGGTCCCACAGCTCCGCAGCCGCCCAGAAAAAAGGCACCGTCCATAATGCACAAAATGGCCGGCACCCCCCAACAACCCTCGCCACAAGCGGGCGATCGACTCCTCTCTCGTCTCCTCCTTAGCTCAGTTGGCTAGAGCGTCTGACTGTTACCCTATCTCTCGGGACAAGCAACATATCAGGAGGTCCAAAGTTCGAGCCTTTGAGGGGGAGATGGATGTCCTTTTGTCTCGTTCACGGTGCGTCTGATGCTGACTTGGGCGTATCATGCTGGCGAATTTTTGCAGGCAGGTTCTCAGGCGCCGGAGTTACTGTGTGTGCAGGTCCGGTTAGGTCCTTTTGCCCCTTTCATGGTGCTCTTCATGTTCTTTTGGCGACTTTGGAGTCCGTCTCAGCATTGTGCTGGTAAGTTTTTGCAGGCGGTATCGCAAGGACAAGGGTTAGGGTTGCACATGGCATTTGAGGCTGGTGGGTCCGGAATCTGGAAGCCCCCGCTTCGCAACATTCTTTTGCCGTAACCCTAAAATTTCGCGACAATTTGACACCCACAAGCCCGATATTTCAGCAGCTCATTTCTCGACGACAAAGCCAACTCACCACCCCAAGCTCTCACGGCCAGACGTAGGATATCAACCTCTTTGCGTCTCAATTCCCCCAAATCGAAGCAATGGCTCCCATCGCAGTATGTACTTGACACCCACCGCTTTGCTGTTGGCCCAGTCCCTCAGCACAAGTTGCCTGAGCGATCATGGCGTAAAACAGTAGGCTAAGGTTCATGTGTGTCGTTTAGAAGAAGTCTGGCGCCAAGGGCAAGGGCCCCAAGGTGACCAAGAAGGTCAGTCCTCCTTCCTCCTCCTCTGCGATCGCTGCACTCGAAGCTAACGAAGGTGCTGTGTGCAGTTCGTCATCAACGCCTCGCAGCCCGCCAGCGACAAGATCTTCGACGTTTCGGCCTTCGAGAAGTTCCTGAACGAGAAGATCAAGGTTGACGGCCGCGTCGGCAACCTGGGCGAGACTATCAAGATCTCGCAGTCCGGCGACGGCAAGATCGAGATCATTGCCCACAACGAGCTCTCCGGCCGCTACCTCAAGTACCTGTGCGTGCACCACTCTACCGAGGATTATGTCAACAGAGAACACCTGGCTAACCGCGACCACAGCACCAAGAAGTTCCTTAAGAAGCAGCAGCTCCGTGACTGGCTCCGGGTTGTTAGCACCTCCAAGGGCGTCTACGAGCTCAAGTTCTTCAACGTCGTCAACGACGAGGCCGAGGAGGACGACGAGTAAGGGATCGGCATCATGGTCGGGATGTGGTTGGAGTCTGGCAGGCATTCATTGGGAGGACGGCATCAAAAGGGATAGACTGGCTGTGCATACTTGCATAGCGACCAGGGTTAAATCAAAAGGAGAAGAAATTCTCCAAGGCCGTGCTCTCGCCGGCCAAACCACAAGTTCCCCATTCTAACGCGATCTATGGGTATCTCCGTGTCTAACTGATATCGTACATGTGTTCCTGTGTTCGTACAAGCGTTTCTAGCTGTCTATGCCCAAGGTACCTTGCCGACAATGCCGCGGTGTCTCGTAACTCCCTCCATCCCCTGCCTTCACTCAGGTAGCGCCCTCATCACCCCCTCAAAAGCCAGCAGCGCCATCGCGTTCGCCGGAAACGCCCTCAGAAAGCACGGCAAGAAACCCCTCCAATACCCCCTAACCCCCTGCTCCCGATACACAGCGACAGCCGCGTCCCTCCACCGTGGGAACCTCCTCTGCCCGTCCCCCAGCGCGCCCCCGAGCGGGTCCGTCATGATGCGCTGCTTGACCACGTCGGACGGGTAGCTCGTCAGCCAGAACACCTGGGCGCTCAGCCCCCCCGCCCAGAAGTTGACGGCCGGCGCCGACATGGCCGTGTTCTGCCTCATCCACCTGCTGAACATGTCGTAGCTGCCCCACCAGAAGAAGAAGAAGGACCGGAACAGCAGCGTCGCGCCGAGGCCGCGGTACACGCCCGCCACGCCGTGGGCGGCGTAGATCTTCCTCACGCAGTCGAGGGGCCCCTTGTACAGCCGGTCGGCCTTGCTGGCGGCGTACTGCGTCTGCAGCCTGGCCTTGACGTGCTCGACGGGGGCGGCGATCATGGAGACGGTGGCGCCGGCCATGACGCCCGCCAGGCCGTGGCCGTGGGAGGGCATGGGCCGGAGGGGGTCGTGGAGAGGGTGGCCGGGGGGGTTGAAGAGGTTGTCGCGGAGGAGGCGGCGGTAGACGGTCAGGGAGCCCAGCATCAGGCTGTCCATGAACATCCACCCGACGAGGGGAGGGGTGGCGCCCTTGTAGAGGCCCCGGAGGCCTTCGTTGCGGACGGTCTGGGTGAGGCATTCGAGGGGGCCGGAGAAGCGGGTGCGGGACGAGGTCTGGAGGCGGACTTTGATCGTGTCGAAGGGGTGGCCGACTTGGGTGAGGATACTTTGTTAGTAGAGTGGCCGCGCGGAGGAGAGTCAGGGATGGATGGATGTACCTGATAACTTGGCGATGCCGGAGAACACACCGGCGACGAAGCCCTTGTAGTTCTTGTTGTCCTTCTTCAGCGCCGGAGCTGGGCCCGGGGCCGGGGCCGGAGCGGACGGGGTGGTCTCGTCTGAAGCCATTGGCTCTATAATTTGTCAAGACAAGAGCAAAAGGTGGAAAGGGTAATCAAGGTCCGGTCAGCATCATCGCGAACCTTGGAGTTGGTCCGGAATGTGCATCTGAGACTCTGCACTTGCACGATGACTCGAAGATGTCGATCCGGCGACGATTTGGTCTCTTGGAGATCGACATGCGGCCCCACTGTCCCGCTGTCCGTTCTCGGCGATACCGGGGTTTAGCTTCACCATCTTTCACGGCTCGCACCTGGGGCGAACTGGTATGGTCGAATGTTCGATGTGAAAACCCCCAGTTAAGTTGTGCAAGTTAGGTTGATAGCTGGGACGACAGGCATGCGTACAGTCATATATCTTGAACGAGGAGTAATATGGATAAGACGCGTGGTGATCAGGGCGCGCCCCTTGCATCTTGTATATTTGATTTGAGACTGTCCTGGAAGGTCGTGGGACCAAACCCGCCAGAGAGTGTATAAAGTTAAGCTATAGGGGCGGGTATCAAGTATACGTATATGCAAAAATGATAAGCCAAAAATTTGCAAATAGGAACTCCAGGCCAAATGCAGATGCTGTAATCATAAACCATCACTCCGATGCTTCCTCCGGTCTCATGGTCGGACCCTCTCCAAAGCGCTTAAGAGCTCTTTGCGATCCCGCAAGTCTTCAAACACTGCTCAACGCCATCAGCAATGCTGGCCGGCACCGCCGCCCTGATCTTATCGATATCAGCGCCATCGACACTCTGACCGAACGCGGCGCCGATGATATCGTTGCCAAAGGCAAAAGTCTCGTCGACGATCTGGCCAGTCCCGAAATCTTCGGTGTTGAAGGACGCGACGAACAGCGCGTCCGTGCAGTCCGGGTTGAACTGGGTGTGCACGCTGCCCTGGTAGAAGGGCGTCATCTGGTAGGCCTTGATCTCGTTGGTGATGACGCGGCGGCCCTTGCCGTTCGCGTTGAGCACGCCGTTCTCGGGAGTCATGGCGGCGATGAGGCGACCCTGGGTAACGATCTGGAGCTCGGTGGCGCGGGGGTGCACGTGGAGGGTGTTCATACCGCAGGCTGTGGAAGAGAGAATCAGTACCGGAGGTGGGGATCGATGGTGTAACGGAGACTTACGCTTGACCCGACCAACAGCCATGCCGGACCCGGTTCCGACGAGGGCAGGGAAGGTCTTCCTGTTGGCAGCGACGAGCTCACCACCCTTGCCGGGATTGGCTTGTGGCTGGTTGAAGTCGAAGACGAACTGCTTGTCCTCGGGCAGCAGAGTAAAGCGGTCAGCCGCCGTGTCGGCGAGGAACAACTGCTGAGTGAGGCTGAGTCCGGTAGACGCGGGAGCTGCCGCTTTGGTGGTAGCCGCTGGAGCTGCCGTCGTGGTGGTTGTCGCTGCTGCAGAGGAAGAATCCGAAGGCGCGGCGGGAGCGGCCAGGACAGCGGCACCGTGGGCCAGAAGAGCGAGAGCGGCGGAAGCGAAGAGCATTGTGTAAGTTGGCGCCGGTGATGATTACAGTAAGTTGATATGCAGGTTGGCCGGAGGACGTCTATATGCGAAGAGAGAAGACACTTGACCCAAGGAAACCCAATAGGAAATAGGAGACACTAGGAAAGTAAGGAAAATAAGGAAAAAGATGTTGCTTGGTTGTCTTGTTTGATGATGATGATATCGAGAAACGGAGCCAGAAGAACACCTGGGACAGGTCAATCATATATACCCATTTTGGGCATCATGGTTGGCACTCCGTGTCCCAGACGGTCAATGCCATCGAGACGACAAATGGGAGTGAGATCGAACATTGCCGACCGACGACTGGTTGATTGGCTTTGTCTAGTGCCACTTAGCACTGAGGAATAGGATGAAGGCTGACGGCCGGGTATGATGGCATCCGGGGACT
>Ga0209127_100454_pt1 | contig 14268 bp, 18 predicted proteins | sample LakSupMetagenome_FD_187469 | JGI IMG/M metagenome (GOLD analysis project Ga0209127, IMG submission 187469) | Freshwater microbial communities from Lake Superior, Canada - Sta WM archaea (SPAdes) (version 2) | ecosystem: Environmental > Aquatic > Freshwater > Lake | place: Lake Superior, Canada...
TGGTGATGCGCGCCTATTCCGCGACTGCGACTACTTCAATTTAGCAGCAAGGCTGTCCGCCCGTCTCAGTCCTCTCTGAACTTGCTTGAAAGAAGGGGGGCAACTATCACTCTTTCTCCCTGACCAGTTCCTCAACAACGATTACCACCACTGCGCCGTCAATATTTCTCCATCCTAGCTCACCGAAGCCGTTCCCCAGTCTTGGAGCTGCTCGCCGTCATGGATGCGCAGCAGCTTCCGATTGCAGCTGCGATGCTGCCCCAGCGGCCCATTTTCTCCCCCGTCGCGCAGCGAGCTCTGACCCGGGATAGCTACAATGCTCAATCATTCGGCCGCGGAACGAATAGTCTGGTCAAACAGGTACGTGAGCTTTCAGGCAGTTTGCGCCGATACACGTCATCGCAGGATCAGATCCTCTTGACCTCGCCGTCACAACCCATGATGATGACTGTCTACGAGCTGCCCTTCGAATACGGTCATGCTAACTTCGCTTCTCACTAGGCCCGAGTGCTAATGGTCGGTGCTGGAGGCATTGGCTGCGAACTGCTGAAGAACCTCGTCCTGGCTGGCTTCGGAGAGATCCACGTCGTCGACCTCGACACGATCGACCTGAGCAATCTCAACCGCCAGTTCCTCTTCCGACATGAACACATCAAGAAATCCAAAGCCTTGGTACGGAACAACTATATCTGCCCAGTGCGCAATGAGCTAACAACAAGTGACAGGTCGCCAAGGAGGTCGCGCAAAAGTTCAACCCAAGTGCGAAGATCATAGCGTACCACGGCAACATCAAGGAACGACAGTTCAATATCGAGTGGTACAAGAGCTTCAGCCTAGCCTTCAACGCGCTCGACAACCTCGACGCGCGGCGGCACGTCAACAAGATGTGTCTGGCGGCTGACGTGCCGTTGATCGATGCCGGCACGACGGGCTTCAACGGCCAGGTCCAGGTCATCAAGAAGGGCGTCACGGCGTGCTACGACTGCGTGGAGAAGCCGACGCCCAAGTCATTTCCCGTCTGCACGATCCGGAGCACGCCCAGCCAGCCGATCCACTGCATCGTCTGGGGCAAGAGCTACCTGCTCAATGAGATCTTCGGAACGAGCGAGGACGACGCCGCCTTCGACCATACCGAAGACCAGGACAATGCAAAGGAGATTGAAGAGCTACAAAAAGAGGCCGGCGAGCTGAGGAAGATCCGGGAGGCGCTGGGCACGGAGGAGTTCCCCAAGATGCTGTTTACGAAGGTCTTTAACAAAGACATCGAGCGGCTCAGGTCAATGAAGGACATGTGGAAGTCGCGCAAGCCGCCAGAGCCGCTGGACTACGACACGCTGATCAAGAAGGCCAGTGAACTCGGTTCATCCGCAGAAGCCATACTGCGGGACGGGCAGAGGGTGTGGTCGCTTGAGGAGAACCTGGTGGTCTTCAACGACAGCCTGAACCGGTTGAGCAAGCGGATGCTGGAGCTGAAGAAGGAACACGACGGCAGTGGCCCAGCGCCCATAATCAGCTTCGACAAGGACGACGAGGACACGCTCGACTTCGTTGCCTCGAGCGCCAATATCCGGTCGACCATCTTTGGCATCGACCGCAAATCGATTTTCGACATCAAGCAAATGGCCGGCAACATCATCCCCGCCATTGCCACGACAAACGCCATCGTGGCAGCTTTGTGTGTGCTAGAGGCCTTCAAGGTCCTGAAGGGCGACTACAAGCAGGTCAAGGATGTAGGCGATGTCACAGTGCTCTGCTCAAAATGTCATTTTTACTAACACAAGCAAGGTCTTCCTAAGCGGCGATCGACTGCTAAGTTCGGGCGCCCCGACAGCGCCAAATCCCGACTGCCCCGTATGCGGGGTCGTCTACACCACAGCCTACGTCGACTTCTTGAGAGCCACCCTGAATGACCTTGTAGAAGACTTCCTCAAGACCCGTCTCCAATACGGCGACAAGGAGATCTCCATTAGCAATGAGGTCGGAATCCTGTACGACCCCGACGAGACGGAGAACCTCGACAAGAAGTTGAGCGAGCTTGGCATCAAGGAGGAGAGCTTCCTGACTGTAGTCGATGAGGACGACGACGACACGTTCGTCAACGTCGTGGTCAATATCCAGCAAGCGTAAGTCCCCTCCCATCCAGCTTCTAACCTGATGACCTGTGCTAAATCCATAATCCAGTAAGGGCGAGCTCGGCGAGAAGGTTGTCCAGGGGACCACAGGTCAGCAACCCGAGATCCCGCGCCGACCCAAGAAGGCCCCTGCCCCGGAGCTCAACGGCCATGCTCCTCTCACCAACGGCACGACGGAAGTAGCGCCCGACTCTGCACTAGGAAAGCGACGTCGCGACGACGAGGACAGCGCCCTGCCCGCGAAGAAGTCCAGGACTGCGAGGGGTCCGAGTGCCGGTGATGAAGTGGTGGTTATCGAGGATGACGGCGCGATCGTCCTCGATTGAGATTTAACGAGAAGAACGGCGCATGTGTATGCAAGTGTTGTATGATTTCACAAGTCCAGCTCGAGGACATTTATCCTCAGGCGGCGCTGAGACCGCCGTCTATGTTGAGGATGCAGTTGCTTGCATAGGGGTTTTTTGCAAGAAATGCGGCGGCGTCGGCCACTTCGTCGACGGCACCGAAGCGGCCCAGCGGAATGTTGGCCAATCTGCCGGGATCCAGATCTCGAGGGGGGAGTTGTAGGTTAGTTTGATTGTACATGTACAAATATCGAGGGATAAAGGGGGGTATCGGAGGGATTTGCGGCTTGTCTCGACGGCATAGGATACTCAGGGGACATAGGGGGATAGGGGAAAGGGGAACTCACTGTCCGTCATGGCGGTGTCGATGTAGCCCGGCACCAAGGCGTTGACGCGGACGTTGAAGCGGCCGTACTCGACGGCGAGTGACGAGGTTAGGCCTGGTAGCGAGGGCGTTGGTCAATCGAGTCCTCCTGAAGATAATTTAAACCCATGACTCAAAATGGTTCTCACCTAGGAGGCCGGCTTTGGTGGCGGCATATATTGACGTCCCCTCGACGCCTTTCCTAGCCAACAGACTTGATACGTTGATGATGCAGCCGCCCCTCTTGTTCCTCATCATGGATTTGGCGGCGTAGCGGCAGCCCAGTATGGCGGAATAGAGATTGGTGTCGATGATACCCCTCGCGTCTTCTGACTCCAGTCCTACCAGTAGTTTCCTTTGAGTGACGCCGGCACAGTTGACCAGGACGTCGGGGTCTCTCTAAGATATGGTCATTAGACGGCCGCCTTTTTTTTACAGGTTCTGTTGAGATGCATCAAGGACAAGGCTGGCCAGGAGAGCGACACTCACCATTTGTCTAGATATGTTCTTCCACGTTGTCTCGTCCGTAACGTCACCTCGATGGTACATGATCTTGCTCCTATCGTGGTCCTGGGCTTGTACTGCAGGAGCTGAGCGGCCGACTACCGTAACATGGGCGCCTTCGGCGAGGAAACGGTCTGCTATGGCCTTCCCTATCCCGCGGGTACCTCCTGTAATCACACAATGCTTGTTAAGCAGGGAGAATCCTAACTTCGACGCCATTGTATTCCTTCTTGAAGACTCCTGGAAGTTGTCCGGGATGCCTCGTCGCGAAGTTCGTTCGTCGATTGCAGTCAAGCCACATTACATCAGCCACGCACGAGCCACACGGCACATGTCATCAAGGTTCCCCTGAAATTTAGCTTTGCGCCAGTCTCCGGGACCCACGGATGTCCCGCTTGGCTCACGGAAACGGTCATCACAAGCCGCGGAATTGGCGACGGGCCCGGTCGAGTCTGACCTCGATGTTTCGAGGTTCAGGTGAAGAAGAAGTCTGTCGACAGCCCTGGCGCCTAATCAATCCGGACTCTCCCACACAACCAAATGCTAGCCGAGACCGCATCAGCGAGTTGCCCGCCTAACCGCTCGATCACCTGAATTGAAACAAATACTTTTTTACTGGAATTGATGACGGACCGCGACTGGAGGATCCGATTCTTCCCATGACACAGCACGACCATGGCTCTAGCTACGGCTCAGAGCTCGAGTCGCACGAAAAGGTGCAGCAGACCGCGATGAACGGAGGAATTGAAGGTCACAGTCATCCGCACAACAACAACAAGCACAGCAAACACGACGCCGGGAAGGAGACGGTAGATGCCGGACTCGCAAGCCTCGATCACTGTACGTCTCCGAGACACACATGTACCCCTCCTCCTACTCCGTCCGCAAGAAGCTATCACTAACTGCCCGCTCTCACAACATAGACCGGCAGCGGCTGCCTCCGTGGCGGTACTGGCTTCGAGCACAGCTGCTCCCCCTGGTCCGGTGGGAGACGCCCTACCTCGCCTACATGCAGGCCAAGATGCGCTCGCCGGCCCTTGATCGCTACTTCGCCATCACGGCCAACCTGGGCACACACACCTTCTTCATGATCTTCCTGCCCATCCTCTTCTGGTGCGGCTGGCCGGGCTTCGGCAAGGGGTGAGTTCTCTACTTAATCTACAAAGCATCTCTTTTCCTGACTCAACGGTTTTTGCAGCCTCGTCCACATCCTCGCCTCGGGCGTCTTCTTCACGGGCTACATAAAGGACATGCTCTGCCTGCCCCGCCCCCTCTCCCCCCCGCTCCACCGCATCACCATGTCCGGCTCCGTCGCGCTCGAGTACGGCTTCCCGTCCACCCACTCTGCCAACGCCGTCTCGGCCGCCGTCTACGGCATCCTCGTCCTCCGCAGCGACGACAACATCTTCTCCCCGACCGCGACCCTCCTCCTCGAGGCGCTCGCCTACTTCTACGCCCTCTCCATCATAATCGGCCGCCTCTACTGCGGCATGCACGGCTTCCTCGACGTCATCTTCGGCTCCCTCCTGGGCGCCGCCATCTCCCTCGTCGAGATCTACTACGGGCCCCGCCTCGAGGCCTGGGAGCAGAGCAGCTCCTCCTACTGGGTGCCCTTCGCGATCCTCGTCCTGATCGTCGCCCTCGTCCGCGTCCACCCGGAGCCGGTAGACGACTGCCCCTGCTTCGACGACAGCGTCGCCTTCGCCGGCGTCATCGTCGGCTGCGAGGCCGGGACGTGGCGCTTCGGGAAGCACTCCCCCTTCTCGGCCATCTACCACGGGCCCGAGGCCAGCTTCGACCTCGCCGCCATCGGCTGGCTCGTCTCCGTCCTCCGCGTCCTGGTCGGGGTCGCCGTCATCTTCGCCTGGCGCGAGGTGACCAAGCCCACCCTGCACCGCGCCCTGCCCCACCTCTTCCGCGTCATCGAGACGTACGGGCTCGACCTGCCGCGCCGCTTCTTCCTCCCCGCCAGCGAGTACAAGGAGGTTCCGGGGAGGCTGAGGGACGACAACGTGCTTCCCAGCGTGGCGGATTTCGGCAAGGTGGTCAGCAGCATTCGCGGTCCGACTAGAGGGCGGGCCGTGAGTGTGGGACCGCAGAGCGCGGCGGACGCGTACGAGACGCTGGCGTATCGGGAGAGGAGGAGGAGGGAGAGTGTGGATAGCGAGGAAGGAGGACTGCGGCCTAGGCGGAGTTTTGGGGGGTTGAGGGACGTTGTTGTTGGCGAGGGGGAGAGCCGAGGGCTGGCTACTGCTTCTGGGGTGCAGCAGAAGCAGCAGCAGCACCAGCAACATAATATGCTCAGGGAGTATGAGAGCCAGATGGGGACGGGGACGGTGGTCGTTAGCTCGCCCAGTCCCGAGAGGGAATTGGGTGCTGCTGAGGAAGGCGAGCCGGAGATTTATATTGGACGGCAGGATGAGCTGGGGGCTAAGGAGATCTTCGGGAGGTTGGTGAAGCCGAGGGTCAGGTATGACGTCGAGGTTGTGACCAAGCTGGTTGTTTACGCAGGTATGTTCCCTTTTACCTCTGTTTGGTTCTGGTTCTCATTTTGAAGTGAGGAGGGGGCTTCCTATCTACCCCTCTTCTACCTATTGTCGACACTTGTGTGTTGCATCAGACGCTAACACTTTGCATAGGCATCGGATATCTGGCCGTCGACTTCATACCGACGTTGTTCGAGCTCATCGGCCTGGGGGCTGGACACCTCGCCGTACAATGATCCGGGGCTATTGGAATACGAGAATACATGTGCTGACGATGGGCTCGCACACGACGGGCGACGGGCGTCTGGCGTCCAGCTGGTGTGGGTTTATACTTCCACCGTGTTTGTACGAGAGAGGTTGTAATGCGCTGTTGCTCCTAATGTCTGGTGCTCCGATGTCTGTGGTACTATCGGTCGGCTTGAAGCCGTTATCTGGTGTTTGTTGGAGGGGTCATCATGACATGTGGGCTGTTGATGCTTGCCCCTTTACCCCGCGATAGCTTCACCGTGTGGTCCGGATACCCCGGCCGACTTGGCTTCCATCCGCAATTTACGAGCCATCGTGTTCCGTTAAGGGGGCGTTTGGACGTTAATGGTCTGTACTGCACCTACTCGGCCAGCCCACCACCGTCAGATGGTCTGGATCCTCATGTGCTAGCTCACAACCGAGTTGATGCTTAAAGCGAAGTCCGATACACGTGTGTAATGCTCCAGCAAGCTCTATGGAAGGAGATACAAATGGTTGGATAGGTTAAGGTATCCCTTGGTGAGGCAAACAAACGGTGAGGTGAACCCCCAAGCTGGTCAACCTGCCCTACCCCTCAGCTACGTTCAGCTTACCTTACTCGGGGGTGTCGACCGGACGTAGCACCTGTCACGCAATCATTGGCCCCAAGAACCAGCTGAGGTACTCGGAGGATCGAGCCTCGGGGGACTCGGTAGCCCCACGATCCTGAGCTGCAAGGGGAGCGTTGACGTGCATGACGCACTAGTACCTAGGTAAGGTGCCTGGCCTGGGACACGCAAGATCTTCACCTCTTCCATTTGTCTCCCCTGCCGATCTAGATTATCCAATCGGGGAGTTTTGGCACCACAGGCTTTTCGTAAGGCTGAGGCCGAGGTCCCCTAGATGGATTGACCCTGTCAGGATATAGAGCTAGAAGCTATCCCTTTCAAGTTTCAGATACTCGACAGTCCGTGACTTAAAACTGATCGTATTTTGCTTGTGATTGCAGCCTCTTTATCGCCAGCTGTGTCATTTCCATCCGCCCTCCGCGTAGACGCCCCCCTCTCACTCGTCCCATGGGACAACTGGCGACATTAGACTGTGCTAGATCTCCAACGTCCCAGTCTCGTCCGGGCATATCAGCCTTAAGAGGTTACAAATTTAACTTGATTTAATGAAGCACTCAGCAGCCAAGACTCCGAGGCACCTTCATGATTGCGACTACGCACAAGTACCTAACTTAGCTATCCGAGCGAGAACATAGTATCGGCTGCAGCGAGGCCATGCGTCATCTATTGCAACGCCCTTGCTGGGTGGTCGAACACGATGATGCTGTGAAGAGAAGGTTTTGTCGAGTTTTCGATTGCCACGTGACTTAGCGCTGTGCCGACACAAGGCGAGTGCTACTTCGTTTCGGGACTAGCGCACCGGCCAGTTCGTTAGGCTGTCATGCCATGCTCTGCATCCACTGGAATTCGAATGATGAATGCTGCGATAAGACACTTGCATGACCAGGGGTGCTGCAGCCTACCTAAGCCTCGAACGTATATGCTTCGCAAAAGTGCAGCGCTTCGCCGCTTGAGCACGCCAGCTGTCAGACAGCTTCAGGAGTTACTCGAGAGTCGCAGGTTTTAAAGGATTCCTTCGCGGATAGACTGGAAAGTCTAAAGAGGTGAAATGTCATACGTATTAAGCTAGCAAACTCCCATAAATGTGATATCATTGGTGTGTCTAGATTCCCTCACCGCCCTTGCGTCTGCTTGCGCGAATTCCCACTTTAATTAACTTTATCCCGATCAGCCCAGTGCCGCCCAAAATCTGGCCATCCTTGCAATCCGCTCACGGACCAAAATCCGCCTGCTTTGCTCTGCTCTCAACAGTGTGGCACTGGCACCGCCCAACAGACCAAACCCCCCTCTCCTTCCAGGCCTGTAACCCGAACTTGTCACTTGCGACCTGAACGCTGCGAAACAGGTGCGCCCTATCGAATTCCTGCATCGCACCTTCCACTCACCTTCACTTCACCACACATAGACAAATTACAACTCGAGGAAAGCACCCGACTCCACAGTGCACCAAAACGAGCAAACCTCGAATCATTCGTCGCATCGACCGGAGGAAGCCACTCGTTTCTGATTGACGACCATCACGCTGGCTACGTTTGCCTGGGACACGACAGTTCCTCTGCCGGTCGCCTCAGGACGCATGTAGCTTCCACTGGCTGCGATATGTCGTCCGAAGCGATTGGCGTTGTGGCGCCCGACCGAAATCATGTGTCTGACGTTGTGGAAGACGTCGACGCAGCCTGCCTCAGCCCCAAGACTCGCGAAACAAGCCCGAAGCTGACCGGGCTCCATTCGCCGCCCGATAGCAACAATGCGGCGAAGCTCGACGGCAGCGACTCCGAACTGAGCGACATTGACGACATGGACGAAACCCCGAAGTCCACCACACCGCCGGAAGCCGAGCCGGTGGACGACATCGGCGAGGTTCTGCCGGCCGACTGGTCGGGCGCGGTCCCCATATTCAAGCCGACCATGCACCAGTTCAAGGACTTTAAGCGCTTCGTATGGCATTTTCCCGGCATCCCGCCGCAGGCTCGCTTTACACTACTGACTGCTTGCGTAACAGATGGAGAAGATCGACTCGTATGGCATGAAGTCCGGCATCGTCAAGATCGTCCCTCCCGCCGAATGGAAGGACTCGCTGCCGCCGTTGGACGACCTCGTGAAGACGATCCGAGTCCGGGAGCCGATCAAACAAGACATCATGGGGTCGAACGGCACATATCGTCAAGTCAATATCCTTCATCAGCGGTCGTACAATATCCCCCAGTGGCGCCAACTTTGCGATCAGAGCGAACATCAACCCCCCGCCAGGCGAGGCGAGCGCCGTGCTCATGTCGAAAAGCCGAAGGGTCCACCCCGCGCAGCCCGCGGTACTCGATCTGCTGCAGCGACCAGCACCGCCAAGCCGGCAGCGAAGAAGCCGGGGCCGAAGAAGAAGCGTGGCCGGCCTGCGCGGAAAGCCGCAGCCGCCAAGGAGGAGGAAGATGCCGAGCTTGACGACCGTCCTCTGACCCCTGTGTCTCCGGCGCCGGAGGAACAGCCCGCGAAATCGGTCGAGGAGGCGGTGGTCAAGGTCAAGGAAGAGGAGATGGAAGAAGAGGACGAACCGCCAGTCGTCCGGAGAATGGGCGGCGTGCGCCAGCCAAAGACCCAGTCCGTCTCGGCACGTCGGAAATACAGCAGGCGTGAGGGTTCGGCCCAAATTGATGAGGCTGCCTTCAAGGACTTCGACTACCGCATGGATATCTCCGACTACACACCCGAGCGCTGCGAAGAGCTGGAGAAGACGTACTGGAAGACCCTGACATACGCGCCCCCTCTATACGGAGCGGACTTGATGGGGACTCTCTTCCACGAGGACACTGAGCTTTGGAACTTGAACAAGCTGCCGAACCTGCTTGATGTCCTCGGTACCAAGGTTCCTGGAGTCAACACGGCATATCTGTACCTCGGCATGTGGAAGGCGACTTTCGCGTGGCATCTGGAGGACGTCGATCTCTACAGCATCAATTATCTTCACTTCGGCGCACCGAAGCAATGGTACAGTATCTCGCAAGCTGATGCTCGCCGATTCGAGGCTGCCATGAGGAGCATCTGGCCAACCGAGGCCAAGGCCTGCGACCAATTCCTCCGACACAAGGCGTTCCTCATCTCGCCGTCCCACTTGAAGCAGTACTTCAATATTACGGTAAACAAGGTCGTCTCCTATCCTGGAGAGTTTGTCGTCACCTACCCATATGGGTACCACTCTGGCTATAACCTCGGCTACAACTGTGCTGAGGCGGTCAACTTTGCCCTGGACAGCTGGCTGCCGATGGGCAAGATTGCCAAAAGGTGTGAGTGTGCCCAGGCACAAGACAGTGTCTGGGTCGATGTCTACGAGATCGAGCGCAAGCTACGCGGAGAGTCTACCGAATACGAGGAGACTGAAGATGAGGAGGAGGAGGAGGAGGACGAAGACGACGAGAACGACACCGGGCTGCTCAGTCCTCCATCCAGTCACGTCGTCAGAGTGAAGAGCGCGGGGAGGAAGCGGAAGCGGGCGCCCGGCGACAAAGAAGTCAAGACCAAGAAGAGGAAGATTCGCCTTCGCCCTAAGACGGCGGTCGAGCCTCCTTGCTGTCTGTGTCCGAACGATATCCCCGGTGTCGAGATCATCCCCACAGATGATGGTCGCAAGGCCCACCGCATGTGCGCTCTGTATGTTCCGGAGACGTATATCGAGACGGTGGACGGCAAGGAAATCGCTGCCAACGTCGCTAAAATCGACAAGGCCCGCCTGGAACTCAAGTGCCTGTACTGCCGGTCGAAGAGGGGTGCCTGCTTCCAATGCTCGCAGAAGAAGTGCGCAAGGTCGTACCACGCCACTTGCGCCGCGGCAGCAGGTGTCTTTGTAGAGGAGGAGGAAGTGCCTGTCTTCGGCGAGGACGGGACCGAGTATAAGGAGCAAGCGTTCGAATTCAGCTGCCGCTTCCACCGGACGAAGAGGGAGAAGAAGCTCGACGGCGATGCGCTGGACGGCAACTCTCGCGTACGAAAAGCTGCTGCAGCCCTCAAGAAGCACGACATCTGCCAGCTGCAATACTATCGCGGCGACATCTTCGCCGGCGTCGTGGTTGAGAACCGGGCCGACGAGGAGACACTGCTACTAGACATCATCCCCAACGGGTATGTTGTTACGAGTCATCCTGTAAGTAGACCAACGCTAACCCGAACTAGTGACCGCGTCGAAGTGGAGTGGAAGTGGCTCCTGCTGCCTGATCCCGCGGACTTCCGGTTGCCCAAGGCATCGGCCAATGCGCTTCCCATGCCGACTACCAGGAAGGCCCAGCAGGAACTGAATGCGAAGAAGCGGCCAGAGGACGAGCTACCTAGGAAGGACGACCTCTTTGTGGAAGGAGGATTTACCTGGGCCGAGTTCAACTCCTGTGAGGCTATCCGGAACCCGACGCAAGTCCAGATCGACTTGTCCAAGGAGAACCAGCTATGGCATTACCTCGGGAGGAACTCGACTGAGACCAAGGCCCAGTACACCGAGGATCCCGCGAGACCTGTGCACAACAAGAAGAGCATGTTCCTGGAGACCATCCCGAAGCCCATCGTCACTCTCCCTCCTCGGCCGGCGCCTCGCAGGCCATCCTTTGCGGCGTCGTATCCGAGACAGGCGATGCCTCCCCCGGCTATGCCGCTTGTCCAGGGAGTTCAGGCAGGTCCGCAGCAGTCGTCGTCCATGCCTAGACAAGTGCTGGCTAGCCCGAAGCTGCTCCCACCTGTGGCCAAGCCGGCTGGTCAAATTAAGCAAGAGATGATCGCCCGCCCGAACCCGCTGGCCAAGCCGTATGTGTACAAGCCGAGGAAGTCCATGGACTCCAGCCCTGGCAGCCAGTTCACGCCGCAGAAGTTCGCTCCGAAGGCTCCTCCGCCGATATCACCGGTCAGCCAGCAGCTTGTGGCCAACCAGCAGCGGGCCGCCAGTCATCATCATCAACAACAACAGCACAGCGCCGGAAAAGGCCCTTCGTTTGGTACAGACCGTCGGTTCAAAGGTTCGGCAACATCTCGTTCTTCGGCTCCGGACCGTTTCTCCTCTTTTGGAGGTATAAATGGATTCCCGCAGCTTCCTGGCTTGACGTGGCCCCCTGCTCACATGAAATCAGGGCAATATTCTCAGCCTCAAACAAGAGTCTGGCCTTCCTCGACATCCCCAGCTGGACCCAGGCCAGAGCGAGTCCCCATGACGTCGTCGGAGCTGAAGCATACGTCTCCCACGGTTGCAAAGGTCGGCGCCGTACCGCAGCAAACTGTCCATGCCTATCAGAAATACAGCTTCTTCCAGGTGCACCACAACCGGTAAGGACGACAGCCCGACTCTGTGACTGATCTGCCAAAATGCTAACAATGGTTTTTAGTGACTCCTCAAGATACCGCACGCCGTATAACCTTTATGGTGGGTTTACGAACGGATACGAGGGCAACCTGCGGACATTCCTGCTTAAGGCGCAAGAGTCTCTGTCGGGGGGCAAGGGACAGACGCAGGCGAGGCGGCTCCCGTCGTTGCCGCCGAAGCTGCCCGCTGTAAGCGCTTCGCAGCAGCCCAACACCCATGGACTGCCGCCCTACTCCTCGCCGTACGGCCATCACCTCACCTTGTCTCCGACGTCTTTCCGCGCCGACCTGTCCGTGCGCGGTGACACGCCTATCTCTCCATCGCCGTACATGGCGACGCCCTACTCGCCGGTTGCTTCGACCCCCGCTATGTGGGACGTCCGGCAGCCCAGCCCGACTCCTCTCCATCCCGCCATCAGGCCCCAATACGCGAACCCGTGGCAGCAAAGCTTTACACAGCAGGGCCACGGACAACATAACTACCAACAGCAACTATATGGACAGCAGACTTACGGACAACAACCTTACGGACCGCACAACTTCGGCGTAGGCCCGATCCAGTATGGACCTGAACCGAAACCGCGCTTTGCACCTCACATCTCCGCGCCCTCGCCCATGAACAGCAGGGCACCGGCTTTCACCAAACAGAGCTTCAGCCCGATACCACTGCCGTCCTACGTCAAGAGGTTATCGGTCTCTAGCAGAGCGTCGTCGCCCTCGAGTCTCTTAGCACAGCATAGCTCGACGGTGTCGGGCGACCAGAAACACCTGTCGGTGCCTCCCGCCGTGCCGCACAGGAGCGTGCCCTCCCCGGCGCCAGAGCAGCAACAGCCATCCGCCTTCCAGATGCAGCAGAACCGGTCGGAGCACAACAGCTCGCCCCTTTTCGGGCTGTCGGCGGACTCGCCGATATCCTTCTCGGGCATCGACTCCGGGCCGCCCGAACCCATCCCGCACCACGGCAACGACGACAACAAGTCGGACGGCGCCGACGGGATGAACTTCCACGCGGCGATGCAGTACCAGCCGTACGGCGAGGCTAGCCACCATTTCTCGCCGATGATGCCGCAGATGGGCCACAGCCCAGTGATGCATCATGCGCACCACCACCACCATCACGGGCACCACATGTCGGCGTCGGCTGGCCAGAACGACTTCCCCGAGGCGTTGGTGGAGAAGATGATGCTGGACCTCAGGAGGGCCAGCACCGGTGGTGGGCTTTGATGTAGGAGGGTTTTTCGGGATGTCTGGCGGTTCCACGCTGCCTTTTGTAATGAGTGACTGTTTGTTCATGATGCATGGCCTGATCCGGACATGGAATGAGGGATGGAAAGGATTAAACTTTTTGTGATGAATTTTCAGGAACGAACTTTGGAAGCCGGAAAAAGGCAACAAAAAGACAGATGCGGCGTTTGGTCTGGAGAGGTGCATGAAAGATAGAGGCGTTGTCGATTATGGTTCCTGCACGGGACGCGATGTGGTGGAGGCGGTGCTGCCCTGCGTTGGGCACGCTTGGTGCCATGGTATACCTAGGCTTCGGCTTTTGATAGGGAATGGACTCGACTCTCTCGAGAGCGTTTTAATGGGTTTCCTTCACGAAGTAATGGTGGGATTCCGATGGTTCGGCTGGGTCTGCATATTGACATTGCGTCTCGAGTCAGCATTCGACAACCGTGAGGTGTGCTAGCCTGTGCAATGACACCTGTCTCCAGCCACAGAATCTTCCACTGTTCCATCACTATCCAACGGTTCTCCCGGGAAACTAACGTCAGGATCCCCCGTCCCCAAAAACAGGGTCCAGTCCAATCCCCGTGGCTGTGCGGGGTCCGTCTGTCCCGCTGGGCTGCGATCCGCTGGGCGGCGATCGCTGGTGCAAGGCCTGCAAGGGAACCCTTGATGTTGTACCGCGTTCTTGGCGGCAGCCAAGGTTTTGTGCCACACCCCAAGCCGAAACTGACGTCAACTTACACAACAACCCTCTCAGCAACCTTTGATCCCCCTTGCGCAAGCAAACAAGCCACATATTTCCTGTTTTTTTTGGGGACCTTCTGAGTCGGGGGACTGATAAATATGAGGGAGGGAATCCCTCTTTCCCCTTGGTTTGAACCTCTCCTTTTTACTGGTTTAAGGATAATCGCCTTGTCTTGCATGCCAATCCATCCCGTTGAAACGCGTAAGGTAGTCTTGAGATACGAACCGACAACCACCCTTATACTTAAACTGGCACCAACTTATAACACATCGCATCGCGCACAATAA
>Ga0209127_100455_pt1 | contig 14266 bp, 11 predicted proteins | sample LakSupMetagenome_FD_187469 | JGI IMG/M metagenome (GOLD analysis project Ga0209127, IMG submission 187469) | Freshwater microbial communities from Lake Superior, Canada - Sta WM archaea (SPAdes) (version 2) | ecosystem: Environmental > Aquatic > Freshwater > Lake | place: Lake Superior, Canada...
CCATGATGTGTTTCCATGAGACTGTAAGATAAGTGACAGTCAGCTCTCAGCTGTCCTTCGCTCCCTGGTCAACGGACAAAGCATCAGAAGTGTCCAAAGGACTGAATATCATCTACGGACACAATGCTTGAGCTACCTGAAATGCCTCCTGATAATTTACTATCAGTTGGAATTCAACATCATAAACTTGGAAATCGAAGTTGTTCTTCCCGGGCAACGTAATCCAATCCCCGGAAAGGGTGGCGGCGGGTCTGCTGACTAACACGTGACACCACAGTCAAGCCATCCGCCGGTTCCGTTTTAAGGCAAGTCCAGTCACCGCTTCCATCCCGGACTTTCTCCTCTTTTCGACCACCAAGTCACCGCTTCCGCTGTAACCGCCGAGCTTCACGCTGTACGACGTCGCTGTCTCGCTATCGCGCATCACCGACAGATCAGATTTCAGGAACAGAAATATATCTTCCATCTCGTACGACCATCGTCAGTATCAACTCAACCATCGCAAACTCGACACAAATCAGTCCATCAGATCACCGCCGTCACCTCATTCCATCCAATCTCAACCCAACAACCATTTCCACCCAAAACCAACCGTGGCATCCCCCAAAACAAAATGGCGCCAATGAAAACCAACAGTAATAATCACAGTAGTAGTATCCGCGGCGGGGACGTTGCCCGGCTCCAGGCCAACATCCTCGCCTCGTGCTACATCGTCGACCCGTCGGGCGCCTCCCCCTCGCTGAGGGGGCTGCACTACTGCACCTCCCTCCCCACAGGGGCCGAGTGGTATTCCTGAGGTCCCCTCGACCGGACTGCCCTCGCCGCCATCGAGCCCCCCCCTCGCGGCCGTCGTCGACACGGCGACCAACCAGCTCGCGCTGACGCCCAAAGCCACCAAGCCGTTCGGTGGCCACCAGCGCGGGGGCCGTAGAGGGGGGGCGGCGGCAACAACATCGCGCATCAGGGGAGAATGTGAGAGGTTCTTCTGCGAGACGCTGCGCGCCGCGTTCCTGGGTGAGAGGGGCGCGGCGGAGCGGGTCTCCCGCCTGACGGGTGTTTGTAACAATCAATATCATCATCATCACGACGACCGGGACGAGCGGTACGATCGCTACGATGGGAGTAGTGGGTACCATGAAGCAGGAGCGAGCAGTAATGGGGGTAGCAGCAGTGCCGCCGTCGACGCCAACGGCCAGCTCACGCCGCCGGACTACTTCCCCATCGGGGACCACGCGGTCATGGCAGCCGCGCAGCGGGACGCCGCCGCCGCTACCGCCCACCGACGAGGCGGCGTGTCTCCTCGCGGGAATGTGGCGGCATGGCTCGAGATCTGGGACTACGCGGGCGGCAACAGCTTCCGCGGGTTCGTGGCGGCTACGGGGGACGGAGGAGGGCCGGAGAAGACTCTGTTTGTGTTCTTCGACGCCGGCGTGGTCGGCCGGGACCTGAAGCAGGCGCTCGTCGCGCTCATCGAGCTGGCCGAGGGCCCGCTGGGCTGCGAGCACATGGTCATTGCTGTCGAGAGGGAGATCGGCGAGGAGGAGAAGAGGCCGCTGCTTACGGGCTTGCAGTGGGCCGGGTTCTCGCTGACGACGTTGGATTACTGGACCGGTGGGATGGATGTTACTAGTGGGAGGTGGTTGTTTATGGGGATGGAGGTGTAGGGAGTGTGGTTTTCCTTTGCTTTTGAATCTGGGCTGCTTGCTGGGTTTTACTTACTGGTTGGCTGTTATTGTTTCTGCTTCACAAGGGTTTCTGGATCGCACCGCATGTTTGCATTTGCATGTCGTCTCTTGTTCATCACGGTCGTTGCATCGGTTTGGTACCATTGGACTTCCCAGACATTGGTCGGGTGTCACGGTATATAGCTTCTCTATAAGGTTTGCCTCCTTTAAAAAGTCAAAGTGGCTTGGCCTATTCCTTTCCAACTCTTCATCATATCCCATCCACAATGACAGAGTACTATAACTCGCCCTCAAACTGCCTGACCACCAACCCGCGCTCCCCAAGATAGTCCTTCACCTGCTGCACCGTATACTCCCCCCTGTGGAACATACCCGCCCCCAGCGCAGCATCAGTGGTAGTCTTCTCGAACACCTCCTGAAAATGGGCCGGGTTGCCCGCTCCGCTGCTCGCAATGACCGGTATCCTCACGGCACCCTTCACCTGCGCAATCAGCTCCAGATCGAACCCGCTGTTCGTGCCGTCCTTGTCGATGCAGTTTAGCAGTATCTCCCCGGCCCCCATCGCCTCCACCGCCCGCGTCAGCTCCACCACGTCGATGTCCCTCGTCTCCCGCCCGCCTTTAATCGTGCACGCGTACCAGCAGTACTCCTCCCCCTTGGGGCCCGGGTAGGCCGTCCTCACCGTCGCGTGCCGCGTGGCGTCGGCCTTGGGCACGTACACCCTCTTTGGGTCGACCGAGACCACGACGGCCTGGTTGCCGTAGGCGCGGCTGATCTGCTCGACGGCCGTGTTGCCGAACAGCTGCGACCCGGAGGCGTAGTACTCCTCGGCCGCGATGACGGCGTCGCTGCCGATGCTGACCTTGTCGGCGCCGCTCTTGAAGTAGAGCGCGGCCACCTCGAGGGCCGAGACCTTGGTGCCGTCGGCGTCGACCGTGTCGCGGATGCCGCCGCCGACGGTGAGGGGGACGAACACCGTCTCCGACGTCTGCCGCAGGACCTCGAGCATGGGCAGGTCGGCCACGGGGCAGTCGCGGAACGAGGTGATGTTGAGGAAGGTGATCTCGTCGGCGCCCTGCTCGTAGTACCGCTTCGCCATGGCGACGGGCTTCCCGAGGTTGCGCACCCCTCGGTCGTCCGTCTTCTCCCGCACGTCGTACTGGTCGCCCTTTGTCACCACCAGGTCGCCAGCGTCGTTGGCGCGCACGTCGAGGCAGGCTATCACCCTCCGCGTGAGGCCCTCGGGCGCCACGAGGGCGGAGGATGTGTTGGAGATGTGGGAGGGTTTCGGGGGCTGGAAGGAGAGGGTCGCGGCGCCGGTGCCGGTCAGGAAGGCGCGGAGCAGGCGCAGGCCGGCCACGCCGCTCTTCTCCGGGTGGAACTGCGTCGCGACGATGTTGTCCTTTGCTATGGCGCCGACGAAGGTCTCGCCGCCGTAGGATCCCGTCGCGACGGCCCAGCCGAGGGACTCGAGCTCGCCCGGGGTGTAGGGGTATTTGTAGCTGTGCACGTAGTAGTACTTGCTGTCGGGCCGGAGGTCGTAGAGCGTCGGGTTCGTCGGGCACGAGGCGTTGTTCCAGCCTATGTGGGGGACGGACTTGGCGGCGTCGTCGAAGCGGTCGAGGGAGCCCGGGACGACGGACAGGCCCGGGCACGAGGGGTCCTCTGCCGACCCGGAGAAGAGGGCCTGCATGCCGACGCAGATGCCCATGAAGGACTTGCCGGCGGCGATGTGGGCTTGGAGGTAGGGCACGTAGCCGGCCGACGAGAGCTGGGACATGCAGTGGCCGAAGTGGCCCACGCCGGGTAGTATGAGCTTGTCGGCATTGGCGACTTCTTCGGGCGATCTGATCCACTCGACTTCGTAGCCCAGCTTCTCGATGGCGTTGACCAGACTGCGCACGTTGCCGGCGACGTAGTCGAGGAGGTGGACTGTGGGCATTTTGTCGCCTTGACTTGCGTGTATCTGTGATGTTGTTGTCAGAACCACCAGAATGAAGAGACGCAAGAAGGGCGGGAGACGAGGAAGCGGCGCGAGTGAGTCAATGCGATGCTATTTCCAAGTCCAAAAAGTTGACTTGGCGGGGTCGGCAGCGATAGTGATGCCCCGCTGTCTTGCGCTAGCGTACGAGTAAAGTCACTGTGTCGCCGTTCGACTGTCAACAATTTGTGACAGCTTCACTGATGACTCGCAGGTACACCAATCACCATTGATCTCCGTGCATCTTATTGATTCGATCAAGTGCACTGTCAAGTGACTACTATCCGATGGGAGATATCGTCATTCGACTCTTAGCCGTCGTGTTACTCCATCCTAACGGATAGAATTTGAGAGATTGAGAGGATCCTAGACCTTGAGAGTGTTGTCTCTGCCGTATCCATCAACATCGTCTCATCTCACTGTTTGGGAACCAACTCCAGTTGTCCTTGGCCACATCACACAATGACTTCAGATGGCCTTCGTCCGCCGACTGCCGGCCGTGAGGATAGTGACGACGAGTGGGAGTACGAGTACTCTACCACAGAAACAGAGGTGAGAGGTTGTTTCTCCCCAGCCTCGAAATACCGGTATACTGATCACCATCAGACATACTACCTGACGCTGGATCTCTCAGTCCGAGACTTCCTGGACAAGATCGACGAGAACGTCCTGCACAGTACGCGCGCAGGCTATCGCGTCTGGTACAACCCTCTCCAAAACCCAGGCGCCGAAGACGAGAATGATGGGCCAAAGCCATCAGGTGCAAATGCCAACGATGACGACGAGGAGGAGGACGAGGACAACGATCCCTTGTCCGAGGCAGTCAGGCAGAGACGGCGCCCGCGGGAAGGACAGGAAGCAGTCGAGGATGACCAACAGTCAAAAGCAACCCCGGACCGACCAGCAGAGACGATGCAGATAATGGAGCTGCACACGCCCAACCCTCTCGTCTCCTACCGCGGCATGGTCTTCCGGGGTTCCTGGGCGGAGAACATCGGCACGGAGATGATCTTTGCCCGGCGCGACCCGGAGTTGCAGGCCCTCCGCAACCTTCCGGAGAACATCGACCTGCTCTCCGCGTCCAGCACGCGGATCAACTTCAAAGAGGTCAAGCTCGAGATGCGCGGCCAGGGCTCGAACCAGAGACAGACGGACCGGCAGTGGGAAGACGCGGCTACGGAGCGGTACAGGGAGAACGGCGGCGTCTACGTGCACGTGGGCAGCGACAAGCACGGGTACCGCCGCCCGCAGGCGAATTTCCTCGAGGACCTGACGGTGCTGAAGCGCAAGCGGGGCGAGAAGGATGCGGTAACCATCACGACGGTGGAGACTACGAGGAACGACCTGTTTCACGATGATCTGGACGAGGTGCAGAGGCGGAAGAAGATCAAGAGGGACAGGGCGAGGAATAGGAACCTGGCTATGCTGGCGGGAGAGCAGAAGAGGGCACGGGGCGGACGCGGAGCGAGGAGGACTGGAAGGACGAAGGGTAGGGGACCTCCTCGAGGTCCCACTCGGTCTGCTGCGCGGAGTCGATTGGTTGAGCTGAGCGGTGATGAGCCGCCGCGGTTTGATCATACGCCGTCGGGGTGGGGTGAGTTGGAGAATGTGCCGCAGAGCAGCCAGGATGTCGAGGGCGGTGATAGCGAAGAGGAGTCCGGATCGGATGAGAGCGATGGTAGCGATTGAGATACCCGGGAATAAGCAGGATTTTTCTATGCGATACCACCTGTTCCAGTATCAGTAAAAGTGTTTTGAGTGCTATCTGTCTGGTCTGTACACTGGAAATATCACATTGTCCCGGCAGTCCCGTCGTGTTGGACCCTTAGCCCATGCAGCCCAAGCCGAAGTGTACATCCGAGGAACCTTCGTCAGCTGCAACACCGCCCTGGATCATAAAGTACTCCAAGGTACCCGCCACTAGTGGACGCCGAGACTCGACCGGAAACCGGGGACCTGCGTCAGCCGCCGTACTGCTGCGTCATCTTCCCGTCTTCACGCACCTTGGCCAGGCTGCACTTACTGTAAACCTCCACCAAAACATGGCATTTCCAAGATCGCGACCTTTGTGCGGCACTTGGATTTGCTTCTCCTGACAACGATCATTTCTCCATTGCACCTTACCTTGAATGCTACCCGTCACTCTCTTCGAAGCTCTGCATACAATCCTCTATCTCCCGTCGCTTCACCGTCTTGATCTGCCTCCCTGAACCTGGCCGTCTCTTAGCCTTCGGAGCAGAACCGGACGCTGCGCAGAGCTGACGTTCGATGTCCCACCTCCGCCGCCTAGGCACAGCCCTAGCCCTCTTCCTCTCGATAGTCACTCTCCTCACGATCCTACCGGGCATCCTCAACCCCGCCCCGCCGACAAAGGAAGAGCGCGAGCGCGACAAGCGATGGGTGTCTACATCGCCGCACTGGCTCGATCGGCAGGCGTGCCGGTGGCTGATGGTCTGTGGCGTACTTCACGTTAGGTGGGATGGGCCGACGCTACCTGATAACGGGAGGGATGGCGATGATAGTGGTGACCTGAGGAGGATTGATCTGCGGAGGAGAGATGCGCAGCAGAGGCCAAATGCACAGGCCTGGACGTCTAAAAGAGAGGAAGCCAAAAGAGTTACCAATACCGCGAGGGATATACCCGACTATGTCCTCAAGTTTGCGCCGCTAGTGCACCTCTATTCGGGGGAGCACTTCTGGCCCGCCGACATAGCAGACTTTATTCGGCACATCGACCCGTACAGCAAGGGATCGGCGATGAACCTAACGCACACACCGCTCGACCTCGATAACCTAGGGGACGTGGAAGAGAGCTTGGAGGACGAGGTCTTCCTCACAAGCGAAGCCGACGTCGAAACCCGACCGGCGTGGCTACACAGCTACCAGAACAGCCCCGTCCCATTCAACGACACCACGGGCTCTGGGCGAAGAGGAGGCCACAAGGCCCAGGAAAGCCTGACCTCCCCACCGGTTCCGCTCGACAAGACAACCTGGTGGAACGTCGACAAGTCCCACCCGATCCACCGGGTATCCGACCCGCGCAAGCTATCCAACCGTCGGCGACCACTCCGTCCGGGACCACTGTCCGCTCGGGAGCAGCAGCAGCGCCTCCTCGCCTCGACGCCGATGCACAAGCCCGACTCGGAGGGCTACTCGCGCGCCCCGGCCGTGCTGATCCTGGTCGACAAGGGCAGCGGCGTGCTGGACGCCTTCTGGTTCTTCTTCTACGCGTACAACCTCGGGCAGACGGTGCTGGACATCCGCTTCGGGAACCACGTGGCTGACTGGGAGCACGCCATGGTGCGGTTCGAGAACGGGGTGCCCCGGGCGGTGTTCTGCAGCGAGCACGAGGGGGGCAAGGCGTACCTGTGGCAGGCGCTGGAGAAGAAGAGCGTGAAGCAGCACCACCACCGAGGGAGAGGCGAATACGGCAGGGAAGGAGAAGAGGAGGAGGAGGAGGAGGTGTTGGTGGACCGCCCGGTGCTCTACTCCGCCGTCGGCAGCCACGCCATGTACGCCGACGCCGGGAAGCACCCTTACGTCCTGCCCTTTGGGCTGCTGAAGGACGTCACCGATAAGGGACCCTTGTGGGACCCGGCGCTGAACACGTACGCGTACTTTTACGACTACGAGGCCGACGCGGCGGGGAATAGGACCGACAGCCTGACGCCGGCGGCGTCGAACCCGGAGGCGCCGACGGGGTGGTTCCACTTCGCGGGACCCTGGGGGGACGAGCTGTACCCGCTGGCTGATCGGCGGCAGTGGAGGCTGTTCGGGCAGTACCACTACATCACGGGACCCTTGGGCCCCAAGTTCAAGAAGTTGGATAGGCGGAAGGTGTGTCAGACGGAGAGGTGTTCGGTCGTTACTAGTATCGAGGCCGGGAGGAGGAGTGCTTGGTATTGATATACCAAACCCCTGGGGGGTGATGGACGGGGGGTGGGGGGAGAATAGAGAGGGATGTGAACATGATACCCTAGATACCTACTTTATGAACTGGAGCGCAATAGAGAACAGCTTGATTTTTGATGCTTAGTGAGTATCTTGCTAGACGGAGTCTCTTGGATCAGCTCGGAGACCCGGATATGGCGACAAATACGCGTATTTTCTTAGAGATATCGCTTGGATCAACACGAGGTGTTCGTGGCGTGGCAGCCTCATACATGCAAGCTCACGAAGCGTTTTCAGCAACGAGCCAGTAACGAAGCCGACAGGTGGGCCGGAGCTTTTCAAGTCGGCCGAAGTATAGACATATATACAGCCAACAAAACCCATTTTGACTTCCCCGCGTGACAACCCTCCCTTACCAATCTCAGCGAACCCCTATCCCCTCATCAGATGTCTGTCCAACCCGCCCCTAATCACGATGCTCCCTAGTCACAATCGGCACGTCTGTCCTCGGCCACAAATGACTGAGATCCCCCACCGGCAAGTTAACCGGTATCCTCATCTCCCCAGCCATGATGATGAAACACATGTACCACCCCAACAGCGCGACGACGAACAGCAGTGCCCCCCCGGCCTTCTGTATCTTGCCCGCCTGCTCGAACTGTCCCTGGCTGACCTTCCAGTAGGCCGCCGACAGCACCCAGGCGGCCGTGCTGACGAGCAGGAAGATGGCGGCGAAGACGGCGTTGATCTTGCAGGTGAAGACGAAGAAGGTGAAGAGGGCGAAGCCCCAGACGATCAGGTAGAGGGCTACCGAGGCGTTGAATTCGGGGGAGCCGTAGCCGGTCGGGTCCGAGGCCGAGGAGACGTAGGGGGCGCCTAGTTGGAGGGTGGGGAGCTGGAGCATTCCGAAACTCAGCCAGAACACAGCGAACAATCCCATTACCCTAGACGTTTGTTGTGTGGTCAGCGGAAGGGTATATGGGGGGTGTGGTTGTGTGGTGGGTTAGGGGGACGGTTACGGACAGGGGTGGACGGAGACTCACATCATGGGGAAGAAGTTGCCCATTATCCACTCGAAGACCATGGCGAAGATGAGGAGGACGGGGCCGACGAAGAAGAAAATGCCGCTGTGCCATCTGTTAGTCGTGGTTCCTGGACCCCCCTGAGGCGAGGGAAGCAGATGATTGAGTGGGAGGGGGACTTACACGACGGGCGAAAGTCCGGAGGCGCCTCCCCACCCCATCATAACCATGGAGAATGTGAAGGTCGATATGACGAAGCCGACGAAGCCGAGGGCCGTAGGATTGGCGTAGCGCTTGTTGGCGTCGCCTACGTGAGGGACCTTCGGAGTCAGGTAGAGCTGGAAAGGGACTGTTAGCGACTGACTAAAGAAGGTGGCAAGACACAGCAAGTCACCTTCTCGAATAGCTCCGGCGACATGGTGACGCCCGTCGCCGTTCGGTGTAGGCCTTTCTCCTCATCGCCGCTGTGTTGGTGGTGGATGACCTCTGTGCGGTCCGGAGTCGACGACATGTTGTAAGCCGGTGCAGGCAAAGTTTCAACGTATGTACTCAGTAGGTAGCAGAAGCAACCTTGGTGAGCCGGACATTGGGAAAGATCGGCAAAGGGTGTCGCTCTACATATAGACTGCTAGATGTCCTCACGCGGCACGTAGGTTGGCCCGCTCCTCGCCTGCATGTGCGTACTTGGAAGCTCGAGGGCCCAAGCAACAGCAGGCTCACAGATTTGGTACGCTAAATGCGTAGTGTGAAGGGTGGCTGCTCCTACCCTGGTCCATAGTCGTGCCAACGAGAGCTGCATAAGGGCTCGGCATCTTAGATTGACCTTCTTCCCCGGTGCCACAGTGAGACGCTGGCTTGACGATGTCCACACTCTGCACATGCTGCACTGCTACCCCAGCTTCTGCGTCGGTACGCGATGGAATCCTTGGGACCCGAAGGCTTCTGGGAGGGAGCTTGCATCGATAAGTCTCCAAATAGGCAAATACCTGACCGGGTTCCCCGCAATGTTCTCACACCACTTCCCCGGCCGGGGAAGCACAAGGCACCGGGGGAAGTCATATTCAACGTGGCTGGGCCAATAGCCCCTTTGCCATCCAAAACGGTGAGGGTATGGTTCTGGCCCGGCGATTTGGGGGATGAGAAAGGAATGACAAAGGCAACCCGGGGCACCTTTTGGGTGCAGGGACGGCAATACTTCTATTTGCCGGCACGATCATGTGGTGTAACTGCGGCAGACTTTTAGAAAGGATGGTGCGAGGGATTGCGAAGGGCATTGGTACGATCGTTTACAGCGGATTGGGTGCGATGGCTTGGGGTGATTATGCTCATCCCAATCGGCCGTAGATGGCGCTGGGGGGTAGCAAATATACGATTAATGCAGCATTTGACAAACTTGGATACACAAGTCTCAACGTGGTGAGGCTTCGAGCTTTATAATCTGCGCTCTGCCAAGTATGCGCGGAAAGTCCAGCTCGACTCAATTAGACAACGATCGAGGCCACATCAACTGTTGATAGCGTCCCCCAGGAAGCTTTGTATCTTATCTTTGCTTGCCATGTAATCGGGACATCAGTCCCCATAGCATTGACGCTAGAGTCTAGATCGTTAGATACACTTGCTCTCATGGCATCGATATGTGGCAGTGGGGAGCCTAGAGTCGTCATTCGTCTAGCTGTTCATGGGCTCCACGGCAACGTGGTGCAGATAAGCCCCTAGCAGCTTGATACCCTCAATGTAGTTGCGCTTGTCCAGCTTCTCGTTGATCGAGTGTGCGCCGTCAGTCGAGCTGCCCATGGGCAACAGCAGGACATTCTTGCCAGTTGCCTGCTCAAAGGTGAGAGTGACGGGAATGCTAGAGGTAGGCTCGTTAGTATCGCTATTAACACGGTTCAACAAGCCAGCTCGCATCTATGTGAACGCTTACCTTCCGCCCTCCCTGGTGAAGTCGGGCTGCACTCCGAACACGCGCTCGACGGCCTTGGCGGCGGCGGAGAAGTTCCAGTGCTTCGGGCTCGACACCCACCAGTTGCCCGTGTGCAGGACGTCGACCTTGAGGGTGTTCTTGCTGCCCAGTTTGGCGAACTGCTCCTTGACATACTTGAAGACCAGCTCGTTGGTCTTGTCGATCTCCATGTTGGGCACGGTCCGGATGGAGAACTTGCCGATGACCTTGGCCGGGATGACGGTCTTGGCGCCGGGGGCCGAGAAGGCACCCTCGACGCCGTGGATGGACAGGCTGGGGTACCGCCACCTGGCCATGAGGGTCGACTTCTTGTCCTCGAAGATGGTGGTCTTGCTGCCCAGGGACTCGTGGATGTTGTCCATGGTGAAGGCGATGCCGTCGTAGAGGCTCTCCTCCTCCTCTGTGACGGGGGCCACCTGCTCCTTGATGCCGGGGATCTGGATCTTGCCGTGGGTATCGACCAGCGTGCCCAGCACGCGCACCAGATCCGTCATGGGCTCCTGCGCCGTACCGCCAAAGACACCGCTGTGTAGGTCCGCCCCGGGCCCAGAGATCTCGACCGAGTAGTAGTTGCACCCGCGGAGTCCGTATGTCAGGCACGGCTTCTCGGTGCCGAGCCAGTAGTTGTCCGATATGCAGACGGCGTCGGCGTCGGCGAACCACTTCTTCGCCTCGTCCTTGATGACGTCGTCCAGTCCCTCGGAGCCGTACTCCTCCATACCCTCGAAGCACATCAGCAGGTTGACGGGGAAGTCGACGCCAGCCTTCTGGTGCGCCTCGATGGCATTGAGCCACCCGAGCACAGGTCCCTTGTCGTCGGTGGACCCGCGACCGAACATGCGGCCCTTGTCGTCGACGGTCAGCTCGAAGGGCTCGGTCGCCCAGCCGTCCGACTTCTCGGCGGGCTGCACGTCGTAGTGGCCGTACACCAGGATGGTGCGCTTGTTCTTGTCGTTGCCGTAGCGGCCGAGCACGACGGGGGGCAGGTCGAGGTGGGGGTGGTCGGGCTGCTTGCCGAGCTGGCGGAACTCGACCTGCACGCCGAGGGCCTTGAGCTCGTCGGCCAGGAACTCGCCCATGCGGAAGACATCCGGGCGGCGGGTCTCGTCGGCCGAGATGGAGGGGATGGCGACGGCCTTGCGCAGCCGGTCGATGAAGTGGTCCGACAGGCTGTCGACCTGCTTGAAGAAGCCGTCGAGCTGGGGGGCGCCGGCCATCTTGCGTGCTTGGTGCGATCTGACTGCTTCTGTGAGGTAACTTCGAGCTGCTGCTGCTGCTGCTGCTGCTGCTGCTGCGGGAGGGGTTCGCTGGTTGGTCTTCTTCTTTGCGATTGAGCGGCAGGCGAGGCTCGAGTATGTGTGTATGGGAGACCACTTGGATATCAACGAAGAAGGTCCTAGAAGTGAAGTGCGGGGCATTTGGAGTTTTACTACACAGAACGGGCAACTCGCGACAGCCCAATCGAGACGGGGAGATACGCCGCAAGAGGTGGGATGGAGGGAAGGTGCGGATAAGCTTCAGAAATGGCCCCTCTTGCGCGGCTAGTGACGGCGTATCAGCGCTAAGCCAATGGAACTTAGGTATGCAATTGTCGGCCCCTTGCCCGGGTCTTCTCTTGTCTCAGTGCAAGGCGCGGAATCTGATCCCTCGACATTGGATTGCTATAAGTCTTGCTGTCGGTCCTTCATTCATGAGGAAGCTTCGATCCAGGAGAGCAACACCCGATGTTGACTGGCTTTTCCGGACGCACTGCGCCATGGGTTCCGGCCCAAGCAATGCAGCTTCTCAGGTTGGCGTGGAGATGTGCCAGTGGCCCACACACCAGAAGCCATCCAAGCTTAACTCGACTTCATTCAGCTCAACATCCCGGAATATATCGAATCAGCTCCAGGAATGAGACCTGGCTACGACTGCACGTTAATATGCAGCGCCTCAGATCGTTCACCCCCAGTCGTAAGGCATATCAAGGCCTAGCGTCAGTGGCGTCCCGGCATAACGCAGCCAGCCCACGTTCTTATCTCCCGTCTTATCTTCCCTCGATATCGAGTGATGTCAGGGCCTGTTTGGGTGTACCATCGTCAATAGGATGTGAGATCCGTCCCAGTTTCTGCAGCTGAAACCCAATATAATTTGCTTCTCTTCCCCCTTCTTCCCTCTCAGTCGAGACATCCAACACCTTAGCCTGCTTCGTTACCGTTCTCCAGAGCAACGATGGCGGAACCCCTCCCCTTCCAGACCACAACCCCTCTCCTACACCCCTACGACGCAGACGTGGAATCCATCCTGTCCTCCCACCTCTCCAAAGACGAGCGAGCCCTGCACTCCACGCCCGTAGGCGAGCGTCTACCCTACAACGACTACACCACCATCGACTGGCTGCACGACCTCGTCAAGGACTCGCTGCGGGCGCGGACCGGCCGCGTCCGGGGGGGACGGGGTATACGGGCGCGTCTGGCTGAGCGCTGGGATATGGCGCAGGGGTGGGTTGCTGCCGCGCTGATCGGGTTGCTGACGGCGTGCGTCGCGTTTGTGGTTGATGTGAGCGTTGCTACCGCGGCGGATTGGAAGGAGGGGTATTGTGGGCGGGGGTGGTGGTTGAATCGGAGGGGGTGCTGTGATGGGGAGCTGCGGTGGTGTGAGGATTGGAGGCCGTGGGCGGAGACGTATGCCGGCGGGTATGTTGTCTATGTTGGCTTTGCGTTGCTCTTTGGCCTGTTGGCCGGGGCTGTGACGATGACGACTAAGACCAGTCTGCCTGCTGTCAGTGGTGGTGGGGATGCGTATACCGAGACAGCGTCGGGGAAGACGATGTATATGGCTGCCGGGAGCGGGATCCCGGAGATCAAGACCATCCTGTCGGGGTTCGTGATACCGCATTTCTTGGACTTGAAGGTGCTTGTTGTGAAGGCGGTCGGTGCGACGTTTGCTGTTGCGACGGGCATGTGCCTGGGAAAGGAGGGCCCGTTTGTGCATATCTCAACGTGCGTGGGATATCTGGTTGCAAGATGCTTTCCGAAGTACCGGGAGAACGAGAGGAAGATGCGAGAGATGCTGAGTGTTGCTTGCTCGGCGGGGTTGTCGGTAGCCTTTGGCGCCCCTATTGGAGGTGTGCTGTTCAGTTACGAGGTAAGAGTCTGCGCCGGCGGTGAGATCCGACTGGTTCGCTGACTGTCCAGTAGGAAATCAGCACTTACTTTCCCCGGAAGGTGCTCTGGAGATCGTTCCTCTGCTCTCTGATCGCCGCGGCTGCACTCAAGGAGTTCAACCCGACCGGAACCGGAAAGCTGGTGCTCTTCGAGACGAACTATGGCGTGGACTACGACTTCGTCCACTACCTGGTTTTCATTCTACTCGGCATATGCGGCGGCTTGTTCGGCGGCGTCTTCTGCCAGGCAAACTTCAAGTGGTCCAAGGTCTTTCGCACACACACGCTTATCAAGAACAATCCTGTCTTGGAGCTGCTTCTCGTGGTGCTGGCCACAGCGTTGCTGCAGTATCCCAACAGACTCGTCCGCGATACCGGAGATATCGTCATGGAGGAGCTACTCGTCGACTGCAACGGGCCGAGCACGGCGTACGTCTGCCACCAGGAGGCAAAGGAGGACAAGTCTTCCTACTATATCTGGCTGATGTCCGGGACGTTGGTCAAGCTGCTCCTGACAATCATCACATTCGGGTGCAAAGTACCCTCAGGCATCATCATCCCAGCCCTGGACGCCGGTGC
>Ga0209127_100456_pt1 | contig 14258 bp, 14 predicted proteins | sample LakSupMetagenome_FD_187469 | JGI IMG/M metagenome (GOLD analysis project Ga0209127, IMG submission 187469) | Freshwater microbial communities from Lake Superior, Canada - Sta WM archaea (SPAdes) (version 2) | ecosystem: Environmental > Aquatic > Freshwater > Lake | place: Lake Superior, Canada...
CCGGGGTTCTTGCAGGATTCTCCAGGCTGGGTTAGAGTCTAAGGTGCCGTCCTCCTTGGTCTTGAAGAGGTTGAGACACAGGCTCGCGCCGAGGCTCACTGTACATACTACAGGGTGATAGGCTGCTCCATCCTGCGATCAAGATCAGCTTTCCCACGCGTACCTACCGTTGATGTAACAGACCTTGTGAGGCATGATGCCAACTCCGGGCGGATATTCGTTGATGAGAACATGGTTCGGACGATGATGGGGGCTCGCAGAGAAGATGTTCGCGCCGCGCTTCGTCGGTAAAAGAGGCATTGAAAGAAGGCGAGAGACGACGGGTTCCTCCAGCCACTGCGGCAAGGGAGCGTCGATCAGAGCGTTCTTGACCAGGTCAGAGGGCCATGTCTGCAGCCGCCGATGCGTGAGTTGCTTCCACCTCGGTTTCGGGGCGTTTGCAATCTTGTCTAGGATCACTCGCTGCTCCTCTTCGCTGATGAAGTCCGGAATGTAGAAGGCGGACGATGGGAGGCTCTGCACTCTGGCTTGCTCCAGTGACGCAGGCAGGCAGACACCCGGTGTTGAGGCTGGCTCGGAATTCGACGGAGCGTCCATTTGACCTGCTTTCCTGGTACGGGACGGAGCAGTGACTGAGAGCTCCCCAAGGTCGGTTTAATTTGGATGGTGATGCAGAGAAGTGTTGTGGACGGCGGCTGGTATCGCGGCTGCCTGGGAGGTTTGAAGCAAGCTGCCGATGGCTGGGCCAAGCCCGGAAAGGCAGAGATCAGCTCTGTGTCGGACAAATGAGCTTGTGACTAGGTTGAGTTGCAGGGAGCTCCGCCACAGCAGGCTTTCCAGCATGCCCAGGGTAAGGCTAGGGTTCTGCAAATCAACAGTTGGCCAAACTGAATATGAACAGCCTCAGCGAGCTGCAGTGCTACAGGTGCAACCTGAAGGCGCCTTGAGACGGCAGCAGGAACGTGCAGTGTATAAATGCCTCCGAGTTGCTGAGCTGTTAAATCCAAAGAATCGGAGGACCACATCAAACAAGGAGATGTGGTGGGCTCGGACACGTCGCTGACAATGACGGAAAATGGAGGGGTGTTGCTGGGTTTTGATTTGCGAAAGGCTCCACAGCGAGCATTGACATGCGAGTTCAGTAAGCCAATGAGAGGCGACATATGCATTCAACCAGTGGAGCCAAGGTGGCCTTACTTCTCTTGGCAAACACTTCTTCCCTGCAAGCCGCCCGGAGCCGAGCCAATGATGGTGCTAGCGTCAGCAACGATCAGACTTCGAATCTGGGAATCTCCAAGTGTTGAATCAACTTGAAGTCTATCCATCCACTCAGGACCATCCACTCTTGACACTTGTGCCAATTCGGTCAAATCAAGAAGCGACCATGAGCAGCAGCGGAAAAGGGAGAGGCGTCGCAAAATACCTAGCTGAATGACTGACATTGACACGCTTGTGTTTCACCTGTTTTCAAAGGAATAAACGTCCGGTTGCAATCGTCGTTTCTCCAGACGTAAAATTCCAGGAAGCCACGCTTGTCCGAGGAATACATTCTCACCGTGCACGTTTGCAGCAGCACCTTTGCCGTGTATTTTGATTTGTGGTGTTCAATTTGCCTTCGATCTGGTTTTGAGGCCACGCCGACACGGGGAGCCCACCCCGGCACCTGCGCCCCTTGCCACACGGGCCACCTTGAATCTCTTCCGTCCATCTGTCTGTTCTCAACAAGTGTCCAGCGCTCAACTCACACCAGAACACCCACCACAACTTGGCGCTCCATCCACTATTCCGAGAGTGTAATTGCCGTCTGTTGTGGTCGCGCATCCTGCCTCTCCCGTCCACGCGACATAAATCACCAACATTTCACCCTTTCCATTCAGACCGTGGCCAGCAGCGCACCAGGATGGTGCACGGCGACACTTTGGCCTGGAATTAAATGTCATGGATGCGCAGAATGCTGTCGGGCCCGCCTCCACGAAGCCTGCCGCTGCTTCCTTGAAGCGGCCAGGCAGCGATCCTGACCAGCATCACGAGGCCTCTACCACCCCCAGCAACAACAACAACAACAACACCAACAATAACAACAAGTCGCCCAAGATTACCAGGAGGCCTTCCATATCCAAGAACGCTAGGTCGAACCCCTCGCTGCATCAGGATGACCCTGGCCAGGATGGAAACTCGGACGCGGAGACCATCGTCCTCCCGGGGAAGGACGGTCTCCATTCCCCCTCGAAAGCGCGCAAGATCAAGAACGAGGATGGTGAGACGGGTGACCGCGCAGATCATTCGGCGCAACGTAGGCATCCGACAAACTCAAAACACGACCGCGACGGTGACCGGAAGGACCGTGATCGAGGGAGCCAAGTCGACAAACCTTCCGTGCCTTCCTCCTCCAGCGGACCGGGTGAGGTCAGGAGGAAGAAGTTGCTCGACAGGCCAGATAAACCGCGCAGTAAGGACGGCTCGAGTGGCCTCAGCTCAGCGCCCGCGTCGCCACCACCCCAGCGTCGTCGTCGGTTATCCAACGCGCATTCCGACACTGGCTCCGAACGCGCTCCCGGAATGCCGTCGATGAAGCCTGCGATGAGTGAGAAGACACATCTGTCCGATAAGCTGGTTCCCCACAAGAGAAAGGCTTCCAAGGCCGAATCCGACGATGAGGCTGAAAATCGGAAAGTCCGCCGTCAGCGAATATCTGGATCGGGCCTGAGTGCGTCGAGGAACAGGGACGCGAAACCGCCTTCCAAATTGCCCAACGATGCCCACGCTGCATCGCGTAACAGATCAGCGTCCCCACCTGCCCGACCTCATCGACGCAGCGTCTCAACGCAGCTTCCTCCTCAGTCCGCCAACGGATTGAGCCAGAAGAAGAAACGGATACCTGCGCCGTTGCAGTCGACCGAGTATCACTCGGACGAATCCTCTGCAAGTGGAAGCCCGCATCCGCGAAGCTCGAAGATCCGCAGCCTTACCACTCCGGCGACGACCGAGTCCGCCATGTCGCCTGCCAAACTGGCCCCTCACAAGAAACACCTGGACGCCCACGGCCAGACCTTCCTCGCTAGGGCCTGCGCTAGGGGCGAGTATGATGTTGCGAAGACTAGGCTGCAGGAACGACCAGAAGATATCAATGTCGCCGACTTTGCCGGCAACACTCCGCTCCAAATCGCCGCGCTTAACGGGTACGAGGATATTGTGCAGCTTCTGATCGATGCTGGTTGCAGTCTTGACTGTGTCAACTATGACAAAGACACACCATTACTAGACGCGGTCGACAACGGCCATCTCGCCGTCGTCAAGTTGCTTCTTGCAGCCGGGGTCAATCCGCGGAAACCCAATGCCTACGGGGAGGAACCGTTGGACAGAGTTACGGACGACACGGACAACGCAGAAGAGATACGACAGGCGCTCACTGAGGCGAAACAACGGATGGGTGAGCGTCGGCGGACGTCTGAGGAGCATCACCCTCAGGACCGCAACGACTCGCGTTCTTCCCACGGACCAGAAAGCAGCCGCCGATCGCCCGGAGGGGGTCACTCTGCGTCATCGCGGAGAGCCGGAACTGTCCGTTCAGAAAAAACCAGCAATCACTTGCTGTACATGCCCATGGACGACAGGACCCTCCGTGCTGCGGCAGCCAAGGGCGACGAGGAGACTGTCACACGCATTCTCCAAGTACGCGAAAGCTTTGACGACCCGGAGTCCATGGTTGCAGCCGCAAGAGGAGGCCACGAGATGGTGATGAACCTTCTGCTAGCTCTTGGTGGTGCCAATCCGGACCCTAAGCCCCTGGATCCAAGCAACGAATATTCCACGCCTATGCTCGCAGCAATCGGGCAGGAAAACATCAAGGTCGTACGCCTCCTTCTAGATCAGAGCAACTTTGATCCAACTACCACTTTCAAGGGCGAGACGTACTACGAAATCGCCAGGAGAAGGAAGGGCCCGAACTGGATCGAAGAGGAGGACATGTTGAAGAAGGCTTATGACGAATACCGGAAAACGCACAAGGAGTTGGGCAAGACCAAATCGCCGAGTAAACGTGACCACGAGCAGCGGAGCCGGAACGAGTCGAAGGAAGGTGTCTCCAAGAGCCACAAGCGGAAGGCTTCAAGTCCGACCCTCGAGGCGAAGAAGGTTAACTCAAGCAAGCCTCCTACCACCAGCCCGAAAGAGAAGCGACGGTCCAGCTCATTCAGCGTCAACCGGGATGACCAGACGTCCCCGAAACGAGGTCCAGGGCGGCCAAGGAAGGAGGACCGCATCCCGACAATTGCGGTCTCGGACCATGAGGGGTCACCGGCCCCGTCAAAACAGACCATGAAAGCGAAACGCACGGATTCTGAAATGGCTGCCTCATCTGAAGGCGAGACGGCGAAACCTCGAAGAAAGCTTGTTTCGGGGCGCGAACTCAAGGGAGAGAGGGAAAAGCAACATCGACGTGCCAGCCTTACGTCCAACGCTTCATCTCTGAGAGATCCACCGAGTCCTCATGATCCCAAGCGCGATGAGCCTTCGGAAAAGCAACAGAAATCGGAGAAGTACCACGATCGGACTAAAGCATTGAAGCGGGATGAATCTCGTGACAGGCTGTCGGTTTCTGGCGAGAACCCCGCGAAGCGACATCGTGCTAGTGCCACCCCTCCGCGGCACGGTTCAAGCGACAAGGACGGAAGCGAGGCGCCTTTGAAGCGGAGGAAGCTCGACGTCGATGGGAAGGAGAAACGTCAGAAGCTTAGCTCATCCCCAGACGATCGTCCGCACAAGCCAGCGGCCAATCGCGAAGGTCCCAGCTCTTCTGTCCCAACCTCAAAGCCTGGCCACAAGCCCCGCGATGAGGTCGAGCGAAAATCATCGGCGAAGCCCAAGAAGCTCGACTCTACTACTGCCGATGCGGGCCACAAAGAAACTGCGAAGCCCAAGGTCTCTGACAAGAGCATACATGTCAAGGCCGAGGACTCGGATGTCCAGATGCGCGACGTAGACGCGCCTGCTGATGAACCACAGGCCCAACTTTTGCAAAATAAGGCAAAGGAGGATGACAAATCGCGGAACCCAAAGCAGGGAACACCCAACCCAGACCACGAGGCTCGGAAGAAGGTCGAGGAGCGGGATCGCAAACGGAAAGAGGAAGAGGAGAGAGAAAATACAGAGAAAGAGCGCCGTAGGAAGGAGGAGGAGGAACTGAAGTGGCGCGGTGAAGAGGAAAGACGAAAGCGTGACGAGGAAGAGCACCGCAAGCTCAAGGAGGAGGAGGACCGCAAAGCTAGGGAAGAAGAGGAAAAGAGGCGACAGGAGGAAGAAGCCCAGCTGAAGCGCCAACGGGAGGCCGAAGAGGTCCACAAGCGCGAAGAGACTGAGCGGATGAAGCGCGAGGAGGAAGAGCGGAAGCAACGTGAAGAGGAGCAGAGACGCTTGCACGAGGAAGAAGAGCGGAAGAAACGGATAGAGGAGGAGAGGCGCCGCAAGGAGGAAGAGGAGAGACGGAGGCTTGCAGAGGAAGAACGCCTCCATAGAGAACAGCTTGAGCGCGAAGCTGCCGAAGAAGCTCGGCGCAAGAGGGAGGAAGAGGAGCGTAGACTCCGCGAGGAAGCCGAACGCAAGCAACGCGAGGAAATGGACCGGCGACGTGCTGCACGCGAGGCGGAACGCCTTGCTGAGCAGCGCCGGGTACAGCTGGAGCTGGAGAGGATCCGGTTGTCCAAGCTGCCGGCGCTGCTGCGATGGCTTGACGCTTCGCCGAATCCCAAGCTTGCGGAGCTCGCGAGAAAGTTTAGCCCGATGCAAGGCGTCCGTTACGACTGCATCCGTCCTCAAACCGCTGGCACGGCGGATGGCCGGGAGCAGTGGCTGCTCAATACCCAGGTCGCTCTCCTCTTAGGGGAGAAGGACCTGACCCTTTCGCGTTGTGAGTCCTACACCACAAGCAGCCATGGGAGTATGCACGACTGACATCTGTGTGTTAGATACGGCCTGGGAGCATGTGCCTGTCTCGGACGTTGCCAAGCAGACCATCTGGAGGCTTGAGGCCGACCGTTATGCTCTGACCTCCCCGCACCTCTACGATCTCGGACGCCAGTTGCCCGGGTACTACGGAGAAGACCCGGAAGGTATGAGCTACCGCGTTGTAGAGAGGCTGCGTCGCGAAGCCTGGCAGAAATTCGCTGCGATGGACATGTTCTTCGTCAAGGTATGTACCTTCGGTGATTTCCGCGTCCTGTAAACTACACCGTATCTGACAGTGGCCGCAAGGCTTCCGATCTGATGTTTATTGTACCAACAATTCCGCATCTCCGCTCACTCGAACTCGCCATCACCTACCGCGAGCTTCCGGAGCACGACTCGCAGCTTCGGACCTGGGCACCTCTGCAGAAGTGGAAGAGCGATCCAGACGCCAACCGCTTCTACGGCTTCGCGCCCAGGAACAAATACTACGTCGACGGACAGCTGGTCCGAGAGGACCTTCCGGGCATGTCCGCCGTCAGCACCTCGCCCTTTCCCGAGAAGCGCGTCCCGCGGAGGGGCCTCCAGGCGGTATCGCCCGACGACCCCGAGTACACCCGGCTGTGTAGGGAACAGGGCCTTGAGCACTTGTTGTCCGAGGCCGGGTCACCGCTCCTGCCCAACGGCTTCCACGGATCATCCCCCACGAGCGCGGCCTCGAACCTGGTTTCGAGGACGTTCAGCGGTCCTGCTTCGCCGGTTTCCACGCACAGAATGGCGATAACCAACGGCAATGGGACGCACCGGCCCATGTCGCCATCGTCTGATCCCGGCGCTGCTAAGCCCAGGCCGCTGGTCAACGGGGTCAACGGGGGGTCGCACCAGGGCCAGGAGTAGCAAACAACCTTGCCTGTTGTATCGACATCATCATTGTGTGATCACCACCAACTCTCGGCATTGATTTCTTATGTTAGAACGGGGAAGGAAACTCCAGCGGTAGTGGCGGTTTCTAGAGTTTGGCCTGGAAGTGGGAAAGGGCGTGGAATGAACTGGGATACTGTGGTTATCAGTCATGGGCATGATTAGGTAGCAAAGTGTGTTAGTTCTGAAGGAGGGCGTAGCGTTGATCAAGTCCATGGGTGTTGGAGTTGAGGGCTCAGCTTAGGCGGTCTTCTTTTGATGAAAGATGGGGGGTTCCGGCGAGGAGTTACGGATGGGTGATGGGTTTCCTCTGACCGGCCAGTCAGGGGCGCGGTGCATGTGGCATGTGTGAGGGAACGAATTGTGCAAAGTACTTACTCACAGTAGCGCTGAATCCGTACATATTTGTGGCCTCTCTCGCATCAGTCCCAATGCATACAGTTCACTGTGAGAAACCGTATGAATCAGCCAAACTCGGATTTTGCTGCAGCCTGGCCATTGTGTCCTGTGGCAAGTGTTCGGCGTCAATGACATCGAAGGCACCACCGACTGACCGACACGGGATCTTTGCCGCCTTCTCCACAACTTTTCAACCCCACCATCAAAATTCCCGGACCGTCTCCGCCACCACGACGGCAACAACATAATTCAACAATTAACGCTGTAATCAACCTCGTAGACAGATTCAGAGTATCGCGATAATTTCGTGCTCCAAGTCCGCTTCAGGTACACGAGCCACTTTAAGGCATAGCGACAATCAACCGCAACCATGGCGACGACGGTAGACAAGGTACGCCTCTGCGCCCTCCACTCCCCTCAACGCCTTCCTCGTCCCCGCCTTCCATGTGCCTCGATGCTAACCGTAATGTCTCACAGATCAAGGATATCGAGGCCGAGATGGCCAAGACGCAGAAGAACAAGGCCACATCATTCCATCTCGGACAACTGAAAGCGAAGCTAGCCAAGCTCAAGCGCGAGCTGCTGACCCCTTCCTCCTCGGGCGGCGGCGGCGGCGGCGCGGGCTTCGACGTCGCGAGGACCGGCGTGGCCAGCGTGGGCTTCATCGGCTTCCCGTCGGTGGGCAAGAGCACGCTCATGAGCCGGCTGACGGGCCAGCACAGCGAGGCGGCGGCGTACGAGTTCACGACGCTGACGTCGGTCCCCGGCCAGGTGCTCTACAACGGGGCGCCCATCCAGATGATCGACCTGCCGGGAATCATCGAGGGCGCGAAAGACGGCAGAGGCCGCGGCAGACAGGTCATCGCCGTGGCCAAGACGTGCCACCTCATCTTCATCGTGCTCGACGTGAACAAGCCGCTGACGGACAAGCGGGTCATCGAGTCAGAGCTGGAAGGCTTCGGCATCCGCATCAACAAGCAGCCGCCCAACATCACGTTCAAGAAGAAGGACAAGGGCGGGCTCAACATCAGCTCGACGGTGCCGCTGACGCACATCGACAACGACGAGATCAGGGCCGTCATGAGCGAGTACAAGATCAGCTCCGCCGACATCGCTATCCGGTGCGACGCCACCATTGACGACCTGATTGATGTGCTCGAGGCCAAGAGCAGGAGTTACATTCCGGTTATTTACGTCCTCAACAAGATCGACAGCATCAGTATCGAGGAGCTGGACTTGCTATATCGGATTCCGAACGCAGTGCCGATCAGTTCGGAGCACGGGTGGAATATTGATGAGCTTATGGAGGCCATGTAAGTGTTTTTGTACTTCGTTCATTTCCGACACGAACTCTTGTCGTGGCTTTGACGAGGCGTTCTTTATGCATCGTCGAGGCTTGCGCAAGGCCTTGGTGGTCTTATCTCCACAGAATGCTCCTCTGCTGCTGCGCACTGTACGCGGGTCGGTAGAAGCTGCCTGTCCAGAAAAGTCACTCTGAGGAAGCGGCATCAGGGGGCTTCCGGCGTCGGGCCGGGGGGAACTGTCAACGAGGCTTGGAAGCGCGCCCGAGACGTGTCTGTGGCACGGATTTCACGGGCCGTTGGCTGCGGGGAAACTCGCCTGGGGTTGCTTTTCCTTGCGTTCGCACAGCAGCACACAGCCCATGCGTCTCATTTGCTTTTTTTGAGCCTCACCGACTATCTGTGCCAGGTTTGCTGACAAGGGATTCGAAATGCAGGTGGGAGAAGCTGAATCTCGTCCGGGTCTACACGAAACCCAAGGGCAAGATGCCCGATTACTCGGCGCCTGTCGTGTTACGGGCTGGCAAATGCACTGTCGAGGATTTTGTAAGTTGCAGCCCGATTATTTCTCGAGCCCACCATCCCGAACACCACAGTTATCTGACAATGTCGCAGTGTAACGCGATTCATCGCAGCATTACGGAGCAGTTCAAGACCGCTATCGTGTACGGCAAGTCGGTGAAGCATCAACCCCAGCGAGTCGGTCTATCACACGAGCTCGCCGACGAGGATATCGGTACGTATTTTGTCCAGCCTCCCTGCAGGGCTGAGCTCCGTCCACTTTCCGCGATGAGCATTGAATGGCGTTGCTAATTCTGTCGCCGCGCCCCCGCAGTCACAATTGTCAAACGATGATGAACCAAGCAGCGATCGCACACATCACATTGCCTTCTCCGCGTCGGGGAGTGTCAATGCGGAATTACCTTGTTAAAGCCGAGGGATTCTACGAGAAACATCTCGTGACAGGTATTCATGGTTGAGATAGGTTGGCCTTTTACCGAAGATATACCCCAAAATAGAGCGGACGGCGGAGAGGACGACGGCGATTCGACGGGGTCAGTCTACGCTAGGAATTCCTCGTGACAATCCTTTGGAGAGGACAGAAGGCTCATGGCATTCCGCTCCGAGACACTGGAGAGGAGAGGCGTCTGGCATCGGCACGAGATTCCTGAACTTTGTCAATGACGACGGCGATGGGCAGTGGAAATGATTAACATCCATCCACGGCCTGGCTCAAAACGGCGCGCCGTGCAGCTTTGACAGGCGGGACGCCCTGCGGAGAAGGGACCTAGGTCCCCGAGAGGGCGAGAGCGGAATAAGTTCTAGCGGCTGAACATGGCGTTTTTGGAGCGTTCTCGTCGCCCTCCCCCCCTGACGCCTGTCGGACTGAAGTGGCCGTTGGCGTCTGCCAGTCCAGGGTTTAGCAGAAAGAATGAAAAACAGTACTCTAGCATCCCCGCTGCATCTGATATGTCTCTCACGGTTTATTATTTGCACGTATCATCTGTTGAAGATGGCAGAAAGCAGAGTTGGAGATTGCAGATCGATCTCCGCCTGTGCACATCCAGTCCGATGTCGTTCAAGCAAAAGCTTCCAAGCTCTCTCCCGCTTAACTAGCCCGCATAGCCGAAGCGGGAAAAGCACGAGCTCCCTACGGAACAGCAGGCCCTCGCAATCTGCGGCCGTATGTAAAGTGCAGTTGCCCTGTGCTTTCTTTGCAGGTAGTCTGCAGGAGGAAGAGGCGAAACAAGCGTGTGGGAGAGTTGCATGCAGGTTTGGACAAGGGCGGGGGGGAGGAACGGCGCTTAATGCACGGCTACCATGGTGTTTAGTGTCTGTCTGCTTGTGCAGGCCGACGACGTCGTCTTCGTCCAAAGTCCAAAGGTGAAGATCTCGTTTGGTGCTAGCATCGTCTCCTCTTTTTAGCCTTCGAAATCAAGGGTCAGAGACAAGGAAGGAACGGTGCGCTCCTTGGCTCCGTCCGTCCTGGCAAACAACATCGATCGGTCCCTGCTAGTCAACCTAACCTGCACGTTTCATTTTTTCTGGTTGTAAGTGTCTCCGACTCTCAACTGGTCCATTTACCAGCACATCAATCGAGCACGGGACCGTCGACGAATGTCCCCCAAAGTTGGGGTTCCCACGCTCGACGAACCAGTGAGGTGCCGATGCCACCAACCATCAGCAACGAGAACCAAACATTGTTGGCCCGGACGAGGTTACGGAAAAGGGGATGGCTCTGCCCCCCGATGGAAGAATGTCGCTCGCTTGCTTGCTGACATGAAGTTAACGGGCCAACGAGTGGAGGGGGATTGGATGGGCTCGACCTTTCACAGCGCGTCTCTTGCCGCCGGGCTTCCGTTAGTTGGAGGGAATGTCCCCCTCTTATCAAAGTCGACGATTGCACATGGCAACCCAGGAGCCTCTCACTAGAACCCGCGTCTGCATGAGATCAGCGGCTGTCAGGTCATTTTCAGATGGCCAGAATCGGAGGCCGGATCTCCATCTTTCCTCTTGAAAGCCCCTTGTTGCTCCTACTCCGCGTTGGCAGGCGGTGGTCCATTTGTAACCAACGTGCCAGATGCACCCCGAGGCTTGACCGGTCGATAACCGCGAGCATTGCACGACCACGACCGCGTCCGCGACCCAAGGCTAACTAACCATCAGGCCCTCAAAGTGGGATAGGCATACTGTGGCTCATAGAGTTGGGTGCGGCCCGCCCGCCTCGTAATTGCACGCTCATCTCATCTCGCGGATCTTGTCAGACAGGGACTTTCCTTCCAAGATCCATCAGAATCTGGACTCGACTATCTTATTTGTGCGGCAATCGCGGTTCGCTGGCCGATATCGACCTCGGCGAATGCTTTGCTTGCCTGACCATTTGCTGGTCACTCTGGTCCCGAGGAAATACGAACAGCTTCTACCAACGGGCTTCCTTCGATGGCAATCGCCCTCGTCATGAGGTTCTCAATAGCTTGATTCGACCTACGGTAATCTGTTTCTGACGCACCGCAGGATTCACAAAGACTTATATTCCGATAGCTCAACTCCTTCGCAACTCCTCGATTGGCTACCTTATGTCGCTCGTGATCCAGAAACATTGCCAGGATTATAGCTTCGCCCGTCTCAGTTGTTGGTGGCTTTCGGCCTGGTCGTCTGAGAGGTCAAGCCCGGCCAACAAGCATGTTTATGTGCCGTCCTTTGGAGTGAGACACCCCGTTGCCCACCAATCTAGGTGAAGGGCGACTTTCATTTTGCCAGGGCTTCCAAGGCCATGAGTTTCCAACGACTTACCTTTTAGACGATGAAGACAGCCTAGCCTCAAGATATCAAAGGCACGTGCCAATGAGCAAGTAATGCGCTAAGCCTCATGGGGCCCCGAGACACAGTGAGGATTCACGAGAACAAGGGTCTGGCCGCCGATCAATGGCCGACCAGTGGGATCTCAGGCCGGTGAATGCGAGGTACGGCGGTACATGCACAGGCCGCCGCCTTGTCTCGATGCCATTTTAGCGCAAACTGCGACTCACATTTGGGCCAATCCCCGTTGGCCGCAAACATCTTTCGACCTGGAATTGATGCCCAATCAAAACGCTAAAATCGACTCTTGAAGAGGTTCTCTTGCATGGTTGGTTAGGCACGCCGAAGCCCAGAATCCTCGGATTGGCTGGCACTGTCAAAATCCAAGGTCACGATGGTGGATGCTGAATCAAAGCTATGCTTCTCTCAGAAGTTGGACAACCTGAGGTGTCTGATTGTCGGTCCAGGTGTGATCTGTGGCCCGTTTATGGACGGAGCAGACCGAAAGGGACGGGGCGTTTCCGTGCCTAACCAGCGACGGTCAACGAAGAACCTCCTGCGGTAGAGGCCGACGCGGTCAGGGAGAGGCACGGCCCTTAGCGGAATCTCCTCACCTACTAACTAGCGCCGTCACGATGCTCCCCCAACAGAGAAAGGGGAAAATGCTTCTGACGTCTTTTGAGCGCCGATCACTCCATCCTTCCAACGGCACAGTTGATGCATAGAGAAGGAACCTGGAAGCCTTTTGATCCCTCCCCCGTAATCGCCAGGTAGCTGGTAGCGAGATCATATATCTACTACTAGACGAGTAGCGGTCTCTGAAGCATTTGTAAGACGGTGACAAGATCAAAACGGGTATCTCCTCGTTTGATAACCCTCTTTATTTTTGGTCATCGGGCCATGGGGGTCAAAATCGAAACGTCTTGGGCGCCCACGCACAAATCGTCAGACTGAGATACCCGGTCAGCATTGCATCGATCCGCGACGCGAGTGCCGCGGGCCCTGTCGTCAAGACTCCATTAATACCCGGCATTGGTTCGACGCTCGAGGACACTGGCGATCAAGGGAAAAAACAAGGCCACTTCAGGGCTTCTAAGGCGGCCCCTGGAACCATAATCATACTGAGTGTCGGGGTTTTGTACCGCAGCGGCCACCTGTTGGACCGACGACCCTTCCGGTACTCAGCAAAATCCCCGACAATGGCACCCTGCGGTTGTTTCGGACGACCTGAAGTTCAGCAAGATCTTAGCATCGATATAATCCTAGCAAAGCAATTGCGGTTGGACAACGAGACGAGACAACGCGCTGGTATTTTGCGGGGGCTTCCCTTGAGAGCCCACTGGCAAAGACTACATTGAGATCCAAGCTCCTGCTCGAGCTCGATCCGCAAGCCGAAGTATCCAACCATAATGCCAACCTTCAAGATAGAGCTTGTAAATGGCCAGGGACGGTGACTCCGGCTTCGGCTCTTCTGTTCGCCCCGGGATACCTCATACAGAAGTGATTGTGTCCATCCCAATGTAGCGAACTTGAAAACAGGCACAGGTCCGGGGTTGGCCCTTACGAAACGGGGGTGCATGCTGGAGAGTACCGTTTTCGCAGGGTCTGAGCGCCCACAGCGGATCGAAATGAAGCAGCCCTCCAGGTCAATGCCAAGCCCTGGCCCCTTCGATGGGACGGCAACGGCTCAATCTGGAAACGCGCCAGTCGCTTTCCATTTACCGCACTGTCGTGGACTTCCTGGCGCCTTTGGACCAGTCTTTGCCATTCCGCACGTTGTCAGAGCTGCCCTTTAGCGATTTTCTCCGATAGGTATCTTCCAGGTTGCTTGCACTGTACTCCGGGGCAATAGGCACGGATGGCGAATTCAAGGAACTGTACTGATCGCGGCCTTCAGGAGAAGAGCATCGATACGTACAAGTATGACCACCAACCGCGTCAATGAACCAGCTGGTACCAAGAAAAGGGCTGTTCGGAGCCCATCTGTTTCTATCGCATCTCACTTTGACCGATGCTTTCTTTTGCAAGTCTTACTTATTCATGGTCCCAAGGATGCCACCCTCTGGGACACCTCGGGACCATGCCATCCCCTCCAGCGCTCGCAGTGGATGGTCCACTTGACCGCTCAGAATGGGAAAGGAATTGTCGATACGATACATTGGTATCCTGGAGAGCCAATGTCTGATTATAGGCTTGCCTTCGGTGCCGCGTGTGAATGATGACGTTCATGGCTTGCGGTCTTTCTTCAGCAAGGACGCCATGGGCATCAATGGAGGGCATTTCATCCACCATTTGCTTCTCCACTGCCCTCGCTTCCATTCCACCCTGGTCGTTTATCGCTGGTATGTCGATTAGATGTGGTAGTTGACCCCCGGTCGACAAGCTAGTGCGTTGCTT
>Ga0209127_100457_pt1 | contig 14252 bp, 15 predicted proteins | sample LakSupMetagenome_FD_187469 | JGI IMG/M metagenome (GOLD analysis project Ga0209127, IMG submission 187469) | Freshwater microbial communities from Lake Superior, Canada - Sta WM archaea (SPAdes) (version 2) | ecosystem: Environmental > Aquatic > Freshwater > Lake | place: Lake Superior, Canada...
AGAGTTAGAGATACTAACTTATACAAATCTAAAGTCGAAATACCGGACGCTACTCTTCTACCTAGTATATAGGTTTAAAAGAAGCGGGATAAGCTAAGGGATAAGTATTCTAAATTCAAACTAATTTAGAAAGGTTCTTATATAATTGTAAAACTAGCCTCCCTAGTCTTATACTACGTTCGGCCTATTATTAGTAATAAAAGAGTTCGTAAGATCTATATTATAGATTTAAAGAAATATAAGGTACGTCTAATATAGATAGAATATAAAAAGGATTTAGGTATATATATTAATAAATATAACCTATTTAAGGAGTTAGATAGTAAAGGTTCGTTACTAGAATATAGTACAAAATATATAGGAAAGAATAGAGTAGATTTATAAGATAATATAATGGGTAAGATAGGGGATCCTTAGTATATAAGTTAAGTGTAAATTCGACTATATTCATTAGTACGGAAAGCCTAGCTAGGAAATACTACGTATTATAGGTAATGAATAGCGTGTAGTCTACCGGGGGCGGTAGAACTCTAGAAACTGGGCGTCGTATAGGGCTTTATATCGAGCCGGCTGAAATTCGGCTGAATTACGCTATAGGGCGCTAGCTAAATGACGTATCTCGAGACTCTAGATCTTAGAAGAATCAATAACGCCTTTTTACCATCAATTGCAGTATAAGTATTTGTTCCTTTCAGTCTTCACTGACAGCTTGATGTTATCTCCGATAAGCCAGGCATCGACCCCACCACCCCTCCTAGAGCACCTTCGCGGTTCACCGTCGCCAGTGACATCGACATAGCTTGCCAACTGTTTACTCGAGGCACGCGATCTTGACCAGACTTCTTCTTTTCACAAGACTACTTTGCCCACTCCGCCCCACCGCAGCGCAACTTACGGTGTCCTTCCCTCCACCTCGCGTGTTCCCTCCTCTCCACCAAATAACCTTCCATCCTACAAGTCGCCCATCATGCTGATCAAGTAAGCTCTTCTGCTCGTCCGGACGAGGCACCGTCCCTGCATTACCCGTCCCAGCTACTGACTGTAGCTCTTCTCACAGGGTCCGGACCCTGACGGGCAAGGAGATCGAGCTCGACATCGAGAGCGACTACAAGGTACGGATGGCGTCACACCAGCCAAGCACCCTGCGCCGCTACGCACCGTCCTCCCACGATTACCAAAAACCAACCCGCTAACCATTGCCTCCCCAACTCCAGGTAGCCCAAATCAAAGAGAAAGTCGAGGAGAAGGAGGGCATCCCACCCGTTCAGCAGCGTCTCATCTACGGCGGCAAGCAAATGTGCTTTCTTCCCAACCCCCCAACCCAAACCCTCTTCACGGATTGGACCTCGAGCTAACACCTTATACACAGGGTCGACGACAAGACAGCAGCCGACTACCAGCTCGAGGGCGGCGCGACGCTGCACCTGGTGCTGGCCCTGCGCGGCGGCCGCACGCTCGCCGTCGAGGTTCCCGAGGCCGTCCACCGCAGGCAACTCTAGGAGAAGTACTGGCGGCCGAGCAAGGGAGGGGAGTTCGTCAGCGTGTCCAGGAGGTCCGCGGAGTATGACGACGGCGAGGAGGACGACGACTACGAGGACCCGATGGACTTGGAGGACGGGTCTGGTTCTGACGGGGATGAGTGGGTGCATGGTAATGAGGAAGAAGCGCAGGAGCAGGCGGAGGACGTCGTGATGGATACCGAGTAAGGGCTGTATGATGTCTCCAGTCATCTGGAACAGTCCTTGCTTTGTCGGCTCAGCCGTCTGTCTATCAAGTGGTTGTACCATTTTTTAAGTGTTACGGGCGCACGGAGCATGGTTTTACTACAGTACTCCAATCTCTCAGCTTGGAGCCGACGGTCAAGAATGATGGATCATGGAGACGTCTTCACTCCCGCTTGAGCCCGCGAGGACCCGTGGCATACATTGATAGCCTATGTATCACGTAGAAGATACCATGCGCTTCATTTTCGTCCATGCGTATAGAACGGGGCCAGGCCATCGCCCGGCGACCCATGGGCTGCCTTTGTTCGCCCCTGAGATGCTTTCCTACACATGCAGCCCAAACCCCCCGATGATGATTATAATTCAACAAGCCCAATACAGACCAAGGCAGACCCAACCATAAGGAGCAGCCCAAAATCACAACGAGACAACAAAAACCAAACACATGAAGGGTATCTCGAACTCTTATTCCATCCAGAACTCCAAACCATGACTGTATGCAACCCTTGCCAGTTGCCAGGCCCAATGCTGTGCCGCCCAATGAGCGTTCCACCGTATGTAATCCCCCATTCTATTAGACCATACTGTTTCGTAACCACACCGTAAAAACGCAAAGCCTACTTCTTAGGCTTCTTCGTGTTGCGCATAAAGATGTCGACCTGCGGCTTGCGCTTGCGCAGCGCTCCTGGCGGTGGACTACCGGCGGGGGTACTAGTCTGAGGGCGGAGAGGGGGAGAGGACTGCAGTGCTGGAGCCCTGTTGGGAGGGGGAGGAGGAGATGACTGGGCTGAGTCTCGGGACTCGCGAGGAGGATTGCTCCGGTTGGCAAGCTGAGCTGGCTTCGAAGAAGCTGGCTTGGGCGGTGAGGTAACGTGGCGCTTCTGTAAGGCACCCGTAGGCCTGGAGTCAAGAAGGCCGCTGCCTGGCTTCCTGGTGTTCGAGAGCAATGTTGGTCGTTTGGGCGGCGTGGGCGCAGAGTCGGAATGGTAGTCAGCCGGCACGGGTTTCTTCTGTGGACTTGGTTTGCTGCGTTCCAACGGTCCCGACGCATTTCTCTCCGCTTCGCCGTCGCCAAAAAGGTCGTCGCCATCGTCATCATCATCCAGCCCCAGAATATCGCCCAGTCCGCGGTAATCTCCTGCATCTTCCCCCGAGTCGTCGCCATCGTCCTCCGAGTCGGAGATAATCTGCGCAGGCCGAGCCCCCGTCAAGTTCTTGATCTTGAGCAGCCGGGCTTCCCTGTCCCTCCTCTCCGCCTCTTCGGCCAGCTGTGCCTCCGTCTTCTGCTTCCTCGGCGCGCGGATCCGGAGCTCTTGCTGCTTCTGAAGTCGGTAATGCTGGACCATGGCCTCCGGCGCCTTCTTGATCTGACCCTCGGGCACCTTGAGCTTCCCCGTGGGCGTCGCCAGCTGCCGTCGGCGGGCCAGCTCAAGCGCCTCTCTCCTCGCCTTCTTTAGGAAGCTTTGACCGTCCGTCAACTTGGTCCTCGACCCGCCGCCCCAAGTCAGATGGTCTGGAAGCCCCCGTCCCGGGCCGCGAGTACCACCCACAGGCCTCCCATCCTTAGGCAGCCTCGGCAAGTCCCTCGTGGCGATAGATTCCGTAGTCCTCGAGTCCTTGTGCGCCTTGAGCGCCGAAAAGGCGTTCTTTAACTTATCCTGGGCGGCCGCCAGCTCCTCGTCGTTCTCCTTCTTGTACCTGGCGTACACCCTCCACCACGAGTGCGGGTTCTTGGGGATGTAGTTCTTCTTCTCCCACTGGGGGAAGTCGCGGGCGATCAGCCTCTTCCACAGCTCCGGAGTCTGTTCGGCAAACTGCGGGGAATTGAGCTCGATCTCGTGGAGCTGGTCGGCGCGGTCGATCTTGCGGAGGATGGGTTTCGCGAGATGGCTGGGGAGGTCGCCAAGGTCGTGGATCATGGCGGCGTGTTTGATGCATTTGCGGATGCAGATGTCGACTAGCGACGCGGGTGCCATGGTGAAAAGTTGGGGGCAACGATCAGTTGCGACACTGCTACAGCCAACGTACAGACTTGAGGAAAAGGAAAGATGTTTCTGAGATGATGATCCTGAGAGGATTGGGGTGAAGTCTTCCTGATTTAGCCAACACCCTCCTCGATCGTCGATTCGAGTTCAACGAGGTGACTGGGAAAAGAGATAGAGAACCCTCAAAAATCAGCCGACAGAAGACGAGGCTGAGTAACTGTTACAACGAATCGCGAATCCATCAAAGCGCATCTCAAACGGTGGTGCGCGGACAGTATAAAAGCGATTCATGATCGAAGCTTTGTGATGTGTTGCGGAATCGTGACTTCGCGTTGTTCAGCCACTAACCAGCTCGGTTGTAGAGTGGGGATCTACACACTTTCCTTACTGTCAATCAATCCGCCTAAGGAACTACCTCAACTCCACACGGGCCGCCTTAACGGCGAACACCAACGGCCCGGTGTCAGCCGACGGACTGTGGCCTGGACCGGCCCCTGGGAAGCAACCAGCCAATGTTGACCCGAATATCGTTTGGACCCTGCTGCTCCGGTGACTTAGTCGGTCTCAGTGAGCTTTTCTATATCCCTGCCAGATCGGAGTAGACATGGGCTCGAGCGCTTGCGAGGACATTCAATATCATGCACGAACGAGTCTTCACTTTTGTTGCTAGAATCCGCTTACAAGTGTTTGCTTACGCTCCGGAACAAACATTGGCTTGAACAAGATGACGGCGGTGCCCTCAGACCAGCCAGACACTGTCGAGCAAGATGGGACAGATGGGACAGATCCACTCCAGGATCCCGCCTTCCTTGAAAGGCGATGGCAGCAAGGACAGTTGGAGATGCAAAGAATCCTCGGGCCCTTGAGGCAACTCAGCGCTGCCATTCGCGGAGAGGAGACTTCTGAATGGCTCATCAACCACACCGTGGGAAGACGGTGTCTGGTGCGCGGCATCCGCTACCATGATGACTTCGCCAACAAGCTCCGCTAAGACGGCGCTGCCAACTTTCCGCCCCTAATCATACGCGGCCTCAACGCGCGCGACATCATGAGCAACCGAATCCCGGACATGGACGACGACGGGGAGGATATGCCCTACTGCTTCTGGCATCCCGACGTGCCGACCGAGGATACTCTACGCGAGCTGCTCCGGCGCTATCGAGGCACGGCGACGCGGTATCAGGTTGGCAGGGTATGTGCGGTGGCAGGATACACCGGCCTCTGCCGCGAGCTCGATCTCCTCCCCAACGTCGCTATTGCTGAAGAAGCACGCGACAGCGGCGACAGAGGGCGCGCCATCTACGAGCTTATCGTAGCCGAGTCTACGCGGCACGCCGTCATGGACGACTACAACCTCACTGTGCGCCAGCACCCGGTGCCCGGCGCATCTCTCAACGGCGACACCTGCGTACGCTCGACCCTTGACAAAAGGCAATCGATCAAGGACGAAAACGGCCACAACGCTGACGTCTGGGAGCCGATGCTAGACATCGCCAAAGACTGGTGCCTCGACATCGAGGGGCGTAACTGGCACGAAGGATGGCCGGTCAACCCAGAGGCGGTGCGGCTGCTGCACCAGCCTCTGCCCCGAGACCTGCTGACCGTGGACAAAACCTCCTGATCCTCATGGCGGCGTGGTCCGGAGACATAGACCGATACGCGCGCCTCCGGCGACCGCACATGGTCGCCGGTGAGGTCGCGTGCCTGGTGCGCGGCATCTACTACAACGCCTTCTTCGCCAAGTGGTAACTTCGAGCAGCCCGGCATCCGTCCGGTGTTCGCGAAGAGCTGCAACGCGCGTTTCCTCATGAACAACGACATCTCGTGGGCGACGGACTCCCTGCCAGAGGTTCGCCGGCCGCGCCACATCTGGTACCCCGGCATCGCGGCGGAGGATACGTACAGGGATCTGGGGCGCCGGAAGCCCGCCATGGTGCCGCAGATCGCACGCGCGTGCAATCGCTGCCGACGACGAGTGTCTCTTTGACGAGTTGGATCCCGTGCCCAATTACGAGCTCAACCTGGCCGCCTCGAAAAGCCCAAACAAACACTACGCCGATTACCACGATGCCAAGGCCGCGCGCATGGATACCGACTCCGGAGAAGCGGAGTACGACTCGGACTCGTACGAGCGTGAGCGCGCGATTGAGTCGGCATATGCCGTGCCGATGACGGAAATGCGGTCCAAGCGATCTGATGCCCTTATTGTGAATCCTCTATCTGTCGGCCACCTACCCAGAGAGCTCACGGTAGGCCACGTCAGCTTCGACACTGGAGAGTTCAGCCGGGCAATCGGCTCGCCCGTGCGCGAAATTCTCATGTATGTGTAGGTGTCGGACCCTTCGCTCCGGCCGCCGAGCGGTTACCGCGAGCGGGATCTGGTAGAGATGTACGCTGACTGGCCATACTGCGCCGACGAGGAGCGAGCGAGGCTGGGTCTCGTGCCTGTATGGACTCGAGATTCGAGGCCGTCTATACTCTCGAGACCTCGCGGAGGGTATCGTCGTGCGCGCCGTGGACGAGGCGGAGGTGCGCCCCGCGGTAATAGTAGAGGAGGTTGAGTCCTTGGCACTTTCTAATGAATGGGATAACTAATGAATGGGAAAAGTGACGAGAGCTAGACTAGTTCGTCGAGCCTGCGAAAGATCTAAGTCTATGTATGTTTGTCGGAAGGTCTACAATTGAGCAAGGAGCACGCAACGAACGTAGCAGGATGCCAATAAATACCCAGGGAATATAGGACATCTGCTTTCTCTGCTTTCTCCCGCACTCCATGAAGCAAATACATTCGTCGAGCTGTGGTATGATAGGTATAAGAGTAGACTCCCGTCACATGTGACATATGGAGAAGCTGAAGTTGCACAGCGCTGCGCTAGATGCGCTAGCTCCAATGACATCATGGCTCTGTTGCACCCCACGATGACATCGCCAGCGACGAGAACCGCGATCCTGGATTCCAGCAAGCTCCCTTTTGAGCAATGAGGAATGGTGGAGGTCAGATGTGTGGGTGTTCCTCGCTTGCCTTGTCCAGGCACATCAAATACAAGTGTTAGCTCTGCGTCCCGTAGTAATATATTCATCTCAACACCCCTTGCACTCACAGCCCATCGGTTCCCTCGTGTTCCACTTACACAGACGATATACCCAGGTTCTACACAGCAGCACACATACGAGTGTAGTAGACTTAGGATTAATTCGCAACAGTCGCAACATCGATACCGCCCTTATTGGCCCCTTGTAGCAGAGGTAAGACACGCTGCGAGAACGTGACGACAGCTCCGCCCCTTCCGGACCACGATCACACTGGCCGCGACTCCTACCTTAGTTTCCTGGCTGTCACCTACAGACTCGTGCTGCCTTTTTTCTAGCTACTCGAGACTGAAAGAAAGTGCATCCCAGAGACTTGATACTAACAGTAAAGCAGTACCTATAGCAAACCGCCCTCAAGCGTGACATCATGTAAGTCCTCACCTCCGACCCTCCAAAACGCCCCTGGAAATCATCGCACACCATGTCTCGACGGAGCACAGAGAGCAACCGGCTCTCCTTCACGCAGTGGTATCTCTCAACCACCTCTACCCACCACTCCGCCCACATTCTTTTTTCTCCAACAAACTCTAACAAAGCACAAAACGCAGGAACCGCGCCCTCTCCATCCGCAACCGCAACACCGGCTCCTCCTCCTCGGGAGGGGGCGGCGTCTCGGGCGCGACCAAGATGTTCTCCTTCTCCTCGCTGCGCGGCACCGTCCAGCCGGAGCTCTCCAAGAAGCTCTACCGCCTGATCAAGTCGGAGAACAACCTCATCTCGGCGCACGAGGAGGCCGGCCGGCAGCGCGTGTCGATCGCGACCCAGCTGTCCGAGTGGGGCGAGCAGACGGGCGACGAGGCCATCAGCGACATCAGCGACAAGGTCGGCGTCGTCCTCTCCGAGGTCGGCGAGCAGGAGGACACGTACGCCCACGCCCTCGACGACAGCCGCAACGTGCTCAAGACGATCCGCAACATCGAGAAGAGCGTGCAGCCGAGCCGGGACAACAAGGCCAAGATCGCCGACGAGATCGCCAAGCTGAAGCTCAAGGAGCCCGAGAGCCCGAGGCTGGTGGTGCTGGAGCAGGAGCTGGTCCGGGCCGAGGCGGAGAACCTGGTCGCTGAGGCGCAGTTGACGAACGTGGTATGTTTAACTCCCCCATCTCTTACAACTAGATTGCCGCGGGGCGGGTTGCTGAAGGAGCGGTACACAAAAAACAGACGCGCCAGAAACTCAAGGAATCCTACAACGCCGAGTTCCTCGCCACCATCGAGCGCGCCGAGAAGCAGATCATCCTGGCCCGCCACGGCATGCGCCTCCTCAAGCTGCTGGACGACACCCCCGTGGTGCCCGGCGACGTCCGCCCGGCCTACGAGGGCGGCGCCCAGGCGCGCCAGATCCTCAACGACGCCGAGGACGACCTGCGCGACTGGCGGCCCGACGTCGTCGAGGAGGAGGTTGAGCCCGGGCAGGAGAAACTGGCCCACAAGACGACGTCCCGCGGCAGCGCCGACTACAGCCGCGACTCGGGCTACGTTGCACAGCAGGGCGGCGGCGGCGGCGACAGGACGAGCTACGATGATAAGGACGCTGATTATGTCCGCGAAGCCCCCGCGACCGCCACCCAAGGCCAGGCGTCGGGCGGCAGCGGGGCGCCGGTCAGTGAGGAGGAACTCCGAGGTGAGCAGCGGTCTTCTTCTACTCTCCCGCCTAGACAGGTCCCTGAGGGCGCGACTGCGAGGTCTCCGGGGCGGTCTGGGTCTCAAGGTTTGTTTAGCGTCGTTGCTGAGATTTGATTTAGCGTCTGGTGCTGCTTAATTGCGGCAAAAGTTCTGCGACTTGATTCAGCTCCTGTGTCCGTTTGCCTGATGCTTTGCTGTTATTGTGCTTGGGGCTATGGTCTGGTGCGAAATTGATGCTGTACTTGCATATGTTATCATTGTTCTGTTGTTGGATCAAGTGTTGAGTCTGTTGGGTGGGTTATGTCGCGTGTAATGGGAGGATGGTAGGCAATAGGAAGGATGGAGGAAGTACGAGCCTGGCGTTGTCGCATACCCGTTTCGAATCGTCAATGTTATTATGTTCGGTTGAATAAGAGAACGGCTTGTCCATCGTGACCACTAGTTGCTATCCGTATCTATGCCTCAATACACCCATAAATTCATTGCCGCCTCATTAAGTCTCATATGCTTCCTGCAGAACCCAGATCAAGATCCAGACACGACGCCGAAGAAACCAACGCGAGAAAACACATTCTAAGCCAGCAGATGTCCCCTCTCCGGGCGACACCTTAGACAATAGCAGTGACCCTCCTGACACTCCTCCTCGCACCCTCACCACTAACCATAATCTTCCCCTCCATCTCCAGAGCCCTCATAACCTCGGAGAACTCATGACCGTCAACCTGGACGCCCGCATTCTCGCCCAACTTCTTCGCGACCTCGCTAAACCGCACATTGCCGCCGGCAGCCGTCAGCTCGTCCAGCAGCGCCACGGCAGCACTTTTCATGTCTTCCTTCCTCTTGCGCTCGGCCGCGCTGGTACCCTCCGTCAACAGCGACATGTCGATCCTGCCCTGAGAGTCGGTAGCGGCCGTCTTCAGCGCGGAGCGGATGAGGCGCACCGCCTCGCGGACGTCGTCGGCCGTAACGGTCTCGGAGAGACGCATCTTGGCGTGCGCCTCGGCCAGACGCACCATGGACTCGAGCTGACGCGTGGTGGCGGTGATGCGCTTCTCGGCGGCGCGGACGTCCTGGCCGAGCTTGCGCATCGAGACGTAGGCTTCTACAAGCTCGCGGCCGGCTTCGGGGGTGATGACCGGGTGGATCGCGGAGCGGGCGTAGGAGATATACGAGGTTAGGAACTCGACGGGCTGGGTATGTTAGCTAGTGTGGATGTGATGACTCCAGGGAAAATGAGCTTACCAGGACGTCTTTCTTGGTGGCTGCGGACTGAGGCTTGTCCTCGAGGTACATGGACATCATGTGCCGGGCCAGCCGGCGATCGTTCTTCTCGTCCACGCGGTCCAGAATGAGGTAGACCAGATCGAAACGTGAGAGGAGTGTTGGCGGGAGGTCGATGTTCTGGGGAACGGGAAGGTCCGGGTTATACCGACTACCGATCGGGTTGGCGGATGCGAGAATACTTGTCCTCGCGTTCAGCGTCGTGATGATACCAGCCTTGGCGACGGAAACCGTCTGCTGCTCCATGACTTCGTGGAGGACGGAGCGGGTTGAGTCGTTCATCTTGTCGAACTCGTCGATGCAGCAAACACCACCATCCGAGAGGACCAAGGCACCGGACTCGAGAACAAGCTGCCGCGTCTCAGGGTCGCGAGTGACGTATGCCGTGAGACCGACGGCCGACGAACCCTTGCCGCTGGTATAGACGCCGCGAGGGGCGATCTTGTGGACGTATTGCAGAAGCTGCGACTTGGAGGTAGACGGGTCACCGCAGAGGAGGACGTTGATGTCTCCGCGGTACTTGGGGTTTCCGCCCTTGTGAAAGGTCTTGTTCGTGCCGCCAAAGAGCTGCAGCAGGATGCCCTTCTTTACGTCCTCCATTTCATAGATTGAGGGGGCCAATGACCGCGAGAGAAGCTCGTAAATGTCTTCCCGCTGAGCGGTCTGCTTGATCTTCTCCTCTTCCTCGGCGGTCACCTTGCGGACCTCGTCCATACCCGTCCCATTGGCGTGGGCCTCCTCGTCTTCGGCAAAGTCGAGAGTAGACGGGTCGGCACCCATCCGCTTCCGGTCAACCTTCTGAACGTGAAGGACATCGACGTATGTCTTGTGCACGCTCTTGACGGTCCGCATCCGAGGGTTGACACGCACTGGGGTGACCTTGAAGATACCGGTGAGCTCAACGCGGTCACCGGCCTTACAGAAGTCGACGAGCTCGTTGTAGACGCAGACAGAAACCGAATGGGGTGTCTGACCAGCAGGCACGGCATCAGGCGTCTCTTGCAGCTTGATAACCTGCTTGTCTTCAAAAGCGCAGCGGTTATGAACGATCTGCATCGAGTTCTTGGACCCGCAGCGAGCCCGAGGGCACTCTGTCGGCTCACGAATCCGGCCTCGATCCAAGCTGACGGTCACGGAATGGCCGCACACGCTGCACTTGAAGAAGGCGTCCTTCATGTCAGGGATGACCGGAGTGGTGCGGATGACGAGTCCCTTGATGCACACAAGCTTGTCCATATCCGAAGGGTTCAGGTCGCGCAAGTTTGTCGACTTGTCGAGACCGTAAGGGCGGACCACATAGCTCGTGTTGTTGACTTGCTCTTCAAGACTCGGCTGGGCCGCCTGCTGACCAGGCCTTGGGGTCGAGGGCACCTCGCTCGGCGTCGGAGCGTCGGAGCTGGGAAACGCTGCCTCGGAGCTTGGGGTTGGTGCATGACCGTTAGCGCCAGCCGAGCTCTGGCTTGCCTGGTTGGCCCTTTCAGCAGTGGCTAGTTCCAACATGCAGTCTTGGACCGTCTGGTCCATGACTGGGACAATTTCTTGCGGGTATGCCTGGACCTGGTGCCACAGCTTCACTGTCGGGGGGTACGACTTGAGGTCACGGATGTCGAGGTAGAGCTTGTCGGTTCCAAGGAGCAACATGTTCTGCATCGCCTCGAGATAGGGCTTCGAGGTGGCTTCTGGGAGGCCGGCCGTCTCTTCCTCGGTCATACCGTCCGCCCACATGCGGTACTTGCGTGTGAAATTCTTTAGGAAGTCCCGGAACGAGGCGAAGGCGTCGTCAATGGATACCGTGGTACCCCAGATGAGACTCTGGCTGTCGCCTCCTAGACGGTCGGCTTCAGACGTGTTGGGGTTGGGATTGGTGAAGGAGGGGGCATCGGAGCCCAGGGCAGAGCCGTCGCGAACAACTCGGCCAGCGTCGTCGAGGATGATGCGGCGACCAATTCTACCTGGTGTGCGACCGACATCAGGGTTGATGTCGCCCCGGCGTGGCCGTGCGCTGCCTGAGCGGAGGGAGCCGCCGATAAACAAGCCGCTACTTTCACTACGGAACTCTGACTGGCCCAGGTTGCGACCGGGACTGGAACTGGCTTCGTAGCGGATAGGGGACGACTCTGGCGTAGGGGTTAGCGATTGTCCTTCGTAGTTTTTGTAGACTGGAAACTGGCACAAGTGGCATACCTCCCATCAGATGACTGGCCCTGGGCGTCTTGTCGCCATCAGTGCTCTGGGTATCAGTCTGCTGGCGCAGAGGCGAACTGGGCGCTGCGCGACCCTGGGACTGCGTGCTCTGTGTGCTGCTCTGCTGGCGCAGGGGAGAAGAGGGCGGCGCATTGCTGCGGTTGGCGGGTGAAGACGCAAAGAAGAGAGGGCTGGAGGCCAGTTGTGATGCTCTGGTCGGACGGGGAGTGGCATCTGGAGCGGCGTCGGAAGGGCCTGGCGCGGGGCTGCTTCGGTTTGCTTGACTGCGTGTGGACCGAGGAGTAGCAGACTGCGAATTGCGCGCCCGACGGCTCGACGGTGAAGACATTCTGGATTGCTCTTTGACTGCTGTTTCTCGCAATTGTTTGGCAGTGGCGACAGCAGTCTCGAAAAAAGATGGTTGAGAGAGGGATGTTAGGAGAAGGGAGGGGGCGCCCTTTGCTCTTGGTGCCAAAACGCGAAATTAATTAAGAACGCGTCCTGAGCGCGTAAAGTGGTGCGCGGTACCTCCCAGAAAGTACCTTTCGGGCCAGGGGTCCTCAGCCCCACCTAGCATGCTGGCTGAGCCCCACAATGAGCCGCAACAACGTGCAATGTCCAATGCACGTTGCGATTGACCAGATATATCGATATACGAATACCGACGCGCGAGCAACCAGCAGCCCCAGCTCGACGTCTAACCCCCCCTTCCTCTCGCCCCCACGACCGTCAAGATGTCTCCAGGAATGTCTCTATACTCGGTGAACGCCATCATAATTCTGAGCACGGATGATGGCGCGAGAATCTTCAGCAAATACTACGCACCTCCCCACCACGCCGCCGGTACCTGTATGCACTCCTCTGTCGAGAGACTGCCCTCCAAAACTGTGATCACATGCTGACGATACGACTATTAAGCCACACATGGACCATATAGCGACGTAAAGGCACAAAAGGCATTCGAGAAAGGCCTGCTGGAGAAGACGGCGAAGCAGACGGGCGATAGTACGGCCACTATTCCATCCACATTCAGCCCCTTGGTTCCTTGCTCTCTTGCTGACAAGCTCGCCCTTCTAGTCATTCTCTACGACAACAGGATTGTCCTGTACAAGGCCGAGTCGGACGTCATGATGTACGTCGTGGGCGGAGCAGACGAGAACGAGATCCTGCTGTACAATGTCGCTCTGGCACTTCGCGATTCGCTACACCTCCTCTTCAAGTATGTTGTCTCCTCGCATGGCCCTCCATCCAACCCCGCGCTCCAATACTAACTGGTTCTAGGGCCTCCGTGGACAAGCGAACGATCGTCGAGAATTACGACCTGGTCTCCCTCGCCATCGACGAGATCGTCGACGACGGCATCATCCTCGAGACGGACCCGACCATCATCTGCCAGCGGGTGTCCAAGGCGCCGGCCCAAGACGTCGACCTGAGACGCATCGACCCCTTTAGCGAACAAGGAGTGAACAACCTGGCGCAGCTGGGAAAGGCGAAGTTGACGGATTGGCTGCGGCAAGGACTGTAGAAGGGAGGCGGTTGTGTTTAAAGCGTCAACGTCAATTTGTGCTCCGGAGTTAAGGTTCCGTTATACGAGAGACCGAGATTTAGAATCGGTCCGGCATGTAAAAGCTTTCCACCCATGAACGAGCTATATGTCTCTCACATCCGCTGTCCTCGTCCATATCAACGCGGATAGCTGATGCGTAGCGGTCAGACATATCACCAATCTGTGACCAAAGTCTGGAATTGGTCAGACATCAAGGTGACTCAAGGCTGCCATCATGATTACCTGATCTATGTCTATCAACGCCACCATCTATGCGACTCTACCCCTTGATGACCGACGCCGCCTTCCGCAACCTGTTCATGACCGCGGCCGCAATCCCCTCACCCTCAGGAACTCCCTCGATGAAGATAACATCCGCTCCGCGTCTGTCCAACTCCCTCAACCCAGCAAACAGCCCCTGCGCAACAAGCTGAACATTACCACCTAGATCCAGATCCAAGACCTTCACCCCCTCATTCCCAACCTGCCTCCCCTCAATGACAGACAAGCACGGCAGACTATCCTCCCCATCCCCCTCCACCCCACCAGCCGCCTCCTCTCCCAGCGCCGTCTTCTCGCACTGAATTCCCCCAAACACCGGCCACCCAACAGTCCTAATAACGCCAACAGTCCTCTTCTCCTCCGCCACCACCTCCCTCAAATCCCCATCCACCACACTCCCCGGGGCACCGCCGCCCCCAGCCTCGTAGAGCACGACCCTCGCCCGCGGCGAGTAATGCTTGTACTTCATCCCCGGCGCCCTCGGCTTGCTCTTCCCGGTCTCGACCCCGTCCCTATAAGCCCTCCCCACCCCCTCCCA
>Ga0209127_100458_pt1 | contig 14246 bp, 11 predicted proteins | sample LakSupMetagenome_FD_187469 | JGI IMG/M metagenome (GOLD analysis project Ga0209127, IMG submission 187469) | Freshwater microbial communities from Lake Superior, Canada - Sta WM archaea (SPAdes) (version 2) | ecosystem: Environmental > Aquatic > Freshwater > Lake | place: Lake Superior, Canada...
TTCGACCAATGAGCGTGACATAAACGGCGCAGATGCGCCTGCAATCGGGTCCCACGCCAGCCTGGAAAGTGTGGACCCCCCGGGTCAGTCAGTGGTGCACCTTCCTGGCCGGCATCATCCAAGTCTTCTCAAGTCTCGGGACTCTAATCTCTGTGTTTTCTTCGTTTTGGCATCAAGCATACTGGCAGCTGTGTCATTGCATCTCTCTGCGCTACAAAAGACCATAGCTCTGTGCCCTATTCCGTCGATCAGAATGAGGTAACACACAGTCAACCCTCCTGCATCACCGCTAGAGTGCATCACAATCCGTCGCTTCCGTTCCTTCGGTACTTTTCGCGGCCCGGTGTCTGACGGGCGTGTCTAGCGAGGCCGAAGCGGCCGACCTTCGGAACCCAAGCCTGCTCACACCCCCGATACTGCGCTCCGACACACGCTTTGTCCGGCGGGCCGACGTCCTTGACTTACCTGGGGGCTGGATAGAATAACAGGCTCAAGTAAGCCCTTCTTCCTCCCCGTCGTTGACTCGACTCGACTTTTCATGCATTGGGATGCCTGATAAGGGTACACACGGGTTGGACTGGGCTCGGTTCACTTGCCATGCACCTCTGACGCTTCTGTGAGACTGACACAGCCGCAGTCTTCTAGCGTGACACCACCGGCCGAGCAGACCACGACCGCCATCTGCCTAGGCAGGCCGTCCCCTGCCATACCTCGCCTGACTGGGGGTTGCAGTCACCATGACTCCCCCGCCCGTGTCAACAACGCCAACGCCGGTGTCGGGTGCCACACAACCTCCCCCTCCATCTTTACAGCCAACCCAGACATCACCTCTGCCCTCCAGCTCCTCGGCACGTCCACCACTAGATCCACAGCGCTCCTCTACGTCGCAGATACACTTCAGTCCGACCGCCGGCCGCGAAGAGCGGACCGTCCGCCGCGTTTCCAAGAAGCTGCAGAAGAAGCGCCGGGAAGACCACCACACACCGACCATGGAGCTGCCCGAGCGGCTAAAAGAACACGGCGACGAGGCCGAGGCTGAGGAAGATGTCTTGCAACCACAAGCCCTGGGCGGCGGCATGTTCATGAATATGAACCAGAGCATCTTTGGCCTGATAGCTGCTGCTGGAAGCAAGGTCGACTTCACGGATCGCTTCGAGGGACAAAGCAGTGACGAGGAAGGCGACGACGACGACACTGCAGCTATGGCTATGACAGAGATGCGACCCGGCGGAGGGCTTGCTTACGCACGAAGAGACAGCCGCGATGCCCTCAGTGGAGCCATTGCTCAGACGACGGTCTTGAGAAAACCCGCGGGGAAGTCGTCAGATGCGAAGAGTCACAGGAGAAAGAGCTCGGACAGCAAGCTTTTTCGATCTGTTTCTGGACTTTCCAGGTTGTCGAGCAAGATCAAGGCGAAGTCCAAATCCAAGTCGGCCACCGAGCTCATTCACGAGGAGGTAGAACCTGAACAGGGCAAGTCAAGTTCGACGCCGGCATTCACGTCGCCCTCTATCGAAGTCACTAGCGCCGAAGAACGAGTAGCTCCTGTCATGAGCCGAATGCTAGAGGCTCGCGCAAAGATGGTCTCACGGCCCAGCTTCGACCTCGACCGGCTATCCAGCGAGCAGGGACGCGACATGGATAAAGACATGGCCGGACCGACAGAGCTCTCCAAGAGGCTGAAGGATATCTTCCTGTTCGACGAGCCGGAGGAAGTCATCGAGGAGTACCCGTGCTGGCTGCTGCAACACGTGCTGCTCCAGGGATACATGTACATCACGACCAAGCACATCGCTTTCTACGCCTACCTGCCTAAGAAGGCCCACGAGGTGGTCAAGTCCGGTTACCTGTCCAAGAGCGGCAAGCGGAATCCCAAGTTCAACCGCTACTGGTTCCGGCTGAAGGGAGACGTCTTCTCGTATTACCGCGACTCCCAGAACCTCTACTTCCCCAGCGGCCAGATCGACCTCAGGTACGGCATCTCAGCCGACATCACTGACAAGGACAAGGAAGGCGTCCATTTCTCGCTAGTCACCCACCACCGCACCTACAACTTCCGAGCGGACAGCGCGCCGAGCGCCAAGGAATGGGTCAAGAGTCTGCAGCGCGTCATCTTCAGGTCTCACAACGACGGCGACAGCGTCAAGATCTCGCTGCCCATCGACAATGTCATCGACATTGAGGAGACGCAGATGTTGGATTTTGCCGATACGTGCAAGATACGAGTCATCGACAATGACGAGACCTATGCCATCGACGAATACTTCTTCTCCTTCTTCACCTTTGGCCGGGAAGCGCTCAATGTTCTCAAGATCCTGATCGAAGACGTGTCAAGCCAGGCGGCGGATGCAAAGGAGCTGGGCACATCCCAGCAGCTGGGACCACCGTCAGGCAGCCACGGCCCTTCCTCGAGAAAGACGTCGGCGAGCAGCAGCCGTGAACTTCAACTCCCGAAGATACGGACTGACAAGATCGCCGAAGGTGTCAAGGCTACGCTATCGCCCATATCTCCGCAGAGTCCATCCAACGGGCCCAGTCCCCGCGCAAGCGCTGATGTCAGCCGCAGCAGCTTCGATGCTTTCCGTCAGTTTGGTCGCCGCAGTCTAGACGTCAACCAGATCACCAGTCTCCAGCGCGAATCCCCGCGGCGAAGCTTCAGTGGCGATATCCGGCGGGCGAGCACGCAGAATGCACCCGAGAAGCAGAGCAGCAGCGACTCCTACGTGCAGAGCTTGGAAGATCCCAGTCAGGCCAGCTTGTCGGCTCTCGTAGCGTCCGGCAGCGACGACCCGTCCGCAAGTCAGATTCTCAGGGGCAGCGATGTGTTCCATAGCCCGACGATCCGCCGTTCAGGGTCGGCCTCTCGGAGCAAGAAGGCCGAGTCGTCGAAGCGGCCGGCTGCCGGCAGGTCCACGCCGGGGTTGGGCCCTTATTCCGCCCAGCATACTGCTGCTATGCAAGGTTACACCGAAGCAGACGGAATGTCACAGGCGCAGACTCTTCAGAACATCACCAAGATGGGCACGTACCCGCTTCAACGGGCTGGCGCCTTTGCGGACTTCCTGAACCGACAGTCGCGACGGATGAGCACCCTGCTCGCGACCGAGTCCATGGGCTACGTCGAGAAGGTGTCGGGCATGTGGAAGGGAGGCAAGAAACACTACGAAGAGCCTTCAGAGCTGAAGACGGACGAAGACGAGAGGGACGACGACCCGGAAGACCGGATCGCCTCTGGTGATCGGTTCCGCGCACATTTTGCTCTTCCGGACGGGGAGAAGCTGCAGGCGGCGTACTTCGGCTACCTCATGCGCGTCCTCCCCTTATACGGCAAGGTCTACATAAGCGACCGTCATTTCTGCTTCCGCAGCCTACTCCCTGGCACACGGACCAAGCTCGTTCTCCCGCTCAAGGATGTGGAGAACGTTGAAAAGGAGAACGGTTTTCGGTTCGGCTACTCGGGCCTTGTGGTGGTCATTCGCGGCCACGAGGAACTGTTCTTCGAATTTGGCAAGGCCGAGGTCCGCGATGACTGCGCCATTACCCTCATCCAGAACCTCGAAGCCACCCGCTATCTTAGGGAGTCCGGACTGCTCGGTCAGGAAGAGATCCAGAGCGCCGAAGCGGCCGCTGCCGAGCGCGACGCGCTTGCCGAGGCGAGACAAGAGGAATATCCCGCCCACGAGATCAAGCTGCCGCACCAGACGACGGACCTCAGCGATGCGCCTACCATTCTCTTCGACGATCCGAAGGCATCCTTCCTCAACTTCAAGCCGGCTGAGCCGCTGCGCGTCACCTGTCTGACTATTGGCTCGAGGGGCGACGTGCAGCCGTACATCGCGCTGTGCAAGGGTCTCATGGCCGAGGGCCACAAGGTCAAGATTGCCACCCACGGCGAGTTCAAGGACTGGATTGAAGGCCACGGCATCGAGTTCGGCCTGGTCGGCGGTGACCCGGCCGAGCTGATGCAGCTCTGCATCGAGAACGGCACCTTCACCTGGGCGTTCCTCAAGGAGGCCAACTCCAAGTTCCGCGGCTGGCTGGACGAGCTCTTGGCCAGCTGCTGGACGGCTTGCAAGAACAGCGACGTCCTCATCGAGTCCCCCAGCGCCATGGCGGGCATCCACATTGCCGAGGCCCTGGGCATCCCCTACTTCCGCGCCTTCACCATGCCGTGGACGAGGACGCGCGCCTACCCGCACGCCTTCATCACGCCCGGCAACAAGCTGGGCGGCGCGTACAACTACGTCAGCTACGTTATGTTCGACAACGTGTTCTGGAAGGCCACCGCGCACCAGGTCAACCGGTGGCGCAACAACGTGCTGAAGCTGCCCAACACGAACCTGGAGAAGCTGCAGCCCAATAAGGTGCCGTTCCTGTACAACTTCTCGCCTTTCGTCGTCCCGCCGCCGCTGGACTACAGCGACTGGATCCGCGTCACGGGCTACTGGTTCTTGGACGAAGGCAAGGACAAGTGGACGCCACCGAAGGAGCTTACCGACTTCATCCAGAAGGCGCGAGACGACGGCAAGAAGCTCGTCTATGTCGGGTTCGGCAGCATCATCGTGCCAGACCCGGCCAAGATGACGCAGGAGGTCATCGACGCGGTCCTGAAGGCCGACGTGCGGTGCGTCCTGTCCAAGGGCTGGAGCGACAGGTTAGAGTCCGGATCCAGCTCCGATACAGAGACGAAGGGCACCACCACCACGCAACAGAAGAAGCCCGAGCCGGTGCTCCCTCCCGAGATCTTCCAGATCAAGTCCGCGCCGCACGACTGGCTGTTCGCCCAGATGGACGCGGCGGCGCACCACGGCGGCTCCGGCACGACGGGCGCCAGCCTGCGCGCCGGCATCCCGACCATAGTGCGGCCGTTCTTCGGCGACCAGTTTTTCTTCGGCATGCGGGTGGAGGACTTGGGGGTGGGCATCTGTTTGAAGAAGTGGGGTGCCAACTCGTTCGCCCGGGCTCTCTGGGAGGCGACGCATAGCGAGCGGATGATCGTCAAGGCGCGGGTGCTGGGCGAGCAGATCCGGAAGGTACGTGTGCCCATTGTCCTCTTTCCATACCCGCGATTAAGGTGAATGTTAGTTACTGACTCATTTCCCAACAAACTAGGAGAACGGCGTCGACACAGCCATCCAATGCATCTACCGCGACCTCGAGTACGCCAAGAGCCTGATCATGGCCAAGGCCGGCAAGAACGCCTCCCGCCGCGACAGCATCGCTGCCGCCAAGTCGGGTGCCGGGGGCGCGGTGGTGATGGACGACGACGACGAGGCCGAGGAGGAGAGCTGGACTTTTGTCGGCGGCGGAGAGACGGACGTCTCGGACGACCTGGACCTGCAGCAGCCCGTGCGCCAGTCTCTCGCCGACCTGGATCGCCATCATCCCGGATACGGAGCCCTCAGGGGCCGGCGACCCGCCCTGGGAAGCCGTGTGTTGAGTCTGGGGAGTGGCGCAGTTGGCGCGAGGGGTGTTGGGGTGAGTTGAGCTGTTGTGTTGAGTCGTCGTTGCGCGTGCTTGAGCGTGCGCGTCCATCCGTCGATTTGGTGATTCGAGGCGCGGTGGGAGGGGTTCGAGAAGTGGTTTGACCGTTCAGCGAATCAGCATTACACGCTTTGCCTCTTGTTGGTTTTGCAAGACTGACTGGTTGCTAATGATGGCGACTGACCCCCAAGGCCTGGAACTGGATCTTCGGTCAGATGCAGATGCAGATACGCGATTATGACGCCGGTGGAGGAGGCAGCACTCGTGGCCCGAATTCGACATACGCCGGCGCTGAGGACGCGCTGGACGGCGAGGAGGACTGGGACTTTTGCGACTTGGATTCCTTGGATTGAGCGGCCCGGTCGAGACATACATACACACTACATACCTTATCCTGCGACCTACGACCTCCTGGATCAGGTATTACGACGGAAGGCACAGGATGGCGTTCGGTGCGACGAGGTTTTAATTTGCATGCGCGAGACTCTTGCGTTGGCTCTGGATCGGGATGACTACTGGGGTTACGACGTGAGGCGGACAGAGCAGGACAGGAATGCATCTATCTAGACTGTTATAGAGAAATATCATTGCGCGAGGTGACGGGAAGGATGTAATGTTGACGGCAGCTGGAGTTCTGTAGGAGCTGGGGAGGTCAGTTGGGGGGCGTCTGTGTCGTGTCATTGCATGGTAATGCCAGCTAAGGTAGAGAAGATGGAGAATGATAGATCTTTGTTTTAGGAAGGGGGTATGGTACGGTTGAGAGCAGTGCTTGACGTGATGCTGGAGGTCGAGTTACGAGTTCTGCTGAGGTATCTGCGGTGATGCCCTCTCGACCGCAGTTCCTGACTCGTCCACGAAAATATGCAACCGGCAAGCTATTTCTCGACTGCTTTGCTCAGACATCTTGAGAGATTTCCCATCGACTGCCGGCCCTTTCCCTCGACACTGATGATTCTTACCAACACACGGCTGCGGCGGTCTACCACAATTGCCGAAACCATCCTCACACTCTTCGAGAACCTCTCTGTTCCAACCGCATATGCACATCGAGACGACTAATATCGTTGACGCGGCTCAGATAGCGGGTGCGCAGCGAAAGAGCAGGTCTTCTAGACGAGGTCCTCACCAAAGGGGCCACGCAGCTGGCTACGTGCAAGCCGTCTCAGGTCCCTTCTGCTGACTCCGGCCAGCCGATCGTCCCATCGACAGCACGAACCTGCAATCGCCCACTTCTCGGTCCGCCGCTCCGGGGCGTTGTATATGCCGGCCACTCCATCTCACATCTTCCTGCTCGCGGATGCGACGGTCGACTACCAACGATCGACTCTCCATGGTTTCTGTTGGCAGAGACCACAGCAAACCTCATTCACCGGTCTCCGATCGGTCAAGTGGCAATGGCGGCCTACAAATGAGTGTGTTACCAGCCACGTACTTCGTAGAGCAGAGCCTCTATCCCGACATGGCTGAGGCGTTGGCGATGGCCTCATGCCGCGAGGTCGCAGATGCGGCTGCATCGGAAGACTTAGGCTTGCGGCCCGCAAACGACGCGGGACCAACAAACTCTGTGCCGTCACCAGATGCTTGGTGCATTCAATATTAGTTTATGCTGACATGGTGGTCGTTGTTGGCTTGCAATCAGACCGTCGGCCATGTATCCAAACATCTGACAAGCAGGGCTCGGACGGTACCTACTACTAGACCTTTTACACGGTATTGCCATTTAATGTCGTCCTCTATCATCTGTCAGCTCTACACGTCCTCCCTCGGCACGCTAGAGTTATGCATGAAGATCACTACTCTAGTGCCGAGCAAGGGTGATGTGATTACTGCAGGGGCCAAGATGTGGGTGCCCAATCAGAAGCCTGACATGCACCTCCGGCCAACGGCGGCCAGGGGTCTCTTGTGTCACGTTCACACTGTCGGACTGCTCGCGAACTCAACGCTGGCCGATCTATGGTGCTTACCGTGTGATTGGGGGTTACTTTGGGAGTTAGTGACGGTGGTCATGATGGCCGATGGCATTGGCTGTCACTTTTGGGCCTAACGTTCGTGATGGGATTCCCTGCTGTTCCGATTCACCGTTCGCGAAGGTTTGTGATTTGACTTGAGCGGTCTGTAGGATTGCGTCGCTCAGCTATAAAGAGGTTAGGTAGTCCGTCTTTCACCTTTTTATATTGAGCGTCCTTTGCATATCCTCACAGATCCTCGCAGTTGCCATTATTCAGATTTTCTTGTCAACACACTGCGTTAGCTGCTCTTCAACACAGTACACCATGCATTTCAACACATTACACGCTCGTGTCCTGGCAGCACTCAGCTGTCTGTCATTCCCGACCATGGCACTACCCACAGACCATCATAACCCGGTGGAGAACATGATTCCGCGTCAGTTCACAGCACCAGATGGCACACCGTCAACAGTCTACGTCAACCGCAACCTGAACTTCATCAGCTCCCCAGACAGCACAGCAAGCACCAAGCTATCACGGAGGACAGTCCAGTTCACACCAGGAACACGCAACGACTACTGCAGCGAGACGACCCCGGACGAGACATTCGGCTCCGACGCCCCCTTGGCCGCGGACTGTCTGGCCATCAAGGACTACATGGAGACGATAAGGGGCCACTACACCGTGTCGCCCGGCGACTTCATCAACAAGTCCGGCTGGGCCGTCATCGCCTCGTCGGGGACGTGCAGCTTCGGCGTCAAGTTCCAGCTCGCGGCGGACACGAAGCAGGTGGTCATTGGGACGAATGATGTGCATTTCTACATCAACGGCTACGCGCGTGATGCGCGGGGCGGGAAGATCCAGGCCGTTGGGACTATTTCTTGCAATAATGATGGGCAGCTGTTGCTCCTGTTCTGGGGTATGATTCATAGTTGAGATTTCCCCCTATCTTGACCTTGGTGGTCGGTTTCCTTGCCTGTCCTGTTCTTGTTGACCTTTTGACCTTGATACCCTCGCAAGTTGGCCCCTTGCGCTGTCCTGCGCCTTCATGTCCAAGTCCCCCTGCTCCATATCCGCTCCCTGCTCATCCATCTCCTTGTCTCCCGCCTCCTCTCACTCCTTCTCATCGGCGGCAACAGTCTTTCCAAGCAGGGGAAGCTTCTGGAGCGACTTTGTGAACCGGTGCTCAAGCTAGACAGCAACCAGAGTTAGCCTGATATCCATTAATAAAGGATATATGAAACGCTGTTTCAGTCACACGTACATTGGAAATCCGTCTTCCCAACCTCTCGATCTTGGCGTTGATAGTCTGGTGTGTGCAGGAGTACGCCAGACCAGCCTCGGAAACATGCCTGGCCTTGGTCCTCGCCACGAGAAGTTCCATCTCGTTGATGAGCACGGTCATCCTCTCGTGCTGGGAGTGCATGTCTTGGATAGACTGGGCGAGTGAAGGGGCAATTTCCGTCGTGCTGTTTCTTAGGTGGCCGTAGACTCGGCCCATCTCGACCGACAGGTTGGCACACTGTGCCTTCAGCGTCATGACGGTTGTCTGGAACTCGTCAACTTTGGCCATGCCCTCTTTGAAGTTGTCGTAGGCGGCCTTGATGCTCTGGTTGCTGCTAACCAGAGTGTCGCTGCTTCTCCGGACGATGTCGGAGTTTGTCTGCACCAGCTGGAGCTGACGGCTGACTTCCATGAAACGAGTGTCCGCGCCTTCGACTTTAATGCTGAAAGCTAGGGCTTGGGCGTGCAGGGCTTTGCTTGACAACCTGGTCAATCATCTCCCTGACTTTCCGCTCGAGTCTCTGCTCAACCATCTGCTCGATAGGTTCTGCCTGAGTCCGAAGCAGAGCGTCATGGTGGCTGAGCATCTGCTGTCCTGTATCGTCGTCATCCATGGTGACTCGAGACGTAGATAGTCGAAGAGATAGACGTTAAAATAGAGGCCACAGACTTTGCGTAATGTGGAGGTTGGGCAAGGGTAAGCTTTGTAATGAGAAGAGAAATACGAAGGCTCAAAAAGACAACCCGAGAGTCCAGGATTGTGAGATGTGGCAGAAGTCGAGAAGACATGGGGCACGTCAAAGGGGAATCGTGTTGCTGGTCACCGTCGGTTCACTGCCTGTTCACCTTCACTTGAAGTTCACTGGTCCAGGATATATGACATAACGTCACCTTTATTCATTCACGTTTCTCAAATGGCTAAACTTCGGCTTCAAGCTGGTCTACCCGGGTCTGGCTTTCAACTCGATGTATCTTGACTACCGCCTTTCAATTTCCAACTACATCCTCCCTTCCACCCACAACACTCAAACCACCTGGGAATGCTCATTCGGCAGCGTATCTCATCTACAAGGTAAGTCCTCTCCAACCTGACTCCCCCTCTTATTCTTTTGGATACGTAGATATCAATCATGGCTTCCAAGCCGCTCATCTTCATGGACCGTCTCGTCAACTAAGTATTCCGTCGTGACTCTTCAAGACTGAGCCTGCTGATGTTGGCGCCGTCGGCCGCCTCTGCGCTGATTCCTTCTGCTTCTTCGAAGAATCACGGCTTTTCTTGGAGTTCCAAGCGGTGGCTGTTCTTCATCTTTGCCTCGGTCACTCTCGAGTGACAGTTTCACTCTTCCACGGCCTTCTATTCCCCTTCCCTTCCCTTCCCTTCTCTACCTCATCCATCTCATCTGCCCTCTCACCCTGGCCCTCGCTTTCTCTGGCTATATCTACCTTCTTCAGCTTCCCCCTGTTTCTTTGTCCTTCATTACCTCTGAGCCCCACCGAGTTCTTCTCTCCTTCAACTTCCATCAACCCCAAACCTCATTCCCATCAACCTCAACCTGCATCAACTTCCAAGTTCCCATCAAACTCCGCAAGTCCTTTTCCGACCAGCATCCCTTCCCATCTAAACCAACATTGAAATCTTTGTTGTTCTAACCACTTTATACTTTAGTAGTCAACTGTCCGCTCATTCAATCGCCAATCTTCCAACTCGACCATTCAACCATCCATCATGGTAAGTCACTTGGTTTTTCCCTGTCACTCGATCTCCATCTTCCCGCGAGCCTGGGTCTTGATCTTGCTTGCAAGGACAGTTATCTCATTTCTCCGCTGTCCTTGATACACAATCCTGGGCCAACTCCCAGGGTTGCCTGGGCCAATCCCCGGGAGACCAAGTCCACCTTGACCTATCTTCGACCTTCGAGCTAGTATTCCTAGTCGTTGCTCGACATGAGCGGGGATTACGCTGCTGATAACGCAGGCTGCCATTTCGCTGCCTTCGATATGCCGCTGCCGCCTGTATGAACCGTCCAAAGCATCTCCATTGGCGACAATGTACGGTGTCGAAGCCATGAGCGAGTTTACGCTGCCGGTTCTGCAGGTTGCGGCGATATATCTTCGACACACAGCCGTTAACAAACTAGCCGCATACGGACGGGATCTCGGATCCTCTAGGAAATGTACCCGTCACACATCTAGTCTGGAACGGACGGTCAAGTCGGCTTGTGGGACACTTCTACGCTTGGAGGTTTTGGCTTACTCAGTTAGTTGTATCCCTACTGACGAGTGACAGGCTTCGCAGGAGCAACAACAGATCATCTCGCTAAGGTCAACGACGAGTTCAAGGTTGCCATCAAGTCCCTGAGGCAGGATGTTTTGGAGGATGCCGAGCAGAAGCTCATTCTGTTCAAGAAGGATCTGGAGCAAGACAAGGAGGTCCTTCTCGAGGAGCTGAAGAAGAAGTTCCGGGCCATTGAGGAGAATAACATGTTGCATGCAAAGGTCATGCACCTCAAGATGGCGAATGCAGATATGAAGAAGGCAAATACAGAGCTGGCGCAGAAGGGTGACGCCCTGCGCAAGGGCTTCAACTGCCTGGAGCGTCTGGTCGGCGGAAATCGCCCTCGCGTCTACAAGCAGAAGTTTGACGATCAGGCGGAGGTCATATCCAAGGTCAGTCCATCTCACCAACTCTATTGTGCATTCTTTCGTCTTATGTAACCATGTTCGCTGACTGTGGCGTTTAGAATGTTGGACTGGATGACCATCCACGCTTCCCCTAACGACGCTATCCACGCATATATCGCCAGAAAGCGCAACGAGGGTAGAAGCCTCTTCAAGCTGGGCCTCCGAATTCCGGAGGGAGGTGACGAAGTTGATCTGGGCGACGACGAGGAGACCATCAAGGTCTTTGAGTAGTCGGCGGCTGGCGATGGTGGACGGCCGCTCTCCGGTGAGGGTCTCAAACTGTTCTCAAAGAGCCCATTGACGGTCACGTTATACCCAACAAGGAGCGAGATGTAATCACTAGACCTAGCTGCGAGTATTACTGAATTATGCGAGTGGGAATCTGTGTCGTCTGGTTCGAGGTACCTCAACAAGAGAGAAGGAATAGCATAGATGACACCGCCGAACACCAAACATCAAAATGTCCCTTGAGCATAGATTGTCCGGTTCCGTTCCTGAGTCTCTTACTACCATCTGTGAATCATCAGGCAGCACCTTGCCTCTCGAAACCCTCCGCTTGATAAACTCGTCTCCTACGTGATCCTATGCCCCAAGCCGCGCATGACCGGTAATTCACTCCTGTTTTCGCTTCAACCCTTGGACACAGCGGATTGGTTGTACGGTAGGACTTCGGGACTCTAGCGCTCGGTTGAGAGCCGTGCACAGGTCAACTTCGGCGCGTTTTTCCCACACGCGCTCAGTCCCGCTATCGTCGTCGACTTGTTGTTGTGTATTCCATCCACAGCAACCTCGTACATCGCAACCACCAGAATCATCCCGCGCGAACTGCAATTATGGTACGTCCAATGCATCAAACCTTCTGCCTGATTATACCCTGCCATTCTCTGTTTAAAGAAGCTGCTGGCGGAGAACCTTTAGAGTCATCATACACGAGACTCCACGGCAGCCACCGTCAGGCATCCGACCCTGCTGACAAAATAGCCTCCATCCAGCCACCAGGACATCGCCGCTATTCTGATGCCTATCCTGCAACAGAATGGCACCTTGCAGCAGCTCCACGACTCAGCCCACCAGGCCCTGACTGCCAAGTTGGACGCCGAGTGGGAGCGCAATCTCCCATGGATGACCGAGACGGTCGACGGTATTGACTGCCGTAGGAAGCAGCTTGATGACGAGCGTGCCGCGATCCAGCTCCAGTTGGACAAGCTAGGCGAGCTTGTGGCGGCTGAGAACATCCACGGCAAGACCCCGGAGAGCGAGGCCGACATCAACAAGGCCAAAGCCGACGCCGAGGAAAGCCGCAAGAAGCTCCCCGGTGTGCTGCGCCAGCTGGAGGTCCTTGATGAGATGACTCAGGGAATTGATTGCCTCATGTCTGAGATGAAGTCTACCGAGCAGGCCTTCCACGCGGAACTCTTCAAGCAGGTCAGTTCCCAACCCCAAGTTCCCCCTGACAGCTACGCTCTACGTTTTTGGCGTATATCACTTGAATAACCTAGCGAAACTAATGCTAACTTCTGTGTTGAGATCGCCGAATACTTGAGGCGCATGGTCACCGAGCACGGCAGTGTCGCGGAGGTTGTTCGCTACCTTCGTCGTCAGCAAGACTGAGTCGAAGTGGCTCTGCCTCGAATTCGGAAACCTGCTTGAGGATTGCGCATAGAGTACGATGAGTACGATAGCAGATGTTCGCTGGCAGAGGGAGTAGCATAGCAGCGTGTTTTGCTTTGGCGAAAGTATTAGCTAGACCAGACTACAGACTTCGAGGCTTTGCATGCCTTCATACGTCTGACAGTCTCTCGCGCAGCATGCCCTTGTCATTTGCCTCACTGAATGGGGATCTTCCTTTTGACGCACAGCGCCGAGGAGGACAAGGACACTTTGCAGCTGATGTTCGTCTCTTGTGTCAACGCTGTGAAGTTGTCCTTTCATTGCCATAGTTTCACCTACCTACTCAACGGAGATTCCACCCGTTTTGTAGCGAGTGATGGTCTCTTGCAGCCATCTCGCGTCGAAGCTGACAGTCCACTGTAGACCACTCGTCGTCGACTGCATCGCTTTTGCCGCCGCTTCCAACAGAGGCTTCTATCTTCTCTCTTTCCTCTCTCACTCAACAAATCGGCACGAACTCGACGCTGAATAACGCCCGAGGTTTAATATCAGAGCACGACCGCAACCATGGTAAGTTATGTCTCCTGCGCCTGTCAGCCTAGTCTAAGTGCGGCGACATGGAAGACTGCGACATCGTGTGCCTGCGCTCTGCTAACATGGCCGAAGGACTTTCGGAGCTTCTCCAGGCCATGACCGATCCAAGGGCCGACCAGCTGGTACAGGGCTTAGCAGTTGCCGCCAACGATTCAGTGCTGCATGAGCTCACCGCAAAGCAGGAGTTTTAGATACGGGAACTGGAACAGCACCTGGCTCACAGTATCAGGTTGAAAGGAATAATATCCACGGCAAAGATTCGCGAGCCACGGTTCGAAACTGGTCCTACCAAAGTCGCAGTGAAGGGCCAGACGCTCAGCTAAGTGCCATGTGATTCCGCATCGGGCCTTGATCCAGAGCACGGGAGAGACGCTGCTACAGAAAGGACGCGTCTCGTCGCACCATGGCGTTGCCGCGTCGGCGGCCTAGAGAAGATGATGGATTCCCAACCGCCCCCAAAAAGCATAGAAGAAGACCGAGAAGTAGTCAGAAGCAGTACGAGATCTGTCAGGCATGGGCGATTGCTCTCGGTGGCGTGCACTGCTGCGGAAGACGTCAGCCATGGCGGCATCGGCTGGATCGGATGAAGTAGAGGGCAATGCAGCTTTAGGATATAAGCTGGTTGTCACGTCTATGAATGGT
>Ga0209127_100459_pt1 | contig 14244 bp, 18 predicted proteins | sample LakSupMetagenome_FD_187469 | JGI IMG/M metagenome (GOLD analysis project Ga0209127, IMG submission 187469) | Freshwater microbial communities from Lake Superior, Canada - Sta WM archaea (SPAdes) (version 2) | ecosystem: Environmental > Aquatic > Freshwater > Lake | place: Lake Superior, Canada...
AGATCCTGCACTCGGCATATGGGATCAAATGTTTCAAACGCCTGCTCCGTACGGCGGATGATTCTGTCCTTCGTGAAAACGAACCAGGGAAAAGACACATGGATGCCAGGGACTCCTTGGCGGTGGGTGACACTATCCTCGGCCCCGCAAAGTCCCACATGACAACGTTGGTGGCTGAATCAAGCTTCTCCGTTATGTAATCGTGCATCGATCAGCAGCCCCGGTCACAGTATATTTACGAATATGTATGTCAGGTATGTGTGGTCAGCGTGGATGTCGTACTATTGAACATCACAACATCAGCGATCCGAAATCTCGCTCGTCGCAGCATCTTCATATAGGCCGGAATAGTCTCTACTAGTGTAAGCTTGTATTCAGAGCTTGTTGCACATCTGGCCCTCTGTGAGTCACGAGATGCCGCAAATTGGAAGCGTCCTTGGCAGCATCTTGGAAGAGTTTTAAAGGTGCGTAATGCCATGCCATAAGCGAGGACAAAAAAGTCATCCGTGCGAAAGAGATTTCAATAAACCAAATCAAGACTGGTTGAGCAAAACTTGGCAGTGGCAGCGAGTAAACACTTATATTTTGTAAAATGGATTTAGTCTTTGAATACTACATCATCTCAAGGTGGATACGGAGAGTATACGGTGTTAGCCTCTCGCTAAGGAAAGGTACGTCAAGTAAGCTACGCTTTCGCGACTGCGAGGCGAGGGGGCAGCACTATTGTTAAGGTAAGGCGAGTGAATATTTCTGAAGAAGCATGCTATATGTTTCAATTGCGAAGAGATGACCATATCTTACATTTCCTTCACCGTAGATCCTGAGGAATAAATAGGATGAGCTCCAAAGAAACCGCCTCTATCAAATGAAAAGCAACTCTCAAGCGCGACGAAGCCGCTACTTCCGTAGAACCAATGCCAGGTAAGCAAGGATGCGATAGCCGGCAATGATGCCGATCGTGATGCCCACCCAAGTCCCCTGGAGCCCAGTAGTGATGCTGAACTGGCGCAAGACGTCGGTGCCGCGAAACTCACCCTGCGAGTTGAGATCGCCCGGATAGCTGCACTGGTACCCATCGGCCGATGTCCCGTCGCAGTCATACACCCCTTGCTCAAACTGGTTCACCATCATGCCCTGGAAGACGTAGGCTTGGTAGTCGATGTAGTGGAAGACGTACTTCCAGAAGACGTTGAGGATGTTCATGGGCACCAGGAATCCGTCGACGCACATCCAGAGCCCGTTCGCAAAGGCCGTGACGGCGAGGGCCACGACGAAGACGTTGAAGATGGACGACACGAAGACGACCAGGCTCTCTGCGGCGAGGAGGTCGAGGAACAGCCACAGAACCCACATGAAGAAGGTGGACGCACCGCCGCGGAAATCCGTGAGCCAGTACGCGACCACCGAGAAGAGGAGGGTGATGACGAAGAGGAAGGGCAGTCCGATGATGAAGTTAGACACCATGAAGGCCAGCGGGCCGACCAGACCGTTGGCCCGCTCCTGGCGGAAGGTGCTCAGGTCCTCGAGGAAGGCCGGGACGTACGCGACGGCCATGAAGGACATGAAGGCGCCGCCGAAGAAGATGGCGTTGATGTAGGGCTGGACGTACTTCTGCTCCGTCTTGAACCGGAGGAAGACCGTGCCCATGAGGATCGCGAGGCCGAGGTACATGGCGATTCGGATCCCGTAGGCCATGATGTCGCGGTATGATTTGATCCACGACCTGTGGAGCAACACCATCGGGACCGTCCATTTGCTCGGTTTGTCCACCTTGTAGTGTGTCATGTTGGTGGTAGATCCTTCGCCGGACTTCTGAATGGCGTGCGTGAGGCGAGTCCGCTCTTCGGCTGCGCTCCAAGCGTTGCATATGTCATCGGTGCGCATGACGATTTCGCCATTCTTGTCCAAGTCGGTGTTGATCAGGTCGAGGAAGAACTCGGCAGAGTTGGTCTCGGGCGGGATTGGGTACCCGATCCTGCCAAAGTACTTTGCCGCCTCCAAAACGGGCCCGAAGTAGCATGTGCGCCCTCCGGACATGAGACAGAGGCTGTCGAACTGATGAAAGGTGGCTGAGGACGGCTGATGAATCGAAGCCACGATTACCAGCTAAGAAGGAGTGTGAATCAGTAATTGTCCTCTTTTCACCAGCCCATCTAGGCGTATGCTTCTTACCTGGTATTTCCTAGCAATGTTCTTGATGTAGCTGCACACCTCGAGACTCAGGGCGGAATCTAGACCACTCGTCGGTTCATCGAGGAAGAGTATCTTCGGATTCGTCACCAGGCGGCTCGCGATGCCGAGTCGCTTCTTCTGGCCGCCACTCAGACCCTTTTTGATGGGCGTGCCGACGATGGTGTGTGCCTGGGATTGCAGACCGAAGCTAGCTATCAGGTTGTCGACTCGCTCGAATGCTTGCTTCTTGCCGATGTTGCTAGCCTTCTTGTCAGCGAGTGATTGCTACTCAACACCTGTTAGGACATACCTGGGAAGAGAGAGCCGGGCGGCAAACATCATGGTCTCCCTGACCGTCAGGCTACCAATCAGGGCGTCCTCCTGCTCAACGTAGCTGGACAAGTCTCGCAGCGTCTGTAGCGACGTCTTCTGACCGTTAACAAGGATGTCTCCCGTAGTGGTAGCGCCCGCGGCAGCTACTCGATGGGCGAGCGCGTTCAGGAGCGTTGTCTTTCCTGACCCGCTAGGGCCCATGATGGCTAGCATGTCGCCGGCGCGGACTAACCCCGATGAGTCGGATAGAATGGACAGGGGCGAGCCAGTTTTTCGGTCCTTAACTACGACCTTGAGGTTGGTCCAGCTGAAGGAAGTGACAACCTCATTGGCAAGATGGGCGCTCGGGACACAATTCATCTCTAGGTCCCGGCCTGCATCCCCGTCCGGGAGGGCTGAGGTGCCATTGGTGTGATGCATCTTGATTGGTTACCGGGAAGGGGGAAGAAGGAAGGACAAGACTTTCAGGACATGCAGCTGGGATAGAAGATGTGACCCTGTGATGCGGACCAGGGGCCAGGTGCTTCGTTTAAGTAGGTAGCAATCATGCACGTCAATGGCAGTCTGACATCCCCGGGAATCATCATGACGCTATGTGGCAGCACCATTGCCAAGATAGTAAAACGCCTTTTTCTCGCTGCTTACGAATATACATGCCCGAGCAAAAGCGTCGTCTCGGCGACCTTTGGCTAAGACATTTCGTTGTTGTGGTTTGGGGTCGGCGACCGCCGGACAGGCCTTGGCGGTCGTGGTATGACGGTCAGCGTCACGTGCGATGAGCCGATCACATGGTCGCAAGCATCGCGATTAACAACAAATAACTACTTCGTACTAGGCTCGGTGAGTCGGTGACCTTGATCGACAAGATGGATGGGACTCGGTGACCTACAAGGCGATCCGGGACGGGAGTCGGTGTCCCTACGAGTCCGTCGCAATGAAGCCCGGTTACCGGGCTGCCGGGTCAGCGAGTTAGCTCGGCCGGTTAATGTGGATCCTAGGATTCCGGATGCGACGGGTCTCGGCGCCGTGGTCTTTCTTCTCGAGATGCCTACCACTCACCTAGACTTGGACTTTGTAAACTTCTCCTTTACTAAGCTTCTTGCCGATCCTTCGAGCAAACCTGCATGCAACCTTCCGCCGAAGCTTATCACGTCTTTAGATTCGACACCAGAACTCCTACATCTACTACGCTTGTGCATCACAGACACCCTACCACCTTGGAAACAATCTACGTCTGGTCGCACTCTCCCCGGCCAGGTCAAAGCCAACTCATCACCACAATGTCAATATGGACTCGACTCAGAGCGCCCGTGTACCAAAATACCGGCTCTGTAGCTCGCGATCACCTAGCCTCCGAGCGCACGTTTCTCGCTTGGGTCCGGACGGGGATGGGTTTCGTGGCCCTCGGGATAGCCATTGACAGATTCTCGCGGTTGGATCTCGAGGAGATTGTACGAGCTGCCCACCGAAATCCTGACAGAAACGCCGAGAGGGAGACAGGCCGCGACAAGGCGGAGGACACGGACGGAAAGGCGGACTCCCGGTTCCTCGTGGGCTGCCTCATGGCGCTGGGTTCTGGGAGCATATTCTACGGGACGACGAACTACTTTTCGACGATGAAGGCGCTTGAAAAGGGCAGGTTCAGCCCATCGTACCACGGCGCTGCCGTCTTGGGCGCTGCTGTAGCGGGACTGGTGGCCGGGGTTTATGGCAATGTGTGGAAGCAGGGCAGGGCTGAGAGGAAGGAGATGAAACGATGACAACCCTACTCGCCAGATCGCCTTGGAGGCATCACTTCACGTTCTATGCGACGAAGCAAGTCACCAGCCGTCTTATGATACCACGCTCGCATTTCTCCGGGAGACGTGTGGAAAGCCTTGCACGACATAGAAGGGGACGCCCAGCGAGGGAACGAGTGGGCAGCCGACAGGACAGCTCATGAGACTCGGAATAAGCCCGAAGTCTGGCCTTGTACAGTACCATCTTGCTTCCAAGGCGATGCAGCCGATCTTGTTGACAAGGACAGGGGCACCTTTTTCATGAGACCGAGGCGCCAGTATAGTACTGTACACAGGAGATCAGATTGGCGACTCAAGCCCTGGAGAATGCCGGGGAGAATGCTCCGAATTGGACCCAGACACGAAGACCCGGGTACAGTACGAATAGTATGCACAGCTGAGCCACATCTCAGATTGGTGAGGCTGAGCTGTGGGGGGGCAGCTGAAAACCTACCCTAGCCGAGGACGCGGCCAAACACTCTCAAATCTATGATGTCACGCCCCACGATGTCATCAGCTTGGGGTGCTTGATCACTTTTGCAGAGTCTGGGGGCTGGAGCTCAATCACCCAGAAAGATAGAAGACAACGGACGAAAAGTAGGGTCTAATCTCCGGATCGCAAAATGTGCAATGCAAGTCGTACCGTGAGTTAACTCTCTCCCGCGTGTTTTGATCTACTGCAGGCATGTATTTAGGGGTCCAAGCCAAGAGGAAGAGACATGACGCTGGGAGGAGGACATGTGGCTGGATGTTGCCGCTACCCGTGGCAGACTGACGCTACGGCGACGGGCAAATTACCCTGTACCGGTGGCTTTTGGTGCCCTTTGGCGTCGATCCCCCCCATCTCCAAAAAGTAGCACTCGCACTGTTTTCCCAGCACAAACGTCACCCTCCTTTGGTTGGCGGTGAGAATTCGAGCTCACCTTTTTTGTTGCAAGTCTGACCTCCCTGACAAGCGTCTTCTCTTTGTTTCTCGCGTGCCTCCTTGGTTGTAACACATCCCCCCCTCGTACAACCTTCGTACACACGATGACCCTCTGGCGTCGCTGTTGAAGAAGAAGCTTGGAATGTCAAGCTCGGCATCCCCAGCAGCAGCACGCCCGCCCATGGACGCCGGGGCCGGAGACGAACTAAACGCGCTCGCCATCCGCGAAGTCCTGGATGCCGACTCCCGTCCAACTTTTGTCCTTGACCTTGACCCCGACGACAACTCGTCACCAGACGCTGTCAAGGACCATGCCATCCTCCCGGTCTTCTGCAATGCGGCTCTCCGTCTGCACGAGCAGCTGTTTGATGCCCTTGTAGGGCTCGACGCGCAAGGTTTGGCGACGGTCAACGAGAAGACGACGTATGACGAGTTCAAGCGCTGGGCCACTGGGGTGACGCCGCATGACGACTCCAAGGACGTCTTCCCTCTCGCCTTCCACTATGGTGACATGCTATGGACCGGATCGACCATTCGGCAGCGATGGAGGCTGATCAGCGGGAATCGCCTGTGGCGCGCCAACGTTCCTCTGCTTGACCTGTCATCGGGGGCACCGCTCGAAGTTGCTACGGGCGGCGACAAGGTGCAACAAGCACTGAAGACTGCTAAGCCGGCTGCCGATCCCTTGCAGTATATACAACCTGCTCCGGAGAACGTGCAATCCGCTGCCGTGGAGGGTAGCACAATCGCCGCGACCACGACGGCTGTAGTGCCATCTTCCACGAGTCTTGTCTCATCGAAGCAAGACACACGCCCTTCCAAGCCGTTTTACTTTCCAAAGACCTCGGAGAAGAGCTCAGATGACACGGGAGGCTCTGCGCAGAGCGGTTCCATACCCCTTGGCGCACCGGACAAGGCTGTTGCCGACTGGACTGTTCCCAAGCCCAAGGGGTTGCTGTCGCCTCATATCAAGTATGCCAGGGAGGTCGATTGGGGAAGCACCCCGTTGGGTCCCATGGAAGAATGGTCACCCGAGTTCCGCCAGCTGGTCAATCTGTGCATGGTAGGTCAACATCAGCCCACGGTCCTACTCAGGATAGCTACTGACGTGGTCCCGCAGAGCAACCCACACCCAGCTGCTTTGTTCTGGGGAAGCGAACTGACGATGCTCTACAACGAGGCTTATGCTAACGAGGTGGCCGGCAATAAACACCCTTCCCTTATGGGCACAGGTTTCTCGGGTCCGTTCGCCGAGTTATGGGACTCGGTCGGGCCTATCTTTGCAGAGTGTGCGCGAACTGGCATCAGCGTGCGAAAGGAGAACGACTACCTGCCCATCAACAGACGCGGCCTGCTGGAGGAAACCTTCTTTTCGTGGTCCTTCACGCCGCTCTATGGCGGGACCAAGCGCATCCTAGGGTTCTACAACGCTCCGTTCGATGTCACAGAGCAAGTCATCAGTCAGCGGAGGACGAAGACCATCAACAAGATTGGCGAGAAGACATCTCAAGCCAAGACAGTCAAGCAGTTCTGGGGCCTGGTTCTGGAGGGCCTACGGGAGAACTACCGGGATGTCCCATTTGCCCTGCTCTACTCGGTTGGCGATAGCGACGACGCAGACCATTCATCGATATCTTCTGGAAGCACCATATCGCTCAAGTGCTGCCATTTCGAGGGCTCGATTGGTGTCCCTGACGGGCACATCGCCGCTCCCAAGCAGCTCGACTTGAAGAGAAGTCGCGAAGGATTCGTGCCGTCATTCCGCGAGGCCATGCGCACCCGAGAGCCAACCTTACTCCACACCAGGGACGGTACGCTGCCGGAACAACTACTCGAGGGCATCAACTGGCGAGGGTTCGGGGATCCGTGCCGGGAGGCTATCATCTTCCCTGTCCGGCCTACAAATGGCGATGCGGTCCTCGCATTCCTTGTACTGGGCGTAAACCCACGCCGCCCTTACGACGACGAGTACAAGTCCTTCATAAGCATGCTGAACCGGCAGCTCGCAACATCCCTCGCGTCCGTTATTCTTTACGAGGACGAAGTGCGCCGCAGCAGAGACGCGGCAGAGGCTGCCGCCCTGGAGAAGGAACAGCTGACCCAACAGCTCGACCTGCAAGCCAGCCGTCTGCGGCGCATGACCGAGCTGTCACCGCTGGGCATGTTCCTCATCAGCCCAGAGGGCGTATTACGTGAGGCTAACGACCGCTTCTACGAAATGACGGGCCACACCCGCGACAGCCAGTACGAGATGTCGTGGATGGATTTTATCCAGGCGAGTAGCATCCACACCATGGAGGAAGGCTGGCGCCTCCTGGTAGACGAGCATGTGCCCTGGTCGGGCGAGCTGCAGCTAAGACACTCCCCTGTACATCCGGTTAATCTGCATGGTGAACCGATCGACTGCTGGGTCTTGTTCAGCGCCCACACCGAGTTCGGGTCCGACGGTTCCCTGAGGTCCATTATGGGGTCCATCACGGACATCTCGCACCTGAAATGGGCGCAGGGCCTGCAGAACCGCCGCCTGCAGGAGGCGGAGGAGACGAGACGACAGCAGAACGAGTTCATCGACATCACATCCCACGAGATGCGGAACCCTCTCAGCGCAATCCTGCAGTGTGCAGACGACATATCGTCAGCCCTGGAAGTATACCAGACAAGCAAAGCCCACCCGCCCCAAGACGTGGTGGAATCCTGCGTCGACGCCGCCCACACAATCTCCCTCTGCGTACAACACCAAAAGTCCATCGTAGACGACATCCTCACCGTCTCGAAACTCGACTCCAACCTCCTTGTTATCACCCCCGTCCCGTCCCAACCAGAAGCCATCCTCCGCCGCGCCGTGAAGATGTTCGACCCGGAGCTCCAGGCCAAGGACATCCAAGTCGTGCACAAGACGTCCCCCTCCTACGGCGACCTGGCCGTCGACTGGGTGAACATCGACCCCTCGCGCGTGCTCCAGATCCTCATCAACCTCATGACCAACGCCATCAAATTCACGGCGCCCTCGGATAAGCGCGTCATCACCGTCGGCGTGTCGGCCTCGAGGACGCCCCCCAACAACACCATCGAAGTGCCCGGGTTCCAGTACGTACCCTCCCACGCTGGCGTCATGAACCCGGCCAACTCGGAGGAGTGGGGCAAAGGGGAGGTCCTGTACGTACGCTTCCAGGTGGAGGACACGGGATGCGGCCTCACGCCCGAGGAGAAGCAGATTCTGTTCCAGCGGTTCAAGCAGGCCTCTCCCCGGACGCACGCGCAGTACGGCGGCAGCGGGCTGGGGCTGTTCATTTCTAAGAGGCTGGCCGAACTCCACGGCGGGCAGATAGGCGTCGCCTCCGAGGCGGGGGTGGGGAGCTCATTCGGGTTCTTCGTGCAGGCGCGGCGGGTGGCGCCGCCTAGTAGTATAAGCTCGAGCCAGGAGTCGCTCCAGATAGAGCGGCACTTTAGCGGGGGCGAGACGGTCACGCTCAACCGGGGCGTCGCGCCTCAACGGCAGGATTTCGCGAGCAGCATGGGCCCCGCGGCGGGGCTGGTGGCCACCAAGGCGTCGCCCAAGGCGGATCCGAAGAGTATCTCCATCCTGGTGGTGGAGGACAACCTGATCAACCAGAAGGTGCTGGTGAACCAGCTGCGAAAAGTCGGGTGCACGGTGCACGTCGCCAACGACGGGGTCGAGGCGCTGGCGTTCCTGGAGACGACGCGGTACCTGAGGGGCAAGGAGGACGACGGCCGCTGGCTCAACGTCATACTGATGGACCTGGAGATGCCGAACATGGACGGCCTCACGTGCGTGCGGGAGATCAGGAAGATGGAGGACGGCGGGAGGATAAGCAGACACGTGCCCGTCATCGCGGTCACGGCGAACGTGAGGGACGAGCAGGTCGCTACGGCGAGGAGGGCGGGCATGGACGATGTCGTGTCCAAGCCGTTTAGGATACCGGAGTTGCTTGAGAAGATCGGGGCGCTGCTGACGGGGATGTAATTGATGGCTTAATGAGGCCGCTCTCTCTGGTCCGGGATCAACATTCATGGCGGGGAGTTTATCGGTGGTGCTTTTGACAAGAGAGATACTGCTAGGTGTTAACTGGCTCCGAATCAAGGACTAAAATCTGACCAGCATTGACGCGCTGCAAAATATCCTCATCTGGTACACTGCATGTGACTCACCCGCCGAGTTGTCCAAGCCACGCCCTCTCCTGACAGCCAACAGACATAAGTTGATCCCAATCTCACAGCTTTACCGTTCGCAAGCTATCCCCTACAATCATGGAGCCAGAATTCCAATCCTCCGGCGACGAGGACGACACCGGTCCCTCCTCCGTCCAAATCCAATGGCAACCCGTCATCACCGCAATCAAGTCCGCCGTCCGCGACGCCTTCGACTCCAGCCCGTCCTACAACCCGTCATCCCCAGCCGCTCTTAACTCGTACTGGCACGGTATCTTCACCCGCCTTGCCGAGGCCGTGGCTTCCGACCCTTCGATAGCGGAATACCTCACCTCCCCGCCCCTGACGAGGTTCAACATCACGCTGTACGACGAATCAGGCGCGGGGAGGTGTCCGTGCTGTCTATCAGACAGAGACCCGGAGATAACGCTTGAAGATGAAGACGGGGTGGGGAAGGGGGCGATGGTGCTGGGGTTGAGGGATGAACTGTACGGGAAGGGGAAGGGTGGGGAAAGGTTGGTGTTTGATGCGGACTGGATGTGCAGTCCGGAGCGTGGGCCGGAGGGGGAGAGGTATACGCATCAGCTCTGTTATGGGGAAGACGCGGATGTGGTGAATATCTGGGTGTTTTGGTGTACGCGGGAGCGGTTTGCGGAGAGGGTTGAGGAAGAGAGGGAGAAGAAGGTGAGGGAGGGAATTGTGGTTGGTGATGGGAGTGGCGCACCTGTTGTTGGAAAGAGGAATGGGGGCACTGGAAGGAGAAAAACTGTGGCTAGATGATATATCTGATCAGATGATGCACTGCTATCGCCAAAAGCGAAATGTCTCTCATCGCGAGAGGTTGAAGCAAAAAATTGGAAAAGTAAATCGACCCCGGCAGGACTCGAACCTGCAACCTCTGCCAGCAGTGAAAGACGACCGGAAAGCAACGCGCTACCATTGCGCCACGAGGCCAATTGAATGAAAATAGGTGTGCTAAAAAAAAGCTATATACTTATTAAATCACATGCCTTTCTCGACAGCGGTTCCACAGCCCTCGCCAAGAGGAGTGCCCGCCCCCCTTTGTCCACCTCGCATCAAGAAGCTGCCGTTGCGCAGTTAAAGGCGACTACCTTCAACCGCCTTATCCTTCATCACTGCAGTTGCACACCGTATTTTCACTTGCAGGGGCATATTAACCATCAGAATTTAGCATTTCTCAGCTCAGCACTCGCTTAATTTTGACATTCCCAGATCGCCCATCCAACCCCCAAGCACTCGAGTCTTTCTTGCTTTTATGGAGAAAAATGCATGCATATATGTGCTAGAGGTACCTAACTAACTGTGTACGAGTATCCTCAAGAAAGAAAGACCAAGATTACTGTGCAGAAAGAGTAACATGGTTAGAGCGCTATGACTGGGGCTGACAAAACGACTCTGCAAAGCAAGTGACAAGACTTGGAGAAGCAAAAGGGCAAAAAAAAAAACCTGGAGAAAGTGACAGGGTGTTCAGGGCGCGTGTGGGATTTATAAGGCAAAACCGGAAGCAAAACCGGAAGTCGGCAAGCTCCTGCTCCGGAGATCGCGCGTCCAATGCAACGTTCACTGCGGCGCGGCCTCCTCGCCCTCCGGCGCAACCTCGTGTTCAGCCACCGGATCAGCCTCGGGCTCCGGCGCAGCCGGCTCCGTCTCGGTATCCCCCTCGGCCGGCTCCTCGACGGGGATCGCCTGACCGGTATACGAAGCCAGCCACGTCTCGAACTCCTTCATCTGCTCGGGAAACCCCTCGCCCTTGTGCTCCTTCTCGATCTCGTGGATCTGCTTCAGGGCCTCGACCCAGATGTCCCTCCCGTGGGCGCCGCTCTTGGCGTAGTCTTCGAGGATGTGGGCGACGGCCGGGGCGCCGCGGCTGACGATCTGCTGGAACAGGGGGTCATTGATCAGGTCCGAGGCGGCCTTGAGGCCGTCGATGGTGCCGCCGAGGAGCTTGTCGCGGTTGAGGGAGAAGGAGGATACCGAGGCGGAGAGAGACTTGATCGAGGCGGAGGAGGCGGAGAGGATGGCGCGCTTCTGCGTGAGGATGTCGGCTGTGGGGGGGATTTTGTGGGCGCCTTTGTCGAGTTCGAGCCCTGAGGGGGGTTAGTGGGCAGTATGTAGAGAGGGCGGTCTGCCGAGAGGCGGATATGATTGGAGGGAGAACGGCTCATGAGATATGGGACTTACATGGGATGACGGCGTAGATCTGGTTGGGTTTGGCCAGCTTGGCTGCGAGAAGAGGAAGGATGGCGGGTCCGAGCTTTACCAAGTCTTTGTAGGCGGTGCTCTTCTTGTAGGCGTCATCGCTGAGGCACGAGGTCAGTTACGGAGCACATGGTGTCCAGTCGATGGAGTAGCCATTGCTTACCGGGATGAGACGCGGACCTTTGGCGTCTTCCAGGTCGCCTGCCATGCAGTGTAAGCCTTCTCGAACTGGGCGGCCACTGGGTTAGAAGTCGGCTTAGCAGGGGTAGTGGGCTTGGCCGGGGCAGGCTTGACGGGAGCAGGGACAGGCTTCGCTGGTGCTGGCTTGACAGGAGCAGGAGCAGGCTTAACAGGAGCAGGTGCTGGCTTGGCTGGAGTGGTAGGTTTTGCCGGTGCAGGCTTAGCGGGTGCGGGCTTTGCAGGTGCAGGGACTGGCTTTGCGGGAGCCTTGACAGGTCCCTTGGGCTTGGGCGCCGGCTTCGGTGCAACACCAAGGGACGTGAAGAGGGCTGCATGGCTTTCGACAGCGGTGAGGTCCTCCTCGGTGACATCGAGGACACTTTCCATGGCGAAGCCAGGCTCGGCAGACTGGACGGACAGAGACTGGACCGAAGCAGTCGCGGCTGATGCAGGGCCGAAGTGTAGCCTGACTTTTCCGTAGTCGTCGCCCTCGAGTGCGTAGCGCTCGTGTTCGATCAGCGGACCGTCCGGGCCGAGCTTGCTCGTCCACTTGCCGGTTGCGGTGTCCTTCTTCGATACGTGCTCGGCATAAGCCTCTCCGGATTGGAACCAGACGTCGATGGTAGCTTCTGCTTCCCCGCACTTCACAAGGCCGAGAGCCTTGACTGTGGTTTTTCATAGTTAGAGACATACGTATACAATCACACCCAGGAGCGCCTACATCTAGTGGTCAACTGGTCCTCGGCGAAGACGATGAAGCTAAGGAAGTTCTTGACCTCCCCGCTGGCCCAGCCGAGGCAATTATAGCAGCCGTCGCTGCCTTCAACCTGCTCTGGTGCGAGGATCCTGAAGTTGGAGCCGAGTTTGGGGAAGATCTTGCCCCAGTCTGCGATTTCTTTGGCGTTAGCGGCCCTGGGGGTCTGTAAGTTGAAGCTCATGACTATCGTCAAGTTTGGAATGCGTTTTCCTTGTAGACGGGATGGTATTGTGCTTGCCGAGATGCTCGTTGTATTGATGAATGAAAGACAATTACCTCGAGAGATCCGAGCTGCTCACTACTTATAGTCTCGTCTTGCCATGTATCGGTCTGAGGACTTTGAATCTGGCGTTTCCGTAACGAAACTGAGCCAACGTCCTTGCCACACCTAGGTCTATTTTCTGGTGGAATTATGTAGCACGAAGAAAGCACGAGGACGATTACACCAGGCAGGATGGTCGAGATCCGGTCAGCGTCTCACCTTGATCCGCCGAGGAGTGCTCCCACCATCTTGTGTTACCTATAGCCGCCCAATCATTTACGGCAGAAGAGCCGCACATAGCCGCTCGAATCCAAGACGTTTTAGCTCTGTAAGGCGAGGATATGACTATCTCCATTGGGCTGTGTCAGGATGATGAAAGTCAACAGCTGACACGAGCGGGACATCGTAGGCGTGATCTTGCCCAAGGGTCAGCTTACATGTCGTGAAATTGGTAGTAGCTGTCCGTCAGCTGAGGGCTTAAACGCTGAGGACGCCTTTTAGATCGGCCTCTTCGTAATAACTTGGTGCTGTAACTCATTCGACATATATCTATTCTAAGCCAAGGTAGAAGTAACAATCCCATATCATTGACGACCTCGGTCACTCTACTTATTTAGTCTGTCACGGCTGAATGAAGTGGCTCCCGGCATCGATGGCCATATTGATAAAATATGTCTTATACCGGACTTTTCACATTTCATATCCGCTTGTCCAAGGTGTGGAAGTGCTAGAAGCTGTTACTACGGCTTGGCAACCTGAGATAGCCTCTCAGGAATACATCATTGAATTGCTACATCGACCTCGTGAATAAAGTAACGAAAAAGGGTTGGAAATGGACTGGGTAGCATCTGCGAATGCAACATCTCCCCGGAGATCCCTCCTCGATATTTGACTTACTTAGTAGATCTCCGCATTATGCGTTCATAGTCCATCAGTGACGTTCACCATATGCAGGGTTTGTCTTCGAGATGGTCGCCATCACGAGGAATAGGTTCAGAGGCAAAGTCAGGGTAGGCGGTTGCGTCGTCCGGGTTGGGATGTGGCCGCCATAGTATGAGCACGAATGAAAAAGAACCATAGACAACTGAATGTATTTGCAGTAATATAGGCGGGGTCGTCGCGGAGAATCTGGCAGTGTGGCCCTTGATGTCGTCGATGTTATGCAGTTATAGAATGGGGTCCTTTCAGGAACGGCTCATGATTGTTGACGACCAGGCGTCAAGCATGAACAAGAGTGGAACAGCGATATATACGCAAGATAGAAAAGGATTCAGCAGGTGATTGAGAAGATCGATTAGAGATCCAAGGTTCAAAAGCGGCTCCGGCGTTACTCTTTTCTGCCAACTCTCGCGAAGAACCTAAACATGACGACTGGTAGATAATCTGTCGCTCCAATGCACACATCCAATGTCTCTTTTAGTTTCCCAAATACTCAGCCCATATATTA
>Ga0209127_100460_pt1 | contig 14239 bp, 9 predicted proteins | sample LakSupMetagenome_FD_187469 | JGI IMG/M metagenome (GOLD analysis project Ga0209127, IMG submission 187469) | Freshwater microbial communities from Lake Superior, Canada - Sta WM archaea (SPAdes) (version 2) | ecosystem: Environmental > Aquatic > Freshwater > Lake | place: Lake Superior, Canada...
TATACGTGCTACCGCTTGTATGTCGAGGAGAAGAAATCGCTGAGGCAGCTGCACAAGATTTTGCAGGACGAGCACAACTTCACGCCCAGGTACGTCGATTGATAGCGGCCCATCTCGCGCACCGTAACATCCTCCACAAGTGGATTTGCTCTGGAGCTACACCTGCCGCTCTGGCTATCCGTACAACCGTTAGCTACTAAGGTATAGCTCCCAGTTCGGGATGATAATCATGCTAACAAATGGTCTCCGTGTCTCTGAAGTCTTCGAGGTCTGCATCACAGGCTGCAACAATGGAAATTCCCTTCCAAGACCTACCCGGCGTACAAGAACGAGGCCCTGATAGCCAGGATCAAAGAGCTATGGGAAGCCAACCACCAGGTGCGGGATATGATTGCCATCCTGCAGGATGAAGGCTTCGATGTCGAGGAGCGACATGTGAACCGCATCCGCCAGAAGAACGGATGGCTCCTCCGTATGGACGCGGTGCACTTCAAGAAGAAGCAGCCTGCTTCCACCTCGCAAGATGCCTCGCCAGAGCATGGCTCACCTGACGATGACCACGGAGAGGACGGAGAGGACGGAGAACAGGAGTCAAGCGCTATTCCTGAATTCGGCAGTGCCATACCAGGCGCTCTCCCCGACATGGACCTCACCCAAGCACAGGCCGAAGCCTTCCAAGAAGTCCGGAGACTCGCCATCGCAGCAGAAGCTGCGGAGAAGCGCGTCACAAAGAAGCGGCGCCGCTGGCTGAAGGGCCGCGCGGGGCTCCCAGCCGATCCGCCGGGACCGCCGCGCTTCCCCTCTGAGCTGTCGCTGACGGAGTGCAAGGGCGTGCTCTCGCTGGACGCTGCGACCTACAAGGACATCCGCGCCAAGTTCCGCGATATCTGCGAGAAGGAGGGCGTAATCAAGAAGACCATCGCGGGGCCGCACAAGTGGGAGGCGATCAAGCACCAGCTGGTTAGCCAGAGCATGCACCTGCGCGGCGTGTTTTGGGATAAACTGAACATGGACCAGAAGAACCTTGCTCTGGATCTCATCTGCTGCGACGTTACGAAGAACATACGGTCCGAGGGATCGCGGATGATGCTGCACGAGGCACGGAATATCCTTGGACTGAATCCCAAGATTGGCAGAGACGTCCGCTTTCACTTCCAGAAGATCCTGTACGAGGATCGTTTTGCTGGCAAGATTGTGGCTGGTGAGGAGCACTGGAACGAGCTCGTGCAGAGGTGGCTCAGCGAGTCTGATACGCTCCGTCCCATCGCCGAGTCGTTGAGCAGCTCGGATCCAGATTTTGCCCGGAAGAAGAAGGCCCTCGAAGCAGTCGCCCGAGACGCCATGAAGCGGTTCCGCGATGCCGAGGCCAGAGGCATGATAGCCAAGATCATGGAGTACGATCCGAATGCACAGGACGAAGGTCAGCAGGACGCCCATGGAGAGACTGATCACGAGAATGGCGCGGATGGCACTGCTGCGGATATGACCGGGTTCGACGACGGCAGCTTCGAGGCTGCGCACGCTGCCCAGATAGCAGCCCAGCTCACGATGGAAGCAACGCAACATTCCGACGAGACATCCAACACCCCAGCTCCGGCGGATAGCCAAGCTCAGCCTTCCGACTCGGCGGTGTCTGCGGATACCCAAGCTGTATTAGAAACTCCTGCCCCCCAGAAGAGAAAGCGCGGTCGGCCTCGGAAGCTGCCATATCCAGATAGTTCGGCCGAGGCTACAACGACAGGCGAACCCCCTGTGAAGAAGAGCCGCGGCAGGATGTCTGCACGGATACCGCAGGAGGAAGCACTCCGCATCTATGCGCACAGCCAGGCGCGGTTCTTGCCGCCAGATGCGGCGTCCGGAGAGGGATCGTCCGTGTCTGCCGAGCCCGAGGTGGCCAGCAGTGTTAACACGCCGAGCCAGCCTGCTACTGTTACCCAGCAGCAACACACACCGGTGCCGGCGTTGGCGCCGACACCAACACTGGCAACCGCACCCGGCCCTGCGCCTGCGCCATCACCTGCTCGAGCCAGAGTTTTAGCAACTCCGTCCACCCCTACACCGGCACATGTTGAAGCACAGACACTAGCCCACAGCCAAGCGACTGTCATACCCCAACCCCAAGCCCAGGCACAGGCCCAGGCCCAGGCCCAGGCTCAAGCATCAATTGCACCTCCCCCTCCAATCCAGCGCGCAGCAACAGCGATCTACTTCCGTCTCCAGCCGACCTCAACGGTCACCGGCGTGCCATCCATGTGGATCGCAACACTAACGTCACGCTCGATAGACGAACTGCGCACGAGAGCGGTAGCCAAGAGTCCCGGAGCGAAGTGTACAGTAGTCGACGGCATCGTCAAGGACGGCATGGGCGGCGAGATCCCGCTCCCCATTCCCGGGGACACCGAGTTGGGTGCATACCTGGACCACATGCAGGAGATCCACGGACCTCCGACGTTCAGTGTCCAGCTTGTCAAGGCACCTTAGATCGTGTGATGTAGCGTGCCCAATAATACAATGCCTCATATCACTCAGCGGTGCATCTCCGGGCACCCGGAGAATAGTCCGGTCATGCAGGTGACCAGTCGGGTATCTGATTCAGATCTGATCTACGGCCTACCGGCTTTGAGGCTTACCTAATTCAGCTCAGGCAAGGAACTCTCATGTGTGGACTACTGATGCCCCCATTTCCGTACCATATGACGCCAGCAAATCTCAGCTCGGCATTACTGACGCTTTTTAACGGTATTGGAATGGGAAAAGGAAGGCAATTCACACTACTGCGGGGACCGGTGATCCCTCCGGTCTCGACCGGCCCCACGCCGAACTGCGGTAAGGCGGAGCTAAGCACGTCTTGCAGCACCCCACTCCTTTTTTGACGACGAGATCTCGTAGACTAGCTCAATTGCTTCCCGTCCAGTCTGTTATAAGCATCTCCTAGCCCCAGTCACAGCGGCGCACACTTTTGGCTCGCGGGCCCCGACGAACCTACCTACCTATCTGCACCATGATTTAGCTGCTGTATCATACACCGACACATAATGTCTCGTCTAGCGACGCACGCGTCGAGGAATTGGGCGCGCATAACCCTCCGAAGTCCAGCTTCGGTCAGAGCAGCTCCGCGACGATGCGCCCCAGCTGCGATCAGATGGGTCTCGACCGAGCCGCCGCAGAATGACGGCTCCACGTTCAAGGGGCAGATGATGGAGAGCATTGCTGCCCGTATGCAGCGCGAGAAGGCAGAGCGCGAGCGTGCGGCGCGGGAGCGGCAGCAGTCCAGTGCTTCGAGGAATTGGACCGTTAGTTTCAGTACGCACCTTCCTATTCTCCCACTGACAAACTCGCCCTTGACCTCTTACTGATACAACGGACGTACAGTGCTAGTAACAACAGCAATCGCCTGCTGGTACATGGGCACCAAATACCCCCGCGACGTCGACCCGTCCTCCACCCTCCCACTCAGCGTCTCCCGCCCGCCCAAGCACCACGCAGACAAGACCAACCTCCAAGCCGCCTGGGCAGACTTCGCCGAGGTTGTCGGCAGAGAGAACGTCAAGACGGAAGAGTCCCTCCTCGAAGCCCACGCCGTCTCCGACTGGACCAGCCACAAGCCCGATCACCCTCAGCACCCCTTCTGCATCATCTACCCGGCCACAACAGAGGAAGTCAGCAAGATCATGAAGATCTGCCACTCGCGCCGCATCCCGGTCACGGCCTACAGCGGCGGCACCTCGCTCGAAGGCCACTTCACCCCGGAGATCCCGGGCGTGTGCATCGACTTCGGCCGCATGGACAAGATCGTCGCCCTGCACAAGGACGACCTCGACGTGGTGGTCCAGCCCGCCGTTGGCTGGGAGCGGCTGAACGAGGAGCTGTCGCGGGACAACCTCTTCTTCCCGCCGGACCCGGGCCCGGGCGCCATGATAGGCGGCATGATCGGCACCGGCTGCAGCGGCACCAACGCCTACCGCTACGGCACCATGCGCGACTGGGTGCTGGCCCTGACCGTCGTGCTCGCCGACGGCACCGTCATCAAGACCCGCCAGCGGCCCCGGAAGAGCTCTGCGGGTTACAACCTGACCCAGCTCTTCATCGGCGGCGAGGGTACCCTGGGCCTCGTCACCGAGGCGACCCTCAAGCTCACCGTCCTCCCGCCTTCCACCTCGGTGGCCGTCGCGACCTTCCCTTCGATCCGCCACGCGGCCGACTGCGTCGCCAAGGTCGTGGGCCAGGGCATCGAGGTGGCCGCCGTCGAGATCCTGGACGAAAACCAGATGAAGTTCATCAACGAGGCCGGCTCGACCACGCGGCCCTGGAAGGAGTCCCCGACGCTCTTCTTCAAGTTCACGGGTACCCCGAACGGCGTCAAGGAGCAGGTCGCCACCGTCGAGCGGCTCGCCAGGGCGGCGGGCAACACCTCGTTCGACTTCGCGCGGAACGAGGACGAGCGGCTGGAGCTGTGGAGCGCGAGGAAGGAGGCCCTCTGGAGCACCATGGCCGGCGGGAAGCCCGGGGACCAGGTCTGGACGACGGACGTGGCGGTGCCGATGAGCAGGCTGCCCGACCTGATCGAGGAGACGAAGAGGGATGTCGGACGGACGGGGCTGAAGCACAGTATCGTCGGACACGTGGGCGACGGGAACTTCCATACGCTCATACTGTTTAGCGAGAAGGAGAAGGAGATCGCCGAGGAGTGCGTGCATCGGTTGGTGAAGAGGGCTGTTGAGATGGAGGGGACTGTTACGGTACGTTTGCTCGTCTGATGACTGTCTGTGAGGATATGAGCCTTACTGACTTGTTTGTTGTAGGGAGAGCACGGTGTTGGCCTGGTCAAGAGGGATTATCTCCCGCATGAGCTTGGTGAGACGACTGTTGATGCCATGAGAAAGGTATGCCACTGTAATGCCCCGTTTTCTGGTGCTATTTGCTGACTTCCGTGACAGATCAAGCAAGCACTCGACCCGCTGTGCCTCCTCAACCCCGACCACGTGGTGCGGGTGAAGAAGCCAAAGGCAGGGGAGGTTCTAGAGTGGTAGACTGATAAACAAATAGATGCTTTTGACCTGTAGGTCCCTGGCAGTAGATACCTATAAACCATCCAACCTCCTATTGTCTTTGAAGTCCATTTTGGGGTCGTACCATACACATTACACATAGCTCACAGCTTACTCGGCATCCTCGTCGCCCCATCCAGCCTTATCACAACCCCGTTCAACATCACATTCTCAATGCTATGCCTCACAAGACCAGCAAACTCCTCGGGCCTGCCGGGCCTAGGCGGGAACTCCATCGCCTTCTTGAGCCCCGTGCGCACCTTCTCGCTCAGCATGGCCGTCATGTTGCTCTCGAACATGCTGGGCGCCACGGTGACCACCCGAATCCCGAACCGGCTCAGGTCCCTCGCCATCGGCAGCGTCATGGCCGCCACGGCGCCCTTGGACGCCGCGTAGCTGACCTGCCCCATCTGGCCCTCGAACGCCGCCGCGCTGGCGACCATGACCACGACGCCGTGCTCGCCGTCCGGGCCCTCGGCCGGGGACTTGGCGAGGTGCGGGAGGAGCTGCCGCGTCAGGTCGAGGGTGCCGCGGAGGTTGATGGAGAGGACGAAGTCGAGGTTGGTCAGGGGGAGGGGCCGGAGGGATTTATCCAGCATCTATTTACCTCTCTCGTCAACAAACAATCCAGATTTCCTCCCGGACGACCTAGTGACAAGTACGACTTCAAGAGGTGAGAACATACCAAAGCGGGATTCCCGACCCCGGCCGCCGGCACGATACCCCCCAGCGGCGCACCCGTCTCCTTCACCCACGAGACGATACCCGCGACGCAGGCGGCGATGTTGTCCGTGTCCGTGACGTCGCACTCCCAGAACCGCGCGGCGGAGCCGATCTCCTTGGCGAGCGCTTCGCCCGCGTCGCGGTTCATGTCGAGGATCGCCGCGTTGCCGCCTGCCTTGACGACTTCGAGCACCGTGGCGCGGCCTAGGCCGGATGCGCTGGGTGGTAAGTGTTAGTGAATGAGTGAGTAGCTGAGCAGGGCATATGATGAGTTGAACGTACCCGCCTGAGACTACGAATGTGCGGCCTTGGATCTTCATGATGGACTCTACACTGGTTGAATCTGGCTATGATGTGGTGAAGAAGTTATTACAGAGTGTGCTATGAAAGGTGAAGTACAATCTCACCAATGGACGAGTTATGTATGTGAAATCGGCTCCTCGATGTGAGGTCCGAGGTGAGACAGGTGTACCTCGGTACAGCCAAGCGGAGGTACCTCCGTACCTTATCTGGCATCCGGGGCACGCGATAAGCCCACCCAGTCGGTTATCACCCGTGACGTCCAATCTCATTGACGCTTGCACGCAGCGGGACTCGGTCGCTGTCTGGTCCCCGAATATCGCTCCCAACGGTGAAACACGAGATTGGCACATGCTTCTTGCCCAGCATACCCGCGAACACACACATGCAACGACGCCGCAGCCAGTGGTAGCAGAATCGCTCTGCGTTTTACCCCCTTTCGTGCGCTTACTCCCAGCATCCATCGATACTCTCCCACCTGCGACGCGATTACAGACACAACGACCTCAACCATGACCCGACCCCGGCGCTCCTCCGCCGCAAGCGAGGAGAGCACCGGCACGGCGCGCGACCAAGAGCTGGGGAGCATGTACGACTACCTAGCCAAGATAATCCTCCTCGGCCCCAGCGGCACAGGAAAGTAAGCCGCCTGTCCCCTTCCTCCCCCTTCCCTTCCTCTATACCCTATCCCCCTTACCCAGTCCCTAACGTCCTCCTCCCACAAATACAGATCCTGCCTCCTCCACCGCTTCGTCAACTCCTCCTGGCGCGTCCTCTCCTCCCAGACAATCGGCGTCGAGTTTGCCTCCAAGATCATAAAAGTCGGCACCGGCGCCCGCCGCAAGCGCATCAAGCTCCAGCTCTGGGACACGGCGGGCACCGAGCGCTTCCGCTCCGTGTCCCGCTCCTACTACCGCGGCGCCGCGGGCGCCGTGCTGGTGTATGACGTCACCTCGCGCAAGAGTTTTGAGGGCCTGGGCCCGTTCCTGAACGACGCCCGCGCGCTTGCTAGTCCGAACTTGACCGTGTTGTTGGTGGGGAATAAGCTTGACCTCGCGGGGGACGAGGCGGCGGGTGGGGATGACGATGGGTTGCTGGCGCCTTCGACGCCGGGGAGTGAGGTTGGGGGCAGTGCTGGTGTGGGGTATGGGTATGGGAGTAGTCCACCTTTGCAGGGGCCGGGGAGTTACGGGGCCGGGTTGGGGGCGCAGCTCAAGGCTAGTACGGCGCCGGAGGGGAGGGAGGTCAGTGCTGCCGAGGCGAGTCGGTGGGCTAGTAGTGTCGGGGTGCCGGTCGCGATGGAGGTGAGCGCGTTTAGCGGGGAGGGGGTGGACGAGGTGTTTGGGCGGTTGGCAAGGATGATCCTGACGAAGATCGAGCTCGGAGAGATCGACCCTGATGATCCGATGAGCGGGATTCAGTACGGGGACGGAGGCGGGTGGAATGCGGGCGCGAGTGACGGGGCGAGCGTTAAGAGTGGACTGACGCTTGATGAGGGAGGGGGAGGGGTTAGGAGGCGGAGGAGGAGGACGAGGGGGACGGTCGGGTTGGGAGAGTGGGAAGACGTTTTTACGCTGAGTTCGAGGAGGAGAGGCGGTGGGTGTGCTTGTTGAGGCGTTGGCGAGGCGGTAATGAGGATGATGAGCGCCTCGGTGTTGCAGTGGTCCTGACCTTGGGCGATGGTGGAAATGGGGCCGCCACCACGTTTGAGGTCACATTTTGAGACATGTCTAAGCCTATAGAATATTTTGCATTCATTTGTCGGCATGGCGTTTCTTTACTGTATGGCGTATGGGCATGGAGATACCAGGTTCGCTTTTCAACTACACGGAAGCACATTTTTTTAACCAAGTGTCCAAGGGACACTTCAATATGTATCGGAGGTCACGCCTGTATTAATGCGCCTTCCTTCAAAATCTCTTTGCCGTATGATTTTCTCGACAAGCAAGATCGAAGATGCGTAACAGAGCACTTACACGAGTCAGATCAGTCGAACCACATTTCCCCGTTTCACCACTTCAAGTCTATCCCATAGAAATTGAACTCCTCCTGAAGGATGTTCTCCACGTCCCCAGAGCCCCAGTAGCCGGTCATATACAACACACTCCCAAAGAGCGAGGCCCAGAAGATGCCGCACTGGAGTCCCGTCCATAGAGACTCCCTAAACCCCAAGTAGACATCGTCCAACTGCCATGGCGCCTCGATCTTCCACCGCCGCGAAAACACCCCGCGCACCAGATAGACCGAGGCCCACGAAATCACCCACGGGACAAAATGGATGACCAGGAGAATCCGAACCAGCATGGCCAAGCCAAAAATGGATGCTTCCTGCTCGACAGGCCAGGACTCGTCGGGTAACATCACGGCACTGCCATAAGAGTGGTATACAATTCCCAAGCCAGTACCCCAGGTAGCCCACGATCTGGCGTCAAACGGATCAACAAAGCGCCACTCGAAGAACTCGGTGACCGCTGTCGCCATGCCTCTGCTCCTCGCATTATATGCAACAACAACAAGGTAGGACGCGAGCCCTATGAGGATGAGAGCCGCACACGCCTCGAGCCTTTCTTCCGTCGCTCGTCGAAAGGCCGCTGGGAGTCGTGCCATGACCTTTCGTCTGTAGCGGTCACTGATCGCCCGCATCGTCGCTTCAGACATGCTGAGATCAGGGTCTAGATTAACCAAGCGTTGCCACACGTCCATGACCTCGATGCAGGCCGCAGATAACTCGTGGTTTGCTTCCTATTAGACAACCGTCAGTTAAAGCTGGCTTTCGCGTACCGGGGACAAGGGCTGGGACATGCCTTCTCGGCTGCGCACGACTGGTTGAACTCGGCATATTTCTTGAACCAGAAGATGTGCTGCTTTTCCTCACGCGTCAGGTCTGGTTGATACCTGGCAGGTACTGTCCTCGAGGGCGAGTTCACATGGTCCACGGCATTTGGGTCGTCGTGGGTGCCACCGTCTTGGTCATCGATCTCAACTCGTCTGGGTAGAGCAGCATGCGTCCCCGATTCGGTGGCAGGAGTTGCGCTGACCGTGATCATCATCCCTCCCGCAAGTTCCGGTCGTAAGGAAAAGTCGGGCGGTGCGGGCGCTGGACGGCTCAGAACATCAAGGCATTCCGGCGACAACTCGATAGATGCATCCTGCCGGGCCATGTCAGGGGTGAATGCCTTACCCGCAAGGAGAACAGACTAGCAAACAACAGACTTACACGATCCTTCTCGCATTGCTGGCGAAAGACGATATCCCTGCTCCATTGTTCTCCACGCGCCTTGCTGTAGTCCAGCGCGAGCCGTCTGTCGTCTACAGTTCGAGTCATAAACGTCGGCGCGAAGTTGATCACCGTCAGCAGTGTATTTGTGGGTGTGAGGACTTTGTTCCAGAAGGAGTTCTTCTTCCAGAATGGCTTGGGGGGCGTTTTATCGGTCGCCGGTACAGATTCCCCTGGCACCTGAGCAGCATCACGTATGGGGACACTGTCGCGGGTTGTATCCGAAGCGGCAGGTAACTGGCCGCCAGGGGCAGGCGTGTTTAGGCCTGTCTCTGCGACAGCTGTGCTGCTTGCACCAGAATCTTCAGGTGCTGGTATCTCTGCAGCGCGCTGATCTGGTGTGGCATATTCATGGAGAGGAATGGAGGACGCCATAACGGTCGAGCCACAGGGGACGCTGTACGAATGATAGTGCCAGTCGCCAGGTGGTGGTATTCGAAGGTAGAACGATGCTCGAGAAGATTCATCGGATACGGGCAAATTTGCCATGCCGCTCATGTATAGCTTTGCGGGTTCAGCTGAGCGCAAGGTCTGGTACAAAAGAACATCGGCTAACCAAGTAGAGGCAGGCTGCCTCTCGCCCCAACGAGTTACGTCGATGGCGTGCATTCGGACGGCATCAATCGACCATCTTCGCCAATAATGCCAGCACTCGCATTGGCTTTGGAGGTGACAATGATCATCAGGCAACAGGACAAGAGAAGCGTCGAGTCAGTCATTCAATCCCATTTGCGCCATACACATTACTAACGAAGTCAGTTATCGTATCCAAAACATCAACACCACGCCAAGCTATTTCCCCGAACACCTTTACTCAACCTTCTCATTCGGCCCCGCAATCAAAATCTTGATAACCTGCCCCTCCTTAACCTTCTTAAACGCCTCCTCGGCCTGGTTGAACGGCACCGTCTGCGTGATCAACTTCTTGACATCCACCTTCCCGCTCGCCACAAGATCAATAGCGAGCTTGTAGTCTCCACTGCCGTACCTAAACGAACCCTTCGCCGTGACCTCCTTGATGCAGAGCGCCATGATCGGGAAGTTGATGTCCGGCTTGCCCATGCCGCCCTGGACATACGTGCCACCCACGCGCACAACATGCAAGCTGGTCTGGATGCTGGGCTCGGCACCAGAGGCATCGATGACCGCGTCCGCGCCGTCGGGCAGGCCGCACTCCTCCTTCAAGCTTCTCGCGTTCTCCTCCGCCGACACCCGCTTCGACATGTACGTGTGCGTCGAGCCGAAACCCTTGGCGAAGTCGAGCTTGGACTGCACGATGTCGACCGAGACCACCTTGCTGGCGCCGTAAGCCTTCGCGACAGCGGCGCACAGCAGGCCAACGGGTCCGGCGCCCATGACCACGACGGACTGCCCCGGTTGGATCGCCGCCTGCTTGGTGATGTGCACCGCCACGGCGAGCGGCTCGATCAGCGCGCCCTCCTGCAGGCTGACGTTGTCGGGCAGCTTGTAACAGAAGTCGTTGGGCGCGGCCCAGAAGCCCGTCAGGGTGCCGTCGAAGGGCGGCGTGGCGGCGAAGCGCATCTCCGGGCAGAGGTTGTAGTGGCCCCCCAAGCAGGCCTCGCAGCGGCGGCAGGGGTAGCCGGGCTCCAGGGCGACGCGGTCGCCCTCCTTGAGGGAGGTGACGGCCGAGCCGACCTTGACGATGGTGCCCGCCGACTCGTGACCGAGTACCATGGGGTCCTTGACGACGAAGTGCCCGATGGCGCCGTGGTCGTAGTAGTGCACGTCCGAGCCGCAGATGCCGGTGTAATTCACTGCTACGAGGACGTCGTGCGGGGAGGACACCTCGGGCACGGGGCGCTCGGAGAATGTGACATCGTGGACTTTGTTAAGGATGAAGGAGAGGTTCTTGATGTTGTTAGTTGCGGGGCTGTGTGAGAGCGTATTGCTGACTTACAGACTTGCCCTCCGCCATGGTTGCTGTAAAGCAAGCTCCCCTGAATTGTGAGATAAGTGGTGTCTGTGTTGGAGGTAGAAGAACTGGCTTGTACGAGTGAAAGTGTTCAGAGGAGACGACAGGGAAGGATGTTCGCGACGTCGGGGTATATGCAAGAAGACGTGTAGTAGGAGGAGTTCTGAGAAGAAGAGAGAATGGTTTAATACGAGGCCAAAAGATCCTGTGGAAGCGCTTGCTTCTTCAAAGTTGGTGCTGCTTGCCTCGCCGTTACTCGGACACCAGTAGTCCACACTCCTCTTCCTGGAGGGCCATAGGGAGGTTATGTTCCTGGGCGTGGGCCACTCTTCATGATCCACGCGCCCCTCGCAAGAGGATTCCATATCGCTGGAGCTTGTGGTTCTTCAATGCGGGGGGGAGCTCGTCACTGCCCCTCGTTGGAGAAGCCGCCGGCGGCGCCCCCAATAAAATTCTCAGCACCGCCGCCAGGATGACAGGCGTTGACAGCCGCTCCTGGGAGCTACCATGCAACTAGAATGCTGCGAGACACCCACCGGCACCGCTCCAGCGAATGGACTTCTGTGTTAAAGGAAGAGCTGTAACCCAATTACGTGGTGACGTCCAGGTCGAGGGGGATTCTCCCGAGTTGCAGGCTTGGCAGCCCGTGCTAAGCTTGTGGGGTTTTGGAGAGCTTCAACCTATTTATCCAGACCTTTTAACCGCCCCAATCAAGTAGAGCTTGACAGTATCCGCTCGTGCTAGCAACCGCTTCATCGACGTTCTTTTCACGGGAGAAGGTGCTCATCAGGTGAGCTAAAGAAGCTTTTTAACCGCAAGATTGGGAGAAAGACTCAAAGGGGAGGCAGGATGTCGGTGAGCAGGAAAAAGAGAAGAAGTGCAGGTGATCAGTTGAGTTCTCTTCTTGGATGAGAAGCCACAGGGTATCGGCCGCCATAAGCCCACATTGCCGAGACATCCCTGGCGCAGATACCACAGTAAGTGGTGATGATGTAAACATGAAAGTTAGGCAAAACAAAGTCTATACCTAGTGTTCTCTCTTTCTGTAGTCTCAATGAGAATCGAAACCCGGCTTCTGCTCTAGTTCAACATACCCAAAAACCTCGTCTCAAGATTCGACTCCTTCGTCGCGCCAGTGACCCCAATCCTGACCACCTCGCCCGGGACAATATCCACCAAGTTATCGTCAAACTTGATGTTATCATCCTCACTTTCGACCACCACCCCCTTCACAGGGACCTCAGCGCTGATCTCAACCGCTGTCTCATCCTCCGCGAGCACAGCCGTCAGCTCCTTTGGCTTCTGAAGGTGCAGATACTTCAACGGCTCCGGCCAGTTGACGTAACGAGCGATCTGCTTCCCATCCCGGACCAGATACGCCGCCACGACAGTTCGCCCCTCCTCTCCAGCCTTCTCTACGGGCACATCTATGGCCACGATCTCCGTCGACCTGTTCTCCGGAAGTGCCAGCTTCTCCGACACTTTGCCAGAGTACGTCTCCTTTCCCGTCTCGACATCCCAAGCCTTGACAACACAGTCGACCGTCAGATCCTCCAATGTCAGGTTACTTCCCCAGATCTCGATCCGGGTCTTAACCTCGATATTGACCCTCGTATACTTATCCTTCGGGTGTCGATGTTCCCTCCTCGTGATACCGATGCTGACAGGCGCCATCTCCCGCTTGACGGTGAAGTACGCCATCTTCGGCCGCAGGTAGTAGTCCGCAATCGACCACGACGTGACGGGCCAGCAGTCGTTGATCTGCCACACCAGCGCGCCCCCGCAGTACTCCCGCCCGGGGCCCTTCCACTGCCTCTTCCACAGCCTGTACGCGCTCGCCAGGCACTCGGCCTGCATCAGCTGGGTGGAGTAGACGAACTGCTCGAGCGGGTCGGGCCCGTAGCGCATGTTCTCGACGAGGTAGAGCGCGATCCGCCTCTCGTGGCCGTCGGCCTTGTTGTGGAAGTCGACGGTCGAGCTCTGCGGGTAGCGGTCCGGGTCGTCCTTGCCGAGGGGCAGGAACGCGTCGATGGTCTTGACGTTGGGGAAGGCCTCCATGCCGAACTCGCTGACGAACCGGCCTACGAGCTTGTCGAAGTTCTGGTATTTCTCCTGCGTGCCGTGCCAGACGTTCCACTGGTGGATGTCGCCGACGGTCGGGTCATGCGTGTCCCTCCCCGCGCCCCAGGGGCTGCCGAAGTGGTAGTAGGTGCTCGGTATCAGCGCCTTGCACACATCCGCCAGGACCTTCTCGTAGATGTATCGCGCGGGGAAGTCCGTCTTGAGCCAAGACTCGGCGTCCTTGTTCTCAAAGTCGTACGTCAGGCCCTCGCTCTCCTGGTACTGGTAGTCCTCGTTGTTACCAGCCCAGATGACAATCGACGGGTGATGGCGGAGCAGCTTGACGTTCTCCTCGGCCTCCCTCTTGATGGACTTCAGCATCTCCGGCCAGGCCGGGTAGTTGCCGCACCCGAACATGAAGTCTTGCCAGACCAATATGCCGTACTCGTCACACGCGTCGTAAAATGCCTGTTCCTCGTAGATGCCGCCTCCCCACACCCGAATCATGAACTGGTTGCCGTCTGCCACTAACTTGACCCAGTCACGGTAGCGTTCCGGTGTTATACGCGGGATGAAGTTGTCTGCCGGGATCCAGTCGCTGCCGCCGCAGTAGAGGGGGATGTTGTTCACTTCGAAGAAGAAGGACGTGCCCGGCTGATCCTTGAGTGGCCTTTGGACGAGCTCCGCTCTCCTCAGACCAATCCGCTTGGTTACAGTGTCGATCTCAGTGTCGCCGTCCAGTAGCGTAGCTACAACATGGTACAGAGGCTGCTTGCCGTATCTGATGGGATACCATAGCTGAGGGCTACTGATATGAAAGGAGACCTGTGTGTCTTCAGTGGCGTCAACCGTCTCTGTTGCGACCGACTTGCCGTCCAGACTGATGTCAAAGCGTAT
>Ga0209127_100461_pt1 | contig 14234 bp, 11 predicted proteins | sample LakSupMetagenome_FD_187469 | JGI IMG/M metagenome (GOLD analysis project Ga0209127, IMG submission 187469) | Freshwater microbial communities from Lake Superior, Canada - Sta WM archaea (SPAdes) (version 2) | ecosystem: Environmental > Aquatic > Freshwater > Lake | place: Lake Superior, Canada...
CGAAATGTGGAGTGCACCATCCTTCGGGCGTTCCTGTATGCTACGCTGCTAGGCCGTAGGCCGTAGCGAGTACTGTGTGCATGAGGTCACGGATGGGGGTAGGTTCTGCTAGCTTGCCATCTCGATCGAGCTAATCTCCATCAACCTTCGTCCTGTCCAGGGCCACCCCTTTCCAGCAGGTTCCGTTTCTCGTCCTCATTGGAAGAGCTTCTGGGGAGCGACAACTGTGTAGCCGATGCTTCGTTACTGTTGTTGAGCTCCGCGGGGAACCTCAAGCCTTGAAAGTCAACAATGCGGAGGCCAGGTCAGTGTCTCGGTATGCTTCGCGAGGGAGGGCTGACACTGTCTCAACTCGAGGTCTGAACTCGGTCAAGCAGCGCATGCTGTCCAACTCGGCCCAGCTGCATAATACAGGCCTCATTTCCTTCGCTGGCTCGTTGGATGGCCTTGCATGAGTTGGTGGGTACTCCGCGCTTACTTAACTACTAGACTTAGGTCTAGTAGCTGGCCTGGCTGGCAGGCCTGTGACTCGACCGTAGGAGTCCCTCACATACACATCATCGCATGGAGTTGACCGGATCTTGGTTCCCGCATTTGGCCTAGCGCAGGGCGGACTGTTGTTCTGGGCGGTGCTTTTCCCCAGGAACCAGATACTGACAATGCAGATCCCCCGGACTTGGGCTAAGCGGGCGATGGATCCGGACCAGTCCCCTGAAGAGACTGACATACCCCGCTAATTACTGTGTAGGGTCTTCTGGGGAAGTCAAAAACCAAGTCCTGCAACTTTCTCGATCTGGAAGCAATGAAGCCAGGGGGCACACGTTGCCGAGGCAGCTCATGGAAAAGCACATGCTCGATGTCATGACTTGATGGGACGGACAATGTTCAGCTTCCGAGTCCTACTTCGTAGAGAAACACAATGTCCAGAGCGGTGACACATTAGGACTGGATGGTCTGTCTCCTGTCTCCATTTGAGGCACCTGTTAGAGAGACACGGTCCGGTCATTCGGTCTTCATCATCCCTGCTTTGAGCTGACGACTTGTGGCCCAAACTCGTCCCTTGCACAGACTTAACGACCGACATCAGGCTCGCTGGTCGGATTACGAAGAGTTGCTGCTGTCTGTACGAAGTGCTCAAATACTGCCCGACACCACAGACGTCATGCTGGCAGTGAGTGTGTGGTGCACAGACGAACATTCGCCAGACGGTTATTTCACGACACGTGAATAGCGTCATTCTCTATGCGGTCCTACGGCGTAGCAACGCTTTCAAGATCTTCGAGAGTGCGGATGCCAGTATATCGTTCACAGCCTCTATGTGCCGCACTGATGCTGATTCCATGTGTGGCGATTGAATAACGCCAAGGTGCCAGTTTGAGGAGAGATCGTAGCCTACGCCACATGATGCGAGCCGCCAAGACCCTCCTCCCACTATGAACAACGAGGCTCAGCCATGGGCATACTGCCCTATCCAACAACTATAGAAGGGTTGACGTGTAAGGTTAACCGTGCGTTCAGTTTATAAGAGAGGAGCAGGTCAGTGATGTTGAGAGTCAGTGATGTTGAGAATGTTTCTGTTTTGGGGCCTCTTGCAATCTCAATCATTAGCCATTACCATACTTCGTAGGGCAATACCTTTATGACGGGTAGGTGAATGCACATTATCTACTGTCATCATCTCTCTCGAGTTACAGCTAATTCTGGTGTTAGTCACACTCAAACACTACTCAAATCCGTTACTCGCGTACGTCTAAGGTCCTACAAAGATCCAGTGCGGCATAGCTACTGCCGGTTGACGTAGCACATACTACCACAGCGACAATACGCTCCTCGGGTCAACGCCCAGGCACCCCTCTCGCATCTCGCTCTACCTACTAGGGTAGACCAGGAAGCATCACTATGAGCGGGTTAAACGGCAACGGCGGCGCCACGACCAACACACAGCCTGCGCCGGAGCCCGAGCCAGAGGCCACGCCGCGGGACATGCCAGACGATCCTCCCAAGAACGGCGAGGGCGAAGAAAACGAGGGATGTTGCGCAGATCTGAGAAGCGCCAAATTCTGGGAGATTTGCTGCCTCAGTAATGCCTGCTTGTAAGTGCCTTTTCTCGTAGTAGGCAAGCCGAGCACCGGCGTACTATATACCTCCTTTTGCCGAGGTGTCCTTTTGCCCTCTTTTACCGATGGACAAGTGCTTACGCTATTTGGCAGATGCACTGGTATGTGATGACGATGATGTTTTGATTCATGATACCTACTGCTGTTCTTTGGTATACAAGAAGGAATAGATGGTTAACGCATATCTCTGAGCACCCGATACCAAGCTTGTCTAGTCTTCAAGGATATAATAGAGGAGGAAAGACCAAATCTATTATCTTATAGCACAATTCTATGCTTCTATATAAAAGAAATCCTTTAGAAAGCGTGACAGGGGCAGACTAATATGTCTCCGACCCGCCGAAGACCAACATAGCTCTATGTGCATGCGCTCGCTCACGCTCCGCTGGAATACGAGACAACCGCCCACTTACCACTCCACGCCCACTTCCGTGCCCCAGAATCACCGCCACCTCCTTCTGTGGCGCGGATCTTCTCATCCTCGCCAGGCTTCAGTCCGACGACGACGTCAGCCTTGCAAGTCCGCAAAGCGAGGACGTTCACTCCGGATCCAGGGCCCAAGGGACCTATAGCTTCGACAAAAGGAGTGGTGGGATCCCATTGCGCCTGTCGTTCTGTCAGTAACCAGCCTCTCATAGGTACAGAACCACCAAGAGGACACTCACATCAGCCGTAAGCTTCCGGTAGTTCAAGTCGCCCTTGAAAATAACCAGCTCGCTCGTCTTCAGATCCTCATACAGCTCCTTGTCCGTGTGCGGCAGCCGCCAGAAACTGCCGGGATGCGTCCAGAAGCGGTTTGGTCGGAGCACGAGCTGCCCCTCGGAGTGGAAGGTGACCCATTCCTGGAACAGGAACGACAGCTCGTCCGCCTCCGAGTCCGACAGGGGCTCTGGCGTCGTATCCTGGTTGATCTCATCCTCAGAGGGCGTCTCGAAGAACTGCCGCGGGCTCGCCACGGCACCCAGCAGAGCGGCGAAGTCGCTCGGCAGCACGTCCGACACGAACCACGGGATCGACTTAGGGTGGAGGACCACATTCGTGGCGAGCCCGGCAGACAGCAGGTACCCAGCGAGGATGAGGTCCACGTACAGCTCGAAGCCGGCGTTGTCCAGGACGATGTCGACGCGGCGCTCCTTCTTCCCTTCCCTCTTCGCCTTGAGCAGCAGCTCGTACGCGGCGGGGAGGTCGTTGACGAGGATGTTCTTCTCCGACGCCTTGCGCGCCTCCGAACCCTGCAGCTTCTGGATGTCCTCGTAGCTCAGGCTGGTCAGGAGGGACAGGTCCGTGGCGTTGCCCCAGAGGCAGATTTCGCACATCTCCAAGAAGAGCTCCCTCTCGGCCTCGTCGTCGATGGGCTTGCCCTTGTTCTCGCGCATCTTGGTGATCAGGTCCTTGTACCGCGCCGCGAGCTCGAGGACGGCGGGCCGCGACGAGCGGAAGGTGTTGATCTTTTGGCGGGCGAAGACGTCGTAGTTCTTCCAGTGGGTGGATTGGCTGAAGTAGGTGTTGATGCGCCTAGCTTGAGCGTCTTAGCATTGCTACGCGTTCTGCCCGCATTCTGCCCGCCCTGCGGAGGTGGCATACATACCTGAAGAGATAGCACTCGGTGTACAGCCACGGGGTGTTGAGCCATGTTGGCTTCCCAAGCTTCTCCAGCTCGCTGTTGTAGATCGCTACGTCGGGGTAGCCGTCGTCGCGAATCGGTCTGTATAGGTCTGTTGTCAGAACTTTGTCTACATTGTCTGGGGTCAGAGGGGACGCACGTTATCTCGCGGTCATGCTGTATCTCGTACTTGAGCCTGGCGATCTCCTCGACAATCTTCTTGCCCTCATCCCGCTTCTCTGGGTTATCGTCGCACTTGTGCACCGATCTGTAAACATCATCGATGATGCCGGTTCTTGCTGCCCGTCAGTAAGCCACCTCCTCGACCTCTTAAGATATTTTGCCGAGAAGACTGACACGATGATGGGCCACCGTTCGCGCGCAGTTGGCCATCCGAACGAGTTCTTGTCGGCTGTCGTGTAGCCGGCTAGTCAAGAGTGGTTAGAGTCTCCGAGAAAACAGAATGTGTCTGACTCTGACTTACGTATCTTGGGCTCGTACTCCATCCTGGGCTTGCCTGTGTCGCGAGCAATGCTTCAATTATCACGGGTCGCAGGGGCGCCTTTTGGAGGGGTTAACGGAGCCTGATGTCACCAGCGCTGCGACTTATCCCTTATCTTATCGCAATGGTGTGCTAAGTAGTTGCATATCTGCTTACCTCATCTGGAGCATAGATGCATACTAGACGACCCCTATTCTTGCCGAGTCAACAAATAGTCGGTACTCGAGCAAGCAACAGAAACAATGCAGACGCTGTGTTGCTATCAACCTTGCACCACGCTGCTCAACTTTCCAATGAAGCCATACTGGTCCCAATGATTGATGACTGAGATCCAAGCGGGCGGGCCAATCAATGCAAATACCAGTGACGTGCCCCTGAGCTAAGTCTGGCTCAGCAGTCACCACCACCAACACCAAGAGTGCGAGAGACGTTGACCTTCTTTCCAGCTCGCTCATCGGGCAATCTTCATAGCTGCTGAAGACTGTATTGTGTCCCAATATTACGCCCCTGTTGGCATCTCTGAAGAATGTGGCTGGAGGGAAATCCTGGCACGTTGCTCTCATCCTTCGATACTGCATTTTGCTGCTTGAGGTGTGCTCGAAAGCCATGAGAAAGACTGTCCTAACATAGGCACCTCATCTTCTTGAGCTACCACGGGTGCTCTGTCTCTGAGGTCTTGACGAATAGAAAGACACCTACTCACTCTTCGTCGTTGATTTGTCCCGGACGAGAGATGGCTGTCTGGACCGAAGCGGCGCCCAAGGCATTCACCTTAGCCAGCGCCAACCCCAACCCCGAGGCGAAGCCCCGTTTTACAGCAACAACCGAACCTATCAGCCTCAGATATACAACTTACCTTAGATTGTTAGGCAAACAAACTCGCTTGCATCACACGGGCCCCCCGTCTGTCCGGGGTCCAGACTACCAAACTCACACTGGTCACTCCTTCCTTCCAGACTTCCTTACCCTTCCCACTCCAGCAACGTAGGTAGGAGCCGTACTTGGACTTCACCTTCACTGGTCACTTTCTTTCCAAGCTACCAGGATCCTTCTTTCGCAATCATCTTCCCAAAACAGACCTTGCCACCTCATCCACGGCAACAGCCACCATGGCCGCCGGAAATGACAGCTACGGCGATGCGGCCGGCGATGACTCTCAGTCAGAGGTATGTTTATTATTCTAATGCTCTTCTCCGGTGCCTCCGTCGTCTTTGGACAATACAGTATGCTTTCTGGCTGCGTCAACCAAGGCAATCCTTACCGTACGGCATCTCAGGCCGTCTACCCGTCCGGATGTCTCTCTGAACAGCGCAAGGGGCAACAACAAAACTTGCTTCTTGCTGCGGAGCCATCCCATGAGACACCGAGCATTCCTATCAGCTTCATGGCAGCTACATTAAGGACATGGAGTATCAGGGGCGTGCTTTGGCGCCTACTGACACCGAACGTCCCGACTGGATATACTTGCTACTTAACCATTACTTTAGCAAATCTTGCCAAGAACATGCTTAACAGAGCTTATCCACTAACTACCCGTAACATGACAGCAGCCTCTGGTAGCGGTCAAGCCCCGAGGTCGTCCTTCCAACTGGGCCAAGAAGTTCGCCGTCCAGCAGACGAAGGACAGCCGGGAGCAGACCGTACGTCCTTCTGCACCACATGTTACGCGCCTAGATCCTATGCTGACTAGTTGTAGAACAAGACCACCCAGAAGAACGACAGCCAGCAGGATGTAAGTATCCGTTTCCGTTACAGACTATGCGTCAACACCTTCTAAAACTATCGAGCAGGTCCAACCTCAGCATAGCAAGTCATCCACTCTCGATACCGTCACCGGACGGAAGAGTGTAAGGACCAAAGTTAGCAGGCCCAAGGGCGAGGTTTCCTTGCCGGCTCCAGTAGACGCTGCGCAGACGGTTGTTGCGTCTCAGCCTCTGATGACTCCTGGTCCATCTAAATCTTCCTCTCCTGCACCTCGACCTTCAGTGGAGGGCGAAGACAGTACGCCGGTCATTCGGGATGACGACTCATTGTTCGGCGGTGACGCAGGATCTCTGTTTGGCGGCGATGACGAACCTCAGAGGTTCACCCGTGCGCCGTCTCATGCTGACTCCCTCTTTGTCGGGGACGACGAGCCGCAGCTATCTCGGTCATCGCATTCCACTGGCCCTTTCGCCCGTCGTCTTTCACCTTTCGGTGTCATCAATGAAGCTGCACAGCCTCGGTCTTCTCGCCCGAGTCCTCGGGTTGAAGATCGCTGCTCCCCGTTACGTGAGACGAGTGAAGCAGGTCGATCCCAGCCTGCTGCTCCCAAAGGACAAGAGGTGACCCGCGGTTCTATCTTCGGTGGAAGCAAGGAGGCAGCCGAGTGCCTCCTTGGTCTGGCTGGTGGACAGGATGCAACTCGTCAATCGCCTTTCCGTGGGAGCGTCGAGCCTGCCGCACCTCAACGTGCTTCCCCCAACGGACAGAATGACATTCGCAACTCACCTCCCTGTGAGGCCCGGAACACGGCTACGCCCCAGCCTCTTCCGTCCACGGCCTCACAAAACACCGCCATCGAGGCAGAGCTCCACACCATAGCAAACGAAGTCCGCCGCTGGGAAGCCGTAAGCTTGCCCCCCTACCCCCAAAAGCCCGTTTTCCCTGACACTAACTTCCATTCCCAGGTAACCCAACAAGTAGCGACCTCAACCACCGAGATGACCGCCCTGATCCGCGACCTTGCCGCCCAGTCCTTCGCCTCGCGCCCGCCCTCCGCCACGGTGCGTGACATGCTCCCTCCCGAGGACCAGGCCCGCTTCCGAGACCAGCTGCTGAAGGCGACGCAGCTGGCCCTCAAGGCCGACCTGGTCCAGACGATGAAGGAGCGCGACTCAGAGACGCGGCGGGCGCAGGTGTGCTGTGTCGTTGTGGTGGCGGTTGCTGTTGTCCTCGCAGCGTTTCTGGTGAGCCCCTTTGCGGGAAGCGTGGCGGAGTGGTTGGAGCGGATGGTTGTTCGGGGCTAGGGGATCGCTGTGACGGGTGTGGTTCGTGAGCATGTCTCCATGATACGGAAGTTGGATGGGTCAGGATACAGGAACGGAGCAGTGAACGATGGATTTGGTTGTCTTTGAGGGGTATCGACTGTCACGGGCGCATAGCGTGCGGATAACTTGCTGAAGCCCAGCAAGGGGGTTGCTGTGTGGCTCATCATTAAGCATAGAACTGCAAGATGACACTCCGGGAAAGACACAGGGACGCAAAGCATGGCCTTGGGGAAGTCTCATCAATGACGAACCATCATCAGATAGCGACCAGTAGTCACTTGATAATACTAATGACCCAAAACGATTACTCCGTCCCATTGGTATCATAACCCTCAGAACCCAACGCCAGCCAAAACGACCAGTCTCAGGACCGAGAGATCCCTATCCCCTCGCAGTAACAGCCCCGACAGCCAGCGTCTCGATCCTACCGGCATAAAGCCTCATGAGATGACACACCGGATCTCCCCAGATCACACCGCGCAGCTGCTCATCCGTCGTGATCTGCGCCACCACCCCTTCGTTCAACCTCTCCTCGACCGTCTTCCTCCCCCTGAGCCTCGCCCTCGCGTTTCCCGACCGCAAGACGACAATCCTGCCCGCGCTGCTCAGCGTCGCCTGCGGGACCTTCCACGCCGGACCCTCGGTCCTGCTCGCACCGCCCGACGACCTCCCGCTCCTCCCCGAAGCCACCGACGAGCCCCTAGACCCCTTCTTCCTGGGTGGTGGCGGCGACGGCGCGGCATACAACCCCAACAGACACCTCACATACGCCGGGTCCGCCCTAGCCACCGGATCCCCCTCGTTGACAAAGCTCAGGAACAGGCTCTTCCGCAGCGCCTCCCCCTCCGGCTTCGCCAGCGGCAGCAGACTAACCGGCGGCGTCCCAAACGTCACGCAGTGCACCCTCCTAAAACACCCCCTCAACCCATTGAGCTCCGACCTCGCCCGCCCGGACTCGGCCAGCATATGGCAGTACAGCAGACTCGCCACCGCCCCTCCCGCGCTGTGTCCCGTGATGAGCAGCGAGTACCCGGCCCGTCCGGGGTCCTCCTCGAGCAACTGGCGCAGCCGGGCGGCCACGGGCGCCACCATCCCGCGCGCGACCGAGAGGAACCCGGCGTGGCAGAGGTTCCCCGGGTCGTCGAGGAAGCCGGCGGGCGAGGCGGGCGCCATGTTGAGGTTGACGACCCAGTCCATGAAGGTGGCTGTGCCGCGGATCGCGAACACGATGGTGTTCATGTGGTCCATGGGCACCGACTTGATGACCATGGCCCTCGTGCCGCCGCGCCATGCGGCGTCGAGGTGGGACTCGCGCTCCGCGCCGCGGGGTTTCTCGTAGGCGCGCTCCGAGAACTGGGCGGCTAGGCAGAGGAGGGGGTAGGTGGGGATGTAGCTGGGGCTGTTAAGAAAGGAGGTCTAAGCGAGTGGGAAGGGGTTTGGACTTACAGTCTTAGGGGAGGCAGGTCCCTTGGGAGCCGGGAGTTGGAGTATAGTTCCACCTTTGCGAAGCAGTTGGCGCTGATGAGAGATGTGGCGACGCTGGCGGTACCCTTGGGGTTATCCCGCGGGTGTCGTCGCTTGGGCCTGTTCGCTAAGCCCCTATCTGTCTGTTCTCCATGTGGCGGAGGTTGGCTCGGCCTGGGAGCAAACTCAGGTCGCCAGCTGAAGAGGTCTTTCTCGTCTCCCGAATAAACATCTCTGTCAATGGAGGTCATGACATCGTTGAAGGTGGCGGAGAGTTGGTCATAGAGCGCTGCACTCTGTTCGGGCATCTGCGTTCCGGGACCATGCCATGGGATAAGACCGCCACCGAAGAGCTGGGGCAAGGCTGTCCCGGGGTAGATATGCTCGGCCGTTCCCATCAACTTGCCCGGACCGCCACCGCTGGTATGAGGCCGCTGCGGCTGTTGCATAGAAGCTGGTGGAACAGGCGTAAAGTAGTAGTGCTGGTTCACGATTAAGGGAGCATATGGTGGCCGGGCTGGCTGGTACGGCGGAGGGGGTTGAGACCCGGGATTCCAACCCTGCGACGGAGGAAGGAGACGGGCCGGTCGGAAAGCTGGAGGCTGTTGGCACGGTGGTGCGTTCCATTGCTGCTGCGATGGAATGGCCGGTGGAAGAGCCGGTGGTGGTGGCAATGACGCAGTGTAAACCGGTGGCTGAGGAGGCAGAACAGGACCGGTCTTTGGAGGAGACGGCGGCTGCCCTTTCTTCACTTTCTTCGATCTATCAAAGAAGCCCATGGTAGCGGCTGGCATCCAAGCAGATCATGCATGCAGAGTCGGGATCACCGGGTTCAGAATGGGCAACGTATGAAGGACTAGGGCAGCAAAGGTAGAGGATTGAAGAAGCGAAGTCACAAGCTTTTAGGTTCTTTCGAACTCTGCAGTTGGAGCTCGAGTCGACGAGAAACAGGACATGAGAACACTGTCAGCAGTTGAGGTTCTTTCTTGAGCGGAGGTGCGTTGGTGAGCTCTGTCTTTGTCCTATGCCAGAAACTGTTGAAACATTTGGAAACTGAAGGGATCATGAGCCTTTTCCTCAAAGCAGAGAGTCGGCTCCGGTCCTCGCCTCGAACAGCCTTTGCTCTCTGCCCACAATGGCAGCTTGCATGTCGAGTAACAGCGGGAGTGCCTTGCGGTCGCTTGGCCGTCGTACCAATGAGAAGTGGTGGTTGCCCTGATGCACCCCGGTCAAAGAGCGGTTGGAGGCGGTGATTCGTCACTGAGTTGCAGCTAAGCCCCCAGTCCGCGTTCTCGGAGGCGCCCAGAGAGAAGCTGCAGGGTGCAACGGTTGACAAACCAGGACAGCCAGATAAATCGGGCAGCGAACTGAGGCATGTGACTCGCATGGCGTCCTGAATCCGGTGGATGTGAAGACCGTTTCAGAGGAGAGCATCTTTAGTGCTGCATATGCGCATTATCTGTGACCGCCAGTAACAGCGTGCGGGGGAAGCTGTGGGCTGGCCTGGAACGACCTCTGCATGCTCATAAGGTCCGTATCAACCAAGCCAGCCTGCAATCAGAGTCTAGCATTAGACAATAGAGGCCGCATATGTTCTCTAGGTCTTCAACGGAAGCCCATTCGAGTGAACGGACAGCCCCGCAATCCCGATAACCTCGTCCAACTCCGCAGCGAGGCTAACCGGGCGCTTCTGCCCGTTGAATGACAGGCAAACAGAACATCGGTTCGTGATGCAGTCTGCTACGAGCTGGGTAGCTGTGTGTTGGCGTTGCATTACGGACAGCATCATGCCGTGCGCTCCTGAAGCGCCCGCTTTGTTGAGGCAGGTCTGCCCACGGTACAGGTACAGGCAACCCCGATTGCCAGACCGGTGAAGACGCCGCCCGATCTTGACTCAACGAGCTGTACATTACTTGGTGTTGCAAGGGAGAGGGAGATGAGCACCTAGTGTACCACTGGAGCCTTGACTGGAGGTAGTCCTCCCCCATTGATGGCGATCAAGACGGCCTCCAAATTCTTCAAGACAGAGGCTTCTTCTGGTGGCCTCGGCAGAACAGTGAGCATGGCACCCCTGCATGTAGATCATTCCGCTCGGCAAAAGCTCTTATCTTATCGTGAGCTTGAATGGCAAGGTACGTACCCCTGACAATTACACGACGGCCAAACGATTTCGCGACATCTGGAACATGGCATTTCATGCGACGCGAGCAAAGCTTGTTTGCCTTGTCAGACGCCATCTTGAACTTTGTATACTCTCTCGAGATGCATCGGAGACGCCATGGACTTTGTGGGTACCCCCATACCGCTACCGAATCTGAATCTCGGAGCTCTTGCTAACCGTCGACTCCGTAGTGGTCGCGCCTCCTAACTCCGCTGTCCTCGGGCAGCTCCCGTAAGGACTATGCGCGAGATCCCATACGCCGCTTGCATCGCTTCGAGAAGGAGTACAGCCAGCTGCTTGTATGTCTTCCGTGACAGACACTGCGGCATTACATCACGATCTCCAGAACGCTGACGATACGTTGACAGCAAACATGGCGCAACTCGTCCAATCTGGCCAACGACGACGAGGCCGCCGAGAACATCGAGATCCGCCTGCAAGAACTGACCAACATTCTGAGTGACGAGTCGCGACGGCCTCTCCCGCACCCATGCATTACCTTCGCTTCCCGGAAGCAGATATACATACCCGTCGCCAAGGTTGCGACGACGTCTTACAACGAGTGGATCGTGAAGGAGGCCGTCTTGTTCTTCGCTACCCTGGTCGAGAGCGAGGAGGAGGCCTTTGTCGAGAATGACACATTCGCGGCCAGTCTCACCAATCTGCTGGTGCGCATCACCGGCGCCAACAGTCTGCGGCTGGGTGTCGATACCGAAGCGAGGGTGGTCGAGCTGGCCTTCAACATCACCACCAAGATACGGCTCCAGCCCGAGATCCTGTCGGCATGGTTCAAGTCCGGACAGAGTCAGTCGCGGAGCAAGGACGTGGAGGACGAACACGACAAGTTTGCCGGACGTACGCAGCGGCAGGACTTCCCGCTCTTCTACCTGTTGATGGACTACATCCACCACGACGGCAAGGTGGGCGATTTTGCCAGGACTGGTCTGCTGTATATCATCGAAGCGGCGTCCAGCTCCGTCGCACTGGAACAATGGATCGTCGAGAGCGACCTGTCCACGCTCATGGCGACGGGCCTTGGCGCATTATACAGCCAGCTGAGCCGGAAGCTTGTCATCGACCATCCAGCAAACGACCTCCCGCCAATCCTGGCCCTCTCCGACTACGAGCACCCCAATTCCAACTACGAAATCATCAGCTCCTGCTCCTTCGAGTTTCAGTCGCATCTCGACACCTTCCTATCCCACCTCTTGTTCTGGCAGGACGTCTTGAACCACTGCAGGTCGGTCGAGGTCAAGTCCACACTGCTGGAGCACTTCCAGGTGATCTTCTTGCAGCAGCTATTGTAGGTCCCGCTGCATTGCAACGTCCATATGGCCAGTGCTAAATACGTGCTAGATACCCCTCGCTATTAGAATCCTCTGATATCGACGGAGGCTCATCGGTCGCTGTCTTGACGTATTTGCGGCGTATTCTAGAGTCTCTGGACCACCCAGACATGATCAACCTCATCCTTCACTACCTGCTCGGCCTGCCCGATATCGTCCCCTCAGCTTCGGCCAGCAGTCGAAATTCGGTCAGCGCAGCCCGCAAGCGCAAGTCCATGGATCTCGCCACCATGATGGCCGCACAGCAGAGCGAAATCACCGCGACTCCTTTGCTGTTCAACCTAGTCGATCTCATCCTGGCGTGCTTGAGATCGCAGAGTCATCAGACGATCGACGTTACGCTGCAGCTGGTATCGGCGATCCTCAAGAGGCATCACCGCTACGCCGTCATCACCCTCCTCCACACGGAAAGGGTCCGCAGCGAGTATGCTCACCGCACTGCCGGCGCCCACGAGCAAGAGCTGGAGTTTCTCATGACTCTGGCTGGAGTCATCGGCGGGCAGGACAACTTTGACGAGATCTACGAGAACATCCTCAGAGACACCACTGTCCGCCTGGAAGGCCACCCCTGCTCACTCAAATTAGTAGCCCCCAAGGTCTCCATCAACAACCATAAGCTTCCAGCCATCCCGAATAGTCTCCCAGGAGCGCCGCAGGACGTGACCTCGCACACCCTCCGCCCGGACGATCCAGTCCTCAACATCATCCTCGACAGGCTGGACACGTTCTTCCTCAACCCAGTGGCAACCAACCTCTCCCTAACTGAAGCCATCTTCGACCTCGCCGTCTGCGGCTTCATGAACATCGAGGGGTGGTTCCTGCGCAACCCGCGCGTCTACACCTACCCCGAAGACGACGGCGCCACAAGCGCCACCCACGCAGATCCCTCCGCCATCCCTCCCCCGCCAGACTCGCCCGCCTACGCCGAATTCCAGAAGATCGAGAGCATAAAACAGTGCCGCCGCCGTCCCCAATGGACGCCCGCCTCCCTCCCGCGCCTGCTCTCCACCCTCCAGGCCCTCGTCGACGAAGTAGTCGCCTACCGCGACGCCATCCCGCGCTTCGACGACCTCCTCCAGCAGCGCCGCGAGGCCTTCCAGACCGCCGACGCCGAACCCGCCCCTCCCCCTCCGCCACCCAGAAATAACCCGCTCTCCACGCCCGGCGGCGGCGGCAGCGCCACGCCGGCCCCTCGCAACTCGGACGACCTCCGCAGCGGATCGCCCGCCGCCCCGCGGCCCTCAGGCCTGGAGGGCTTCGCGCAGCGCATCCTCAGCGAGCTGGGCACGCCCGGCAGCCGCAGCGCCAGCCCGCGGGGCAGGAAGGAGAGGGAGCGCTCTGCCGGAGCGGGAGCGGGAGCGGGAGCGGGAGCGAGTGGTGACACGCGGACGGCGCCCGCGCCGCCGCCGGCCGTGCCGCCGAAGGAGTTCCCTCTCAACCCTCCCGAGACGCCGTCGCGGCAGGGGATGGCGAACAGTAGGTCGTATTCGCCTGCCGGTACCCCGTTTCAGGACGGTAGGCCCGACGCCGTGAGCAGCCAGCTCGTGGCTTTCCAGGCGGTGGACCAGAGCATCCTCGCGAGGAGGGTCGGGTTACCGGCTCTCGGGGGGAGGGAGAAGGTCGAGCCAATCCCGCTCAAGTTCGATAAGCACGGTGACGGCGCGGATGCCGACGAGGGGAAACCGTCGTCTCCCATCCTGGGCGAGGATGATGATGGTACTACGACGGAAGCGCCGACTCCGGACGAGGAACGGACGGTCTCGGTCTCGCATGTGCTGACCAACGTTATTGTGCTGCAGAACTTCCTATTCGAGCTGGCGAGTCTGGTGCAAGTCCGTGCTGGGCTATTTGACGAGGTGCGGTTTGCCTGAGGGTGAGGCTATTTCCAGGGTCGCATGCATAGCTTGGCGTTTGACGGGACAAAAGACGTTGGCGGGTGCGCTCTGCTACCTTACGATCGGATCCTTTCCGCTTATACTTATGAATAGTTAGTAAGGTTATAATACTTCGCG
>Ga0209127_100462_pt1 | contig 14217 bp, 14 predicted proteins | sample LakSupMetagenome_FD_187469 | JGI IMG/M metagenome (GOLD analysis project Ga0209127, IMG submission 187469) | Freshwater microbial communities from Lake Superior, Canada - Sta WM archaea (SPAdes) (version 2) | ecosystem: Environmental > Aquatic > Freshwater > Lake | place: Lake Superior, Canada...
GCCATCGACCTTGTTTCCCAGGCCCGACGCTGCCAGTCAGTTCAGTCCAGCAGCAGGCACCATGCACAATGCCACCCACGCTAACAGTGCTGCTGCTCGGTGATCTGGAAAGAAGCATCATCAAGCGTCAACGTCCCCGCCACTGTCTGGTTGATGGGCTGCAGGATTACCCTCGTCCTGACCGCGAGGCTCACAACCTGCTGATTGGCATTGCGGATGTCCTCCTTGGCAGTCACCGCGTCATTCCTAGTGTACACACCACCAGGGGTTCCGAACTCGGTAGCATCGAACTTGGTAGTCGGCGGTTGACTGCTGGTCACGGCCCCGGGGGAGAGCACATAGCTGGCAGGAAAGGCACCCCCGACTCCGCTCTGCAGCTGGGCGAAGCCGTGGTATGTCGCGCTCATCGTGGTGGAGGTGCAGCCGAGGGGATACCGGAGGGTGAGGAAGATGTCGCAGTTCTTCTCGCGTTCCGAGCCGGGGACGCCCGGCTCGACTTGGGTCTGGTATTGGTCGAAGCCGAGGGTGAGAGTGGTGCCGGGGTCGTCGATGATTGTACTGACGCCTTGAGGACAGCCAGATCCGGAGGCGGAGGCGGATATGAACTGTACCGGGGCAGTTTGGCCTGAGCGTGGAGATTCCCCTGCCGGCGCACAGAGTATGAGGGCAGGGAGGAACAAGAGGGACGTGAGTAGCTTCATGGTGATGTATTTGCGACGGGAGTGTCGTCGTCCGGTTACGAGCAGTTGACACAGTCAGACTGAGACTGAAACCTTCTTTATATACGCTGCCTCTCGGCTGCCATTGCGAGATTCGGACATAACCCGTGACTTCACCTCTTATATTGTGGTTGCCCCGATGCAGAGGGGAGCAGTGCATCAGCCCAGAGGACGTGGCGTCGAGGCCGAACACGAAGAGTCATTGCGGCATGTCGCATGTAACATGTGGTATTCGTTGGTCCGCATTCGATAGTTCCTCCTCGGCGGCCGGCACGGGTGACTTGCCTGTTGGGGGGCTCGTACATCCAGCTCCTGATGACCGCGTCGCGGCATCGAAACATTGTCTGCGATGGGCAACCTCGCTGCCGGGTACCAGCGACCGAGATTTAGGGGGGCTTATGCGCATCACTAAGGCCATCAACGGCGATCAGATGGCCCCGGCCCGTGAAACACTGGTCGCTCACGCTTGGGCCTGTGGCTTGGACGGATAGGATTCTCTGACTGGCGTAACGTCCGACTTAGAACGGCACAGAAGAGGAAGGCGGTACACAATGACTTGACGTGTCTGGAAGGCTGCTTATTTTTGGACGCTGATGACAAAGTCATGGCCTATGACATGGCAGACGGCAGAGACTCCTACCGGGCGTGCAGGAGTTAACCCGGATTCGGGCCTCGTCAACGGCCCCACGGCGCAACTGACTTGACATGCAGCCCTGCAGATATTGTTGCTAATAGTAGCGTGTCTGCTATGCCGCTCGCTGCCTGCAGCATCAGCATGCATGAGGTGGCTTCGCCTACGCTTCCCGCTGAGGTCTGCCGTCTGGTTGGAACCAGGTCGGGTGACGATGGCATCCTGACCTGGAGTGTTGCCCAGAGACTCGAAGACACTTTGTCTTTACGGCCGCGCTACGCGCATCGAGCATGCCGCCACTTCATGAAGAAGCGACTCCGACAGATCTTGGAAGAGAATACGAAGGCGCCATTGACAGCTAGGATGGAGGCTGCATGGCACTTGCCGTGACATACCTAACCCTTTCAGCATCGATGCCCATGACGAAGAAGCTGTCACTGAACGCTGGGGACCACCTCACCGCGGGAGGGCGGAGGAACAAAGCAAACCTACCTTAAGGTACCTCACCTTATGTTCATGTACCCCGCATTTCCCCATAAACCTTGAGGGATGACTCGGCAAGCCGGCTCCTTTCGTCGCGAGCTGAAGTTTGTCGAGGGCTTCCTTTATTATCCTTCGGCTCCTCTCGACCATGCCGTCCTGATGCGACTCGCCAACCTGCAATTCGGTGTGTTGTTGGAGAGCGTTGGAGCTGCGGGAACCGTTGCCGGCTAACGTCGCAAATTCAAATTGGACTGCGCCCGAGGTAGCGCGCATTTGGCAGTCTGCACTCTCGATCATGCCAAATCGGACGAAGAGTCGAGCCCTGTCAATTGCTACTAGACATAGTCTACTCTACTACTTGCCGTGGCCTGTCAACTCGGGCTGCGGTGGTCGTGCATAAGTAAGCCCTTCCAGTTCTCCCGTCCCTCCTTTGCTCACCTCTGCTCGAAAACTCGTCGTGTCTTCGTCGCCACTGCTGTCGTTAGCTAACCACCCTCGGCCGTCTCTCGCAGGTGCGTGCCATATCTTCGATGCGCATGCTTTGTGCTACCGCCCGTATCCTCCCATTCGCGCCGCCGCCAACGATCTCCATGCCCTGTCCCGGTGGAGGAAACACACATCAATCGAGTCCGCTCCTCTTGGCGTACTGGCGATGCTTGGCCTACATTCTCGTTCGCATCATAGACTCGCGCGCGTAAATCATGGCACAGTTGTCCCAGGGCAAGTGCAGCAACGCTTATAGGGCACCGTTGCATCGTTCGATTTATGGCATGGCTGCCTCGGCCGGCCGCGATCAAGCGACGTTGAGCCTGTCGGTCGGGGGTCAGTGCTGGTCATGATCCGGCGAACAAAAGAGTTGATCTGAGTCGGCATCACCTAGGGAGGACGAAATCGGTCACTGATCGAGGACGTCTGATGTCTGATGCCGAGTCGTTATCTCGCCACAAGTCTACATGTCACCGTATACCTGAGATCGAACGTGCCAGGGAGGGCCATTCTACCTAGGTGGGCGAACACTTTCCGCTGAACGCGCAGAGGCTGTCTATTTGAACCGAACTGCGGTGGGCCAGCCTGATGTGTCTGCCTTGCTGGGCGCAGTGCTTTTCCCCCCTGCATGAAGTGATGGTAACGGCCAATATGCGAGCATCAGGGTAGTTGGACGCTCGTGTCAGAGACGAGGTTCAAGATGTGATGCCTCTGGTTCGTCATGCTCATGTGGTAGCCGCCCTGGTCAGTCCTGTCCGGGGGTTGACCACTCATCATTGGGTCGCTTATTTGGTGTGCTTCAGCTGCTGCAGTCCTCGGCTCGGCCCCCAACATCAACCATTGCAGGGCGGCCCCAGGCTGTAGTCAGGCGTGTTCAGCCTCACTGCGTGACGACGAACCTGTTTCTCTCTTCGCTCGCAATGATGTCCATGTCTGTACCGAGTCCCACAGTCCTACACTTCACCAGACAGTGATCTTCTCTTTACACGCTGTTTTTGAGCGACATCACAGAGTCTTTTAACCACCTCAGTCCTCCCTGTACTAGGCGTCTTGTCATCCCAGCGCTATGGCGATTCACAATGGAACGGCCCTCGCGTCGGGCCGCACCCCACCAACGCAACCGCAGAATGCCGCGGACACCCCTTTTCGGGGATTAGGGAAGGAACTAAGCTCTCTTCTCAAAGTCCATGCTGTGCCCGTCACAGGCAAAGCGCCGCGCAAATTACTCCTCGCCGACGATTCGAACAAGCCTTATCTGCCAGGTCAACCTCGGATACGGCTGCCTACCGGGGCTCCTGCCGCCACTGCCGTCCAGACTCAGCAAGAGCTCCAGATGTATCTCGAGAGATCCCATCTCACCACGGAGCTCGATGAAATCTTGCCGTACATGAAGTACATCTTCGTGCAGACGCCCTCGCACCGACATATCATGCCACTACACCACCAAAAGGCCCACGGACGCGATGTCGTGGTGAACGAACATCCCGGCCTACATCTTCTGTGGTACTACGACCGCATCTTCATCAAGCCGATTCCAGCATACTTCTTCACAAGCGCCTTCTGGGACGTCACCGAGCAAGAGCAGCGAAACGTACACAAAGCCGCTGTCGGATTTCTCCGCAGCTACTACTACCTGATCCAGTACGAGATAGACTTCGATCTAGCCTGCGAGAAGAAGCTCGTCCCCAAGAAACCCGACGGCAATCATCCGTCGTACGAGGAGTTCTGCGACTTCATCGCCAACTTCAGGGATGCGGGCGACACCCATGTATCCCGCCGCTTTCACTACGGCGAGCTGCGGTTGAGTCGCCTCAACAAGACGGCTATGCTCTTCCGCGGCCATCTGGCCTACTTTCACATCCATCCGCAGTGGGGATCGTATCTGTCGCATGTGCTGGCGCCGATCATCACGGTCTTTGTTGTTATCTCTGTCGTGCTCAACTCGATGCAGGTCACGCTTCAGGCTGTGGCTGGCCCGGATGGCGTAGCTCACCACTGGCATGCGTTTGTCAGTGTCGCAGCTTATTTTCCAGTGGTGGTGATCTGTCTCATTGCTGTTGTGATATCCGCTGCGATTGGTGGCATTGTCATTATGGGCGTCAAAGACCTCGTTTGGTCCAAAAGGGTCAGACATCGGAAGGCGCAGGGGGATGTCACTGCTGGGGAGAAGAGCCATGGCATGGTGTGGTGAGGTACGGCGACGATAAACACGACGGACCGGCTGCAGCGGCCGTCGTCGGGCATGAGAAGTCACAAACTTCCGATAATACCTGCTGCGACCCGGTACTCTGCCGGATGCTGCGCCGAACAGGAGCCGAGTGGTTCCCTTTGCCTCCAGAATCATGGCGGTGATCAGGTACAGAACCAGAGCTTCCACCTTGGTTGCGACTTCAAACACGCTGCAGCGGGTAATTGCGCAGCACTCAATGCTCAACATGTACCCTCTTCCACTGCCGCTGGGCACTTCTTCTACACCCGGACCCGCTCCGGAGTATTGGACCTTTGGTGGCTTTGCGGGGAAAAGTCCGGGGTCACTATCGAGTTAATATACATCCCATCCGCCCAACCGACACGACAGTGCATCTCGCCCAATTATTACCATTCGGAGATTTATCACCCGTCTGGCAGCACCGGATACCACCCTGTCGACAACATGGGCATATCTAGGACGCGATTTGATAGTTAACCACGCGCATGCGCGCGCTGGACGAAATGCCGGGGAGAGCCTGCAATGGTGTGGACGGCGTGGACCAGCGGATATACAGACGGCATATCGTCCTCACCCGACCGGAGAATTGCCTCGACAATGAGGAGCACCGGGTACGGGAGTGTCCGATCTTTGCCTCACCACTTACGGACGGCACATTGACTTTTCTCACGTCATCGCTCGCAGCCTACTAGGATGGCACATATCGTGGCCTGTTTGGCAGTCGCCCTCCTCGCGACGCCAGCTTCAGCCGGCCTCGTATATCCAGACTGCGCCAATGGACCGCTCAAGACGAACTTGGTGTGCAACAGCTCAGCACCAGCCGCTTCCAGGGCGACCGCCCTTATGGCCGCCATGAGCAACAGCGACAAGCTCGCAAACCTGGTGAAGTGCGTTCTCGCTCGGTCACTCCTGGACAGATTTGAGATCTGATGTTGGCACAGTAACTCTCCTGGTTTCTCTAAGCTGGGGCTAAGCGCCTATCAATGGTGGAACGAGGCTCTGCACGGCGTAGCGCATAACCGTGGCATCACCTGGGGAGGCAACTTTAACGCCGCTACCCAGTTTCCCCAGGCAATCACATCCGGCGCTGCTTTTGACGACGATCTCATCGAGCAGATCGGCGTCGCGATCAGCATCGAGGCCCGAGCATTCGCGAACAACGGTCGGGCCCACCTAGACTTCTGGACTCCGGACGTCAATCCCTTTAGAGACCCAAGATGGGGCAGAGGCCATGAGACGCCGGGGGAAGACGCTCTGCGGAACAGCAGGTTTGCCGAGGCTTTCATCCGCGGCATGCAGGGTACATCTTCGACGCTCAGGGTCGTCGCGACTTGCAAACACTTTGCCGCCTATGACCTTGAGGCTTCTGGCAGTACCACGCGGTTTAACTTTGATGCGAAGGTCTCGACTCAAGACCTGGCGGAGTACTACCTGCCCCCTTTTCAAGGCTGCGCCCGCGATGGCAAGGCCGGGTCGGTCATGTGCTCGTACAATGCAGTCAACGGCGTGCCAGCGTGTGCCAACTCGTATCTGATGGACACCATCTTGCGGAAGCACTGGAACTGGACCGACCAGAACCAGTATGTTGTTAGTGACTGTGATGCGGTCTACTATCTTGGTAACGCCAATGGCGGGCACAGATACAAGTCGAGTTATGCCCAGGCTATCGGCGCGGCGTTCCAAGCTGGTATTGACAACATCTGCTGGGCCACCGGCGGCACGGCTCCAGACCCATCTGGGGCCTTCAACCAGAAGCAGTTCAGTCAGGCCACACTAGATCAGATGATGGTGCGGCAGTATCAAGGTCTGATAAGGGCAGGCTATTTCGACGGGCCCAACACTGCCTACCGAAACCTAGGGGCATCAGACGTCAACACGCCCAGTGCTCAGGCGCTTGCTGTAAAGGCAGCGCTGGAAGGCATCGTACTGCTGAAAAACGACAACGACTTCCTCCCGGTGAGCATCTCAGCACCCGACTCGGTCGCTATGATCGGTTTCTGGGCGAACAAAGCCGACGAGATGCTCGGCGGCTACAGCGGGTCACCGCCCTTCAACCACGATCCCGTCTGGGCGGCGAAGCAAATGGGCATGACTGTAAACTACGTCACGGGGCCCCTCTCGCAGGGGAGTGCCGACACATCAGCCGCGGTTGCCGCAGCGCAGAAGTCCAAGGTCATCATATACTTCGGCGGCATCGACAACACCGTCGAGAAGGAGAGCACGGACCGCACGTCCATCGCATGGCCCGCCGGCCAGCTGTCCATGATCAAGGCACTCGTCAACACTGGCAAACCAGTTGTGGTCGTCAAGATGGGTACGCACGTCGACGACACGCCGCTTCTGAGTCTGCCCAACGTGAAGGCCCTCCTGTGGACCGGATATCCAGGCCAGGATGGCGGGACGGCGGTGATGCAGATCATCACTGGCATTGCAGCTCCTGCCGGACGGCTGCCGATGACGATGTATCCGGCCGACTACGTCAACAAGGCGCCGCAGACAAATATGGCTCTCCGACCGTCGGGGTCGTATCCCGGCCGCACATATCGCTGGTACCAAGACGCAGTATTTCCCTTCGGGCACGGACTGCATTACACGAACTTTAGTGTCGCGGTTGGGAAGTTTCCTGCCACCTTCTCTATCCAAGCACTGGTGGACTCGTGCGCTGAGACGTATCTGGACAGATGTCCCTTCCGCCCTCTCCCGGTCAGCGTGACGAACACGGGGTCCCGCGTGTCGGACTACGTCGCTCTCGCGTTTGTCAATGGCAACTTTGGTCCGTCACCGTATCCAATCAAGACGCTTGCTACGTACAAGCGCTTCTTTGGCGTTGCGGGTGGACAGGGTCGGAACGCGTCTTTGTCCTGGACGTTGGGGAGTTTGGCTCGTGTCGATGCATCGGGAAACCGTGTCTTATATCCGGGGACGTATACGGTGTTGCTTGGCCAACCGACGGCGGCGAACTACGCCTTTGAGCTGACTGGGACGGAGGCCGTACTGGACAAGTGGCCGCAATCTAGTTAGGACACTGTACGCTCGAATGCTGCCGAAATTGTCTCGTCGTTCCGACTTGACGACCTACCCTACAGTGAAAATTGCTAACAGTGGAACAGAGTGAATGCACAATTCTGTAGCGCTCCCAATCCGAACAATTGCTGCATTGACGAATGACAGAGCGACAATAACCAACGTGTGTAATAATGCACAAAGAGAAGGTTCCCCCCCCTTCAAACGTGCGGACTAGACACCTGTCTGCGATAGCCGAACATCTCTGCACGTGTGCCAGCCACCAAAGGAAGACACGGTCCTTATCGCTTCGTGGATCAGGACATCTAACTCAATACAGCAGGTCGCGGTGTTCTCCCCATCGTCATAACCTGTCGGTCAACATGGCCACCCCACCTTCCCGGACAAACTTACCGTGGGTTCCATCTTATCAGTGATGTTTAAAAGGAAGCTGGCGACATCTCCGCCTCAATCTCTGTCACGGTCCGCGGTCGTCTGTCTCAGGGCTTCCGGGTGCCGCAAAACGGATAATTAGCGACACCGGTTACAGATCCGTGAGGCAATTTGTTCCGAGATGAAGGTCACTCTACAGCATGCCGGACTGGCCATCCTCAGCCTCTCAGTCCAATGCAGCTATGCCGGCCTCTACCCCAACATGAGTCCCCTCAACCACACCTGCGCACTGCAATCCCCGGCGCTCTCGTGTTCCGCGTTGGCCGACTCATCCAAGTCAGACAGCTGCTGCGTCGAGACCTTCGGCGGCCTTGTCCTGCAGACCCAGCTCTGGCAGACCTACACAGGCTACGAGAGCGCCGGCCAGATCAACCCAAAAGACTCGTGGACCATCCACGGCCTGTGGCCAGACTTCTGCAACGGCTCGTACACGCAGTACTGCGACCTCTCGCGCCAATACGATCCCTTGCCGTCCCCCAACACCACAACGGGAACCCCGTCCGGCACGCCCGTCACGCCCTGGACGGGCACTCCGATCCGCGAGTTCCTGAAGCCGCTGGGGAAGCTGGACCTGCTCGCTTTCATGGATAGGTACTGGATCGCGCAGAACCAGCCCAACAGCGACTTCTGGGGCCACGAATTCAGCAAGCACGCCACGTGCTTCAGCAACTTCGACGTCGAGTGCTACGGCCCTCAGTACAGGGAGCACGAGGAGGTGGCGGACTTCTTCGAGACGGTGGTGGCGTACTACCGGACACTGCCGACCTGGGGCTGGCTGCGGGCTAAGGATATCAAGCCCAGTAACTCGACGGGGTACAGTTTGAGCCGCATCCAGGCGGCGCTGAGGGAGGGCTTCGGCGCGACGCCGTATATCTCGTGCTCAGGGCCGGCGTACAATGCCACTGCTGCGGGCAAGGGGAGCAAGGATGCGGGGAAGACGGTGCTGAGCGAGGTGTGGTATTATCATCATGTGTTTGGGAGGGTGCAGAGGGGCCAGGCACTGAGGGTCAATGCTGATATTGTCGGGGGTTCGTTGACGAATTGTGCCTCTACCCCTGGGGCTGTCTGGTATTATGAGAGGAGCAGGGGGTCTGAGGCGTAGCAGTCCCTTGAAAGTATACATATCAATTGGGTTCTGTTGAGTTCAAAGGTACCAAAATCTCGCTGGACGTGAATACCACGTGTCGAGAACCAGAGAGCAACGAATAGAGTTTCTCGGGCTATCTTGAAGCAGCGCGTAGGGGACCTTGCTAATGCTTGTCATCCTACCATTGACTCTGGATCACTAGCAGCTGCCACGACCGTTCCAAGGATCGCACCCGTCCCATCAATTGATCCTATTGCACGTCGTGTTCCCCTCATAGCTGGGGTTGGTCGGACAGTTCAAATTCAGTGTTCCGGTCCCAACCACAAAAGTTGGACTGCCATGATTTAGTATCCGTGCAGTCCAGTCGTTGAGAGTGAGTAGGGACTTACGTGACACTCTGGGTTAACTGATCGTGACATGTCTAAGACTGGTTCAGCGTCATGGTGGCCACATCAATGTTTACTTGCAGCACAACCTGGAGTGTCTCGTCATTTGGGGTGCCCATGATCTGACACACGCTGTTGAACGTGAGGGGGCATGTGAGGGCTTCAGTCTTGTTGGTGAGTGAGTTGGAGAGGACGAGGGACGCGCTACCGGGGCTGTATGTGACGTTTATTGCGTCGACATGCCAGTTAGGGATCAGACAATCGGTTCTCGCGAGTTGAACGTATGTCGAGGTTGGGACGACGCCAACCATCAGCACAGCTGACAACAGCGCCAGCAGGCCTGGCCAGTCGGCCTTGACGGCCATGTATGTCAGGGGGTGACAGATCTGCAAAAGTTTGTTACAGATACTATGGTAGAGGAATAAACGTGACGATGAATGGGGTTCGGAGGCTTGAAACATTTATCAATATGTCCCGGACAGTTTGAGATCGCCCTCACTTTGTACCGGGTAACTCGATCGATTATGGCGGACTATGAAACCATATTGAACCTGCATCCGCCCCCGGTGTTAAATTGAAATTTGCTCAATAAGCACGTAGATATTAGTGTTGGGGCTAGTCTCCGCTGCATGTCGGTACGGCGTGGCGGGCATTTCGGCTAAAAGGGTACTGCAACTGATGGAATAAATCGCGGGCACACAGCATCCGAGAACCACTTGCTCCGGGCAATATAAGCCAAGACTCCGGTCACAACGGACATGATGTCCTGCAAACGGAGCATTTCTTCAGCTCGGACAGGCAGGCCAGGTTACACTCATACCAGTTCTAACCGCTGCGATGTGGCACTCGGCAGGGGCTGGGAGGCCGTCAACCTCACGGTATGGCCAGCTATTATCCCTTTTGGTCCTTGGAACACAAGTGCTTGCTCTTGCCACGCCACAGCTGCAGGCAAGCGTTCGTTCAGTAGCCGACGATGACAACCATTGGGTCGCGACATGGACGTCGATGCCGCAGGAGGTCGAACAGAGCAACTTGCCGCCATCACCATTCGTATGTTCACATCCAACGCAACACATCACCCGCAGTCGTGATACTAACGCAGGGGTTTTCGCTCAGGGAAGCGGCACCATGTTCAAGGATGCCACTCTGCGCCAAACCCTGCACATGTCCGTAGGAGCGAGCAGAATCCGGGTTCAATTCTCCAACACCTTTGGAGGCAGTGACCTTGCCATTACCGGAGCCTCAATTGCGCTCCCCACTGGCAGTAAAATCGGCGTTAACGGTATCGACACGGCGACACTGGCCGGTCTTACATTCAAGGGCGGCGCCAGTTCGATCACGATCCCTCGTGGACAAGTGGCGTACTCGGATGCAATTGACTTCACAATCGCGCCGCAGTCTATGCTTACCGTCAACATGTACCTGGAAGGAGGACAGTCGAGCAACAAGATCACGGGACACCCAGGGAGCAGGACGACCTCGTGGATGCAGTCGGGCAACCACCTGAATGCGTCGACTGTGACAGGTGCGAGTACGAAACATTGGTACTATGTCAGCGTTGTGGAAGCCTGGGCACCTAAAAATACCACTGCTTTGGTCATCCTTGGGGACAGTATCACTGATGGACGTGGCAGTGACGATGACAAGAACAACCGGTAAGTCACTTGGTAACCCCTGTCACCAAAGACGCCATGGCTAAACTTCTTCCAGCTGGACCGACCTGCTCCTAGCACGCATGCAGTCCAGCGGCATCACAAACGTGGCAGTAGACAACCAAGCAGCCGGCGGCAATGCAGTGCTCTCAGGTGGTCTCGGCCCCTACTTGCTTTCCCGGTACAAACGCGACGGTCTGGAGCAGCAAGGCGTAAAGTACCTCATGATCTTCGAAGGCGTGAATGACATTGGCAGCGGTGGGGGCAACGTCGGCGACTCGCTGATCAGCGCATACAAGAAGATCATCGCAGACGCCAAAGCCGCCGGTCTCATCACCATCGGCGCCACGATAACCCCTTTCGGTGGAAACAGCTACTCCAGCGGCGCGCACGAGCAGGCGCGACAAAAGGTCAACCAGTGGATTATGGCGGCTGGCAACTTTGATCATGCGGTGGACTTTGCGAGCTTCATTGGACAGGGGGCCAACCTGCAGAGCAAGTTTGACAGTGGTGATCATCTGCACCCGAGTGTGGCTGGGTATCAGGAGATTGCGAATAAATTCCCTCTTGATATCTTCAAATAGACCAGCTAGTCGTCACAGTCCTAATGACATGATGTGCTGTTAACGCTGTGGTTAGATAACCATTGTATTGTAGGTCTGAAGTTCAAGGCACGGCCGGTTAAGCATCAAGCAACCTTTTCGCCCATTAGCAACCTTGATGGTCTTTCATACTTAGAGTCTAGTATGAGAGAAGCTTCGTGCTTTACACCTGGCCCGATGTGACGGGTGTGCCGGGGTGGTCCTACGTCGCCTGAGCAGGATAATGCCTGAACCATCCCGGCCTTAACCACCACTGGCATGCACTATGTAATATCTCACAGGCTCAACGGCACGCCGTAGGAGCCACCTGGTTCAGGTTCTGTAATATTCGAGGTGCGGGAGCGTGTGAGAGATCGGATCAGATAGCGTTTAAAGTTCATACGGTTCAACCTTATTCGACTGCCCGTCAATATTAACCTTTCTAGAACGCGCGGGACTGTCCCGTACATATCAATACCAACCCTTTTTTTTTTTTGCCCTTTTAGCTACGTCGAGACTGTGTCAAGGCGCTAGGCTGTCTGAGTGATATGTCATATGGCTTACTATATAGGGTGAAGGTCGTGACAAATTTTGTACAAAGAGGTATTTGGAGAAGGGGACAGACTTGGACTGCTACTTGGTCGCATTTAGCAAGGGGACAAAGGGCTGTCCTGGCCGTGAGCTAGCTTGGCTCCAGTTCAAAGTACTGCTGCAGACTTTGTTACGAGGTGACATGAGCATCCAGGAGCAAGCAAAGGTCACTGACGATAACGTTCTGTCAAAGCAAGGTGTCGACACTTTGGCGCCCAAGGCCTGGATGCATTGGATCTCTGTCATTGTGACAGTGGCATACCAGTTTCTAAGAAACACGGGATGACAGCTTGGTTTGTGACCGTAGTGTTTCTTGCGAATTCGGTGCTCGCCTGGATCTAGACTGGCCGGCTCAAGTATCAGCGTCTTTATCCATGCCATCGATGACATTGTTGTTGCTGTGCGCTTTATTCTCTCACGGTTTGTCGAAAGCACAATAACGCATATGCACCCAGGAACTGAACAATGCTTGAGGACATCTGCTATGGAGGATATAATGCAGCATAAGGGCCACCGTCTACTGCCCTTCCTCGACACCACATCCATTGGGATTTCACACCAACACCGAACTCCTCCAAACCCCTAGGACCAGAGAACAAACCATCCTACAGTAATTCGCCGGTCACCAAACATACAACTGTACTAACAATGTTGCCCCGCAAAGCTCCCATGGTCACTGCGGCAGGCTATGTCTCCAACGTGACCATTCTTCTCAGTTTGGCACTCCTCATTATCTCCGGTTTGTGGTGGCTTACCAGCTCCGACTTATACCTCTTCAGCTTTGTCATGCTGTTCTGCTGGCGTTACATCCGCTTCTTTGTCAATCTCGTCGGCTTCTGGATATACAAGCCAACATATGTGCCAGACCACGAGCTGTCCTATCGTGGATACAAAGATGTCACTGTCATCCTTCCCACCATCGACCCTCTTGGCCATGATTTCAATGGGTGTCTGGATACTTGTTGCCAGAATTTACCCACAAAGGTCATAATCGTCACAGCAGGCCATGCATTACGGGAGACCACAAAGGCCGTCATTGCGCCCGTCATAGCCAGGTATCGCACCATCGAATTCGTCATTGACTGCACCGACCGCGCTAACAAGCGCGACCAGGTCGGTAAGGTGATACCTATGATCGAGACTAAAATCACTGTCTTCATAGATGACCACGTTTTCTGGAAGCCAAACTTGCTCCACACGATGCTCCAGCCTTTCCAGAACACAGCCGTCGGTATGGTGGCCACCAACAAATGCGTCCGTCGCGAGGCAGGTCTGCGTCTCTGGAGGCGTTGCTGGAATATGCTGGGAGCCTTGTACCTCGAGCGGCACAACTTCGAGATCCATGCCACCAACGCCATAGACGGCGGCGTGTTTGTGGTCTCAGGTCGGACAGCGGCAATCCGGTCAGAAATCCTGCAGCATCCGGAATTCCTACCTGAGTATCTCAACGAGAAGTTTCTCTTTGGTAAGTGCGGCCCTCTGGCTGCTGATGATGACAACTTCATAACTAGATTTGTGGTGAGGCACGGATGGGACATCAAGGTCCAGTACTACCCAGACGCCTGCATCGAGACAACTGTCGGCGTTGAAAGCCCTGTCGTCAAGAAATATCTGGGGCAGTGCACCCGATGGGCTCGCACGACGTGGAGGTCAAACTCGTGCTCTCTATTTACGGACCGGACGGTCTGGTACCGCCAGCCGTATTGTGCTTACGCCGTCTACCTGACCAGCTTTACCAACTTTGCCGCGGTCGTCGATCCGTTGCAGATGTTTCTGCTGACGAAGACACAGTGGTACAATAAGATGAGATACCCGGTTCTGCCGTTGCTTGGATTCTTGTGTTGGATACTCTTGACGAAAGTCATCAAGGTCTATCCTTACTATTCTCGGCATCCGGAGGACATTATTCTGTTCCCTATCTATCTGATGTTTGCTT
>Ga0209127_100463_pt1 | contig 14208 bp, 12 predicted proteins | sample LakSupMetagenome_FD_187469 | JGI IMG/M metagenome (GOLD analysis project Ga0209127, IMG submission 187469) | Freshwater microbial communities from Lake Superior, Canada - Sta WM archaea (SPAdes) (version 2) | ecosystem: Environmental > Aquatic > Freshwater > Lake | place: Lake Superior, Canada...
CCCCTTTCCCTCTCCCTCTCCCCCTCCCCCTCCCGGCGTCCCCACCCATTATCATCGACCTCTCTCCCCCGATCGTCGCCCTCCTCCTCCTCCTCCTCCCCCCTCCCCCTCTTCCTCCCACTCCGGTCAGGATCAGGATACTGCACCCCCCGATCCCAAGCCTCGAGACTCAAGCACGGACTCCGCAGCCAAGCCCTCAACTCATGCAGGAATAGCCTCGCGCTATCCCTCCCCAGGAAGTCGGCCAGCATGCCCTCCGCCTGTCCCGCGGCGCCTTGCATGTCCACCGTCTTGAGGATGGCGATCGCGTATTCGAGGAGGAACTCGGCGTTGTTGGCTCGCCTTTCTGTCTGGGTTGTTGATGATGACTGTGAAGAAGAAGAGGAGGAGAAAGGAGAGGGGGAGGGGTCGGAGAGGAAGGAGAAAACTTGGAGTTCCCGGCGGATGAAGGTGCGCGCGCGGGAGACGAGGTGAGGGTCGGACTGGAAGTCGGAGGGGGTGGGGCCGGAGCGGTAGCGAGATAGCGGGTTGGAGCCGACGTGGAGGGAGTAGAGGTTTTGGGCGTAGATCTGCCGGCGGCGGAGGAGGGCTGCGGAGGGGGAGGGGGTTGGTTGGGGAGGGTTGGCGGCGGGGCGACGGCCCGGACGGGGGTTGGAGCGGTTGAGGAAGTAATGCTGGAAGGTTGACTGGGTGCTTCGTAGGGTAGAAGGGGAGGAGGATGAGGTAGTGGTCGAGCGGGGAGGAGCAGACTTCGCAGGGACGGTGTAGGTCTGTGGTCCCGCGCTATCGGTGTAGCGAACCTGGAGGACGGGGGCTTTACAGAGGGGACATTTCGGGTCGACGACTAGCCAGTTGGTCAGGCAGATGAAGTCGAAGTTGGAGTGGCCGCAGGGCTGGGCGGTGCCGGGTTCTGTGAGTTCTTCGAGGCAGATTACGCAGCAGTCGGGTGTTGCGCCTGGGCCGGGGGCGATTGCGCGCGACGAGGTGATCTCGGCGAGGGTGGCTTGAAGGATTTGGCTTTGGATCGCGGCGGGGGGTGTCACTGCGTCCATGGATGGGTTGAAGGAGTGTCGTTCTTCGCACTTCACAAGCACGGAAGAGAGCGAGTGTATTCAGGGAGGGGTTGACGTGGAGGAAGAAACGAAAGCCGAAGGTACTGAAATGGTCTTAATGTGGCGGCACGAGCTGATAGTGGGGCCGTCGATGACGGAGACAAGTGGAGAATGAAACCAACTGTTCTCCGGCCGTCCCTCAGCTTCGGACAGACCGACTTTGCTTGGTCGGCTCCGGCGTGAAGCCGGGTCACAAACATTGTATTGAGCGGCTTGGCCCACTACTGTGGCAGTAAGAGCAGACAACGGACGAGCTTTTCATTAAACGAGACGAAACGGAAATCTCGTGAGCCTGCGCACTGAGACACAATCTTCGCTGAAAAAAAAGCCCGTTATTCCTCCATCCTTCCACCCCTCCTCAGATACTTCAGCGGTATGGGGACGTTGACTCTCTTCTTCCACCATTTCACCTGCCGCGGTTGTCCCTGCGGGTCATCATCGTCCGCCTCCCCAGTGGGAGGCCTGTCCAAAGCCCGAGGTATCCCTGCGTCTGTTGCTGTTCTGTGAGTCGGTTCTTGGGATGTTGAAGATGGACTCCCGGATACTCCGGCTGCCCTTCTCAGCCGATGCGCTTCTCTTAAGGCTTGCCATCGACGCTGTCTCTCCAGCTCTGCTTGGCTAGCTGCTTCGCGTTGGCTCTGAGGCAAAGCACCGATCTTGTCCCGGATCAGGTCTCGCCTCGCCACTTCCCTGCTGACCATCTCGGGGCTGAAAGCGTCCAGAGACGACACTGTCCTTGCGTTAGTCAAGCTCTTGAACAACTGGCTGTTATTCTCACCATCTTCCAAGTACTCATCTTCGAGTCCGCCCAGTCCGTCGCTGAATCGGCCAATGAGCCGGATGTTGCAAAGCTGGAGCAGGTCCTCCTCCGAGTCGGTGTCGAAGAAGCAGTCGCTGTTCTCAGAAAACACACGTGTTTCGAACAGATAGTCGTTGCTGAGGACCACATCCACGCACAAATTATCCAGGACATGGAAGTCGCAGTGCACCATCTTGCCGCCGACTGACCATGGTACGTTGCGTGCGACACCGCTGGTCCACGCAGTACTGCCGTCTGCAAACTCGACCTCGAGCCAGTTGCTGCGGCCGCGATCAACGTTGAGGCCGATCTTGCGGGCGTAGTCGCTTGAGACAAGCATCACATCCGAACCGGTATCCGGAAGCGCTGCTGTCAGATTGCCGTCTAGATAACCCCATAAGCGTTGTTTCTCAGCACCCAGCAGCCTCAGCCCCAACCGCTTCGGTAGGCTGACAAGCCTGGACTTGATGCGGGAGATACATTTGGTGAGGGTTTGTGTGTCCCTGAGGAACTTCCTTCCGAGGACGAGTGGATGAAGGCATCCCGGAAGGACCCAGCATTCCCAAATATGCGCCGTCGTCTCTCCGGAAAACGTCCAGGCCACTGGAACCATCCCGGGTGATCGGACTGGCTTCTTGTTGGCCAGGTGGATCGTTCTTGCAGTTCCAGGAACAACGTCAAGATCGAGACTGGATGCCATGCCCGGCGAGATGAGGCACGAGTCGGCGCCACTGTCCGGGAAGGCTTCCAGGGGGTTCAAGCCCGCAAACCCCTCCACGAAGTACTGTTTTCGTCCTGAGGAGAAGTCGCGCTGCTGGTTAGCCCTGCTATGCGCGACGTCGGCGGGATCACCAGTCCACCACGTGGGCTTTGTCGCTGATCCAAGACGGAACTTGAGGCGCGTTTGTTGGGCTTGCAGTGGCATCTTTCGAGCAAGCTCGCTCCTCACCAATTCTTGCAGCTGGGTAGAGGCCGCTATCGGGAGGGTGATGTATATCACTCGGCGTACTGACTCATCACCCAGCTGGGGAACGCTATGAACGTCGATAGAGAAGTCGCAGTCGCAGTTGGCTTCGAGAGTGCTGACGATGCCGGGTATAACAACCCTTTCGTAAACGTCCTCGAGATCCTGTTGAGCATTCCGAGCATTGTCCACCTCTATGCACTTGCTCTCGACCATGACGAGGCCGTCATAAATGCGCTTAACCTCGGCGACGAGCTGTTCCTGCGAGATAGGCCGGGTTTCGGGCTGCTTAACCACGACGCTGGTGGGACCCTCGTCTGGGGTTCCGTACACAGATGCAGGTGGAATGGCACCGGTGTGTGGCGGGGTCCGACCGTTGTCATGTCTTGGTATCAGCGGTCCAGATACGCCGGGATTTGTTTCTCGGTTGGTTGCGCCTGCCCGCTTTGGACGTTGAGATTCATCCACAGCGGAGCGCCGTACTCCTTTCTGTCGTAACCGGTTGATGGTGTTGATATTAGCGCTGCCCTGGTTGGAAGCGGTGGACTGAGCACTGGACCTTGTTGGCGGCAATGGTGCTCGACTGCCATCCCGCTCAAGTGAGTTAGTCGCCGACGGCACGGAAGCAATTACCCGTTGCGAATGATTCGAATCGGTCGGTGGCGACGTGGTACGGGCTTGCCTGGACGCCTTACGCAACCAAGTATCGAAACCTCTCGCGAGACTCTCAGCCATTCTGGGCAACCTCGTTTTGCAAAGGATGAGTTGGTTAGAGGAGGGGTGCTAATAGCTGCGAGTCGTCCACAAATCAGCCCCTGATTGAGCGCAGTATCATCTCGCGCAGTACTGCTTTTGCTCCAAGACTGATCGAGGCCTTGATCTGCCGAGCACACGGGTGCCTGGTGCCGCAGGGATCAAGACTTCAAAGGAGCCTTGAGTCGATGCTGCTTATGATGCATGTGCCTAAGGGAAGCTGCCAAGATACTGACGGATTGGCAATTATTCGAAACGACCGTCCTCAAAGAAAATTCGATTTATATTCTCTCGTGTCCAGGACTACGTTTGTGAAGTCGAGAAGAAGAGCAGCGAGGGGAAATATGTGAGAGACGCCAGACACCCACGGGGCCGCTGAGGACTCGCTCGAGTACATCCACGTGGCCTGCAGGCACTGCCACCACGGGCGTTCAGCAAGGCTTCACATTCCCGACACCCTGCATCAAGGTCGGTGACCAATTGGACAGCGAGCAGCTTCGCTTCCTATCACTTCCGCGCAACCGTGCTCGCAACAGCCCATTTGATCCAAGCCCAGGACAATCATCAATCGACAACACTTCTCCCATCGAGGGCCACCCTTCTACTCAGACCTATGAATGAAGGCGTCAACCCGAACGGCCCTGGTTTAAGACAGCGAAAAGAAGGGTTTGCAGATGTCGCCAGATGGATAGCACTTGATTCGGACAGCGAGACGTCCATCTACCGCAAGTTCCACGAGCTCGCTGCCCGAAATCTTCTGTATCTGCAAGCCGAGCTGCTCGTGCTTGAGAAGCAACTGAATGAGTTGGACGAGCAGGATGTGAAGACCGACGACTTGGACCTAAAAGATGCTGCAAGAACCTGGGAGACCTTGACGCGGAGACATGCAGCAGGGTTAGAAGACGCAAAATACAGGATGGAGCTGATCAAGAAGTTACGGACAAAGCTCAGGGAGTACCGTGTGTGAACTCGATCCCATATTCTTGAGTGCCAGCATTAAGTCCGTATTTAGATGAAGCACTCCTGTTACAAAGAGAGATATCAAAGCTCAAGCGCCCCAACAAGCGCGTACTCGATGCCTACAGGTTATGGTTTAAGAAGCCCTACCCTGCGCTTGGCGGACTCAGCAAGAACTTTCTGGATATCCCAGAAGACCTTGCAGGCCTCAACACGTCGGAGACCGACTACCTGTCTCTATTTCTCAGACACCACTGGCCCACTCGAGTCAGTCGCTCGACAAGAACCCCTGTACCAGGTCAAAGCTAACACAAAAACAGGAAGAGCTCTCGCGCGACGGCCTCCACCGGATAGGACGGTTCAACGAACATTCCATCACCCTCACAGTCGCCGTCATAAGTATCGTCGTGGCAGCCATCTTCCTGATTGGATCCATTGTTGGGTTGTACTGGGTGACCTCCGACGCCATCAAGCTCGGCATGGTTGCTGTCTTCACGGCTGCCTTCGCCCTGAGCGTCGGCCTGATGACCAATGCGAAGCGGGCCGAGATCTTCGCGGCGACGGCAGCGTAAGTTGGGCTTCCCCTGGGGCAGTGAATGTAAGCGGCTAACTGGACGCTAGATATGCTGCTGTGCTTGTGGTCTTTATTAGCGGAAGTATTGGGAACACCGGGGGTCGGAAAGCCTCTCTCACAAACGGAGTGTAACAGAGAAGTCGTGTGTTGACGGAAGAGACAAATAGAAGCCCGAGTGCCGTCACATCGCACCATTAATACGGTACTACAGGATAAAATTGTCTAGATGAGGACGCCGGAGCACGCAGGCATGGATCTGTTATAGAAGTCGACTATCGGATTCCCTGGAAGCCCACCATCGGATCTCTTGCGGTCAAGAGAGTGTACCCTTGTTCTCGCGAATGGCTAGGACATCTGAGGATTGAGGTTGTCAGTCGATTCAAGTGTGCCTCGATCTCGCCTCAATGAAAAACAAATAGACCGAGATGCAGATAAGGCGGAAGAAAGAAGGACATAAGTGGCAGACAGGCAAGCATATTAACATGTTGCGAGAAGAATTTCAATTCTCCCATGTAGACGCAGCAGAGACCTTCTTTCGCCTTCAGGCATCATCACCACATCACACCAGGACTTCGAGACTCAATGATTTACGCACCTCTATCAATCTAGATCGAGCCATCACATGACACGTTTTCCAACCGAAAGCGACACTTGAAAGGGCACTGGGGGAGCGTCTGAGACAGTGAACAATGATAACCAGGTGATGACGGGCTTAGACGAGCGTGTTCCTTTCTGCATTATGATCTCTCAGAATCAGACGAAGTCTTCCGCTTCCAACTCCCGTACTATCCCTGTATCTCGAATAATGACGAGGTCTCAGGTCTCGGAGCTGGAGCCAAGTTCCTCGAAGTGACTCTCAACGGACGACCAGGCAGCGGGAGATTGTCGCTCAACAGACTTCCTTGTGAGAAACTTGCCAAGCATTCGTCGAGGGGTTATAGTCCAACACCAACCCGTCCGTAACGAAAGGGGAATTGTTGGAGTATTGAGCGAACGCGCCATCTATGAGGGGTTTATGTCAGTAAGCGAGGCTCAAGCAGACAACAACAAGTCCATCGATATAAACTTGCCAGGCCCACCCTGCACTCCAACACTACCACCAGCGCCGTCCAGAGGAACATGGTAGTAAGTAATGGTGATCCAGTCTGGATGGTGCTCGAAGAATTGCACCGTGAAGTGATAGATCAGGCTTCGGTCATCGTGGTGCGTGGTATATCACTCGAATACAACCGACTTCTGCACCTCGGGGGCCTGGAGCTGGATAACCTCGTACCACAGACCCTGTGTCGTGTTCGCAGCTACCAGAAGATCGTCCCAGAATGCTGCCAACGTGTAGTATGGCAGGGCATCAGGGCAGGGGTATGAGCCGTTGTAAGACGGGCAGCGAACAGTCGGAAGCGCCCGGTTGTCATAACCAATCCCGCTGCGGTCCTTAGTTTGGCACACTGCAGTGTCTGCGGTGACGGGTGGATCACTTGGATTCTGGATGAAGAGGATCTGTGCTGCGGTTAGTACTATGAAGGCGCAGAGCGTACTGCGTACGACAGCATAGGTTCGCTTACTCCATCGACGGCCATGAAAACTTCCGTGCTAGAGACGCCATAAATCTTAATGGGGAAAGGCAAGGCAATCTTGAAGCATCCGTTGTTGTTAGAGGTGGCCAAGATACCGCCGAACTCTGGAGCAGCGCCTGTCGGGCTGGCAAGAAGGGGATGAGTAGCAGTACATGTAGACAAGGACGCAGATGTGCTCGTCCCTGACATGGTGTTAGTCGTGACAGTGACCGTGGAGGCGCTTGTGGACGTCATCGTGGAGTGAACAAGCAGGCATGAACATGCAATATGAGCCAGGTTCCGTGCAAGAACTGGCATAAGCCGGCACAGTGTTGAGGGCGTTCAAGCAGTCGGCGCTCATGCTCGCCACATCCGGAGCGCCGGCACGGGTGGTCGCAATCTGTCGGCCGCAACTGGAGACAGTTAGCATTCTGAGAGTGAGAAACGAGGTCCTTGAGGATTTTGGGAGCATTTACTTGTCAATGCAGTTCGCACGATCCCCTAATACGGAAGCACCGGCCACGGCAGCAGTGTACAGCGAAAGTATGTTACTGGGCTTCATCTTGGTTCTTGATATGGCACAATGACTTTTCGGAGAGACTCAGTGCTGTGGTCATAACCCGGGGATGAGCTGGTTCGAGGGAGGCCGAAGGGGTCTTATACAACACAGTCTGGCACGCAATCCTCAACATTGCTCCCCAATGGCCTCATGATGCGGGAATCCTCCGAGGCGCTCAGGAAACATGCATAATCCCTACGTCAAGGGGTGTTTATCCAAGCCATTGTAACGGGCACGATGCAGGTCGTCAAGAGAAAAGGGGGATCCGCTCCAAGGCCGATTGCTTGCCCAGCGATCCCTAACCCTTGCGCGGGTGGAGCCACTTAACGCGTCGAGTCGCGTCCACTTTGCGTCGGACGCGATTTCCAGAGCCCACGAGAACCCTCAGCAACAACTTGCAATCGCGCCCTCGTCCGAACCGGCAATCCATGTGACTGAACTCTTCATATCGAACTGATAAGCGCAGAAGATATGCCGCACTCAGAACCTGTCGAATCCGACGTACGCGAAGCCGATGAAGTTAAGATGGAGGAAGATGTCGCCGTGCCCACGGAAGCGCAACGGCAGTCACCCGCCAAGGAAGATGTTGACATGGCTGACGTCGCGCCCGAGCCGATTGCGGTAGCTGAGGAGAATCCGAATGAAGAATCCAAAGAGGACGGGACGAGCGAAAGGACAAAGGAAGATGTCAAGTTGGAAGACCTGTTCGCCGACGTTGACAGCGACGACGAGTTTCCCAACTCTCGTCCAGCTGATGGCACGCCCTCGAGCTCTTCACCAGGTGAAAACACACCCACGTCGAGGTAAAAATGGCTGGTCCTTCTGCAGTACGCTGGCGACAACCGCTGAATTAACGATCTTACAGCGAAGAAGGCGGCCACTCACTCAAGGCCTCCGACCCCGAAGTGATGAGGAGCTTCTACCAGCGTCTGTTTCCCTGGCGCTACCTCTTCCAGTGGCTGAACCACAGCCCGACTCCCACAAACGACTTCAGCCACCGCGAATTTGCTTTCACTCTACCCAACGACGCCTACCTACGATACCAGGCATTCCCGACCTCTGAGCAGTAAGTCTGATAGTTCTCACAGTCAAGCCCCAGATATTATTGACTAACACGTAACAGCCTCAAGAAAGACGTCTTACGCCTTATGCCATCCCGGTTTGAAATCGGACCCGTCTACAATACCAATCCTCGCGATCGCAAGACGTTGCGGAATTCCACTGCATTTAAGCCTCTGTCCAAGGAGCTGTGCTTCGATATCGATCTGACAGACTACGACGACATCCGGACATGCTGTGACAAGGCAAACATATGCAACAAGTGCTGGCAGTTCATGACGATGGCGATAAAGGTGGTTGACGCCGCGTTGCGAGAAGACTTTGGCTTCAAACACATCATGTGGGTGTACTCGGGACGGAGAGGGGCCCACGCGTGGGTGTGCGACAAAAAGGCTCGGAGTATGGACGACCACAAGAGGAGAGCGGTGGCCGGCTATCTCGAGGTAGTCCGCGGTGGTTCGCAGAGCGGCAAGAAGGTTAACCTAAGGAGGCCACTCCATCCACATCTGACGTAGGTTTACTGTTCCCCATAGCGTCTCTGCCAGCATTACTAACGCCATACATACAGACGGAGTCTAGACATCCTCAAAAGCCACTTCCAAGAAGACGTCCTCGAAGCCCAGAACCCCTGGGAGACCGACGAGCAGGCAGAAAAGCTCCTCCAACTCCTCCCAGACAGACAACTGAATGAGAGCCTACGCAAGAAGTGGAACTCGGCCCCGGGCCGCCCCTCGCTCTCCAAGTGGGCCGACATCGACGCCCTCGCCAAGACGGGAGCGAGCAAGAGCCTCGACGCCAAGGCACTGCTCGAAGCCAAGCAGGACATTGTGCTAGAGTACACCTACCCCAGGCTTGATATCGAGGTCAGCAAGAAGCTCAATCATTTGCTCAAGAGTCCCTTCGTCGTGCACCCGGGCACGGGCAGGGTTTGCGTGCCCATCAACACAAAGTCGTTGGAGGACTTTGACCCGCTGGGCGTGCCGACGGTGCAGAGCTTACTTGCCGAGATCGATGCGTGGAAGGAGCCAGAGGAGGTGGATCCGAACAGCAGACCAGTGCAGGACTGGGAGAAGACTGGCCTCAAGCCGTATGTCGAGCAGTTCAGGGCGTTTGTCCTGACCCTGATGAAGGACGAGCGGGATGTCAAGGTTAAGCGGGAGAGGGACGAGGGTGGCGAGTCCATGGAATTCTAAGGGGTGCTGGGCGGTCCTGTTTGTTTGGTGTGTACCGAAGCTTCGGGTGGGTATGGTCACACTTGTTTGGTACGGATAATGCTCTGTTGGGGTACATACTGTTTGGGGACACACGTGTTAATGACAACTTCACGATTCTTGGCGACGGTCGGGACCATTCGAAGGCTTCATTCAGCAACCGTTCAGTAAGATCGTGGAGGTCTCGACGCCCTCATCTCATTGGTGCGCATCTTGGAAGAAATAATGCATCCCGATCCTTGCGACGATCCCCCGCAACCTCCGGCTCACCACCCTGTTGGGGGGCCTCTTTCTCCAACTTCCGGAAGAAATCTCATGAGAACGTCGCTTTTGTTGATGTCACCGTATTTTTCCACCCGTCATGAGCTGCGCTGATGATACCCCGAGCTGAAGCGACGGTGTCGTGGACATCACGATCGGGACAATATACGGTCAAAGTGTTCTCCAATCCTTCTCCAGATGACAATGGCAAAATGCAGGGGTAGGCTAAATAAAGCCATAGGACCCGGGGTAACGACCTGACAGTGAATCTCGCTGACTTGTGAGATCATCCCTCGTCACCTTGCTCAGAGTAACCGTCCAAGATGCTGCTCCGCACAACACTCCTCTCCCTCATCGCTGCCGCCTTCGCCGCACCCAGCGGAAGCAGCAACCTCAAGCCCTGCAGTCCCCATGGCGTGACCTTCTTCAACAACAAAGTCATCTTCACGCCCCCGACCAACTACACCGACCCGCGGGTCCTCTACGCCCGCACCGTCGAGCTCTCAGACGGCACCCTCCTCGCAACGTGGGAGAACTACTCCCCCGAGCCGCCCCTCGTCTACTTCCCCATCTACCAGTCCAACGACTCGGGCGTATCCTGGAAGCAGATCTCCAAGGTCACCGACCAAGTTAACAGCTGGGGCCTCCGGTACCAACCGGACCTCTACGAGCTCCCGCGCGCCTTCGGCGGCTTCCCGGCCGGCACCGTGCTGGCGGCGGGCAACAGCATCCCCACCGACCTGTCCCTAACCAAGATCGACGTCTACGCCTCGACGGATGGGGGTTTGACATGGAAGTTCGTCTCCTCGGTCGCCTCGGGCGGGCGGGCTGTGCCCAACAACGGCGAGACGCCCGTCTGGGAGCCCTTTATCATGCTGTACGAGGACGAGCTCATCGTGTACTACTCGGACCAGCGCGACCCGGCGCACGGGCAGAAGCTGGTGCACCAGACGAGCAGGGACCTGAAGACGTGGGCCGCTCCCGTCGACGACGTCAGCTACGCGACCTACACTGCTCGCCCGGGGATGACGACCGTCGCGCGGCTGCCCAACGGGAAGTACATCATGACGTACGAGTACGGCGGCGGGCCCGGGTTTTCGGGGTACAGCTTCCCGGTTTACTACAGGATTGCGGACGATCCGAGGAAGTTCAACGATGCCGTCGGACAGCCGATTCAGGTGGGCTCGCTGAAGCCGACGAGCAGTCCCTATGTGACGTGGAGCAGTGTGGGCGGCAAGGACGGGAGTATCATTGTGAGCAGCGGGACGAACCAGCAGATCTTTGTGAACAGGGCGCTGGGCGACGTGAGTAAGTGGGAGGCGTACAATGTCGCGCAGCCGGTGGCGTACACCCGGCATCTGAGAGTGTTGAGGAACGATCCGGGCGCTTTGCTGATCATGGGGGCTGGTCACCTGCCGCCCAGCACGACCAATAATGTCAGCTTGAGTGTGGTAGACCTGAAGGCGCTGTTGAAGGTGTAGACAGGCGAGATAGCTTGTTCAGCGAGTGCAAGAGACTTGTTTACTGTATTCGATTTCGCCCTCGACGCCTCTTAGCAATGTCATGGCTGTGTCTCGTCGGCTGTGGGCTTCTCGGATGGCTTCTCCTGGGTTACTCTTCCCTCCACCGCAACCTCGCCATCTGCCCTCTCTGCTTCCATGTTGTCGTCCTCCTTGTCCCGGGCTTCCTCGAGTTCTTGGCCGTCCTCATGCTCGGTATTAGACTGGGCCCCCTTCAAGACACCGCCCTTCCTCTGCGGAATGACATGCAAGAACGCCTGGCCCCAGTCACCGCACTCAAGCCACTTCGCCATAATTTCGACAACCTGGTTCGTCGTGAGAACAAAACGGCTCTGCATGGCCATGTACTCTCCAATGGGAAGCTTCGCGGTCCGCACCTTCTTCTCGACAGCCCGCTTGTAGCAAAGTCCCTTTTCCCTGTTCCGGTCGACAATACCGCCAATAACATAGCTGGTATTCGGCTCCAGCCTCTCAAGCGTATACGGCGAGTCGGAAGTCAGGTAGACAATTGACCGATCTACGCCCTCCTCTGGCTCGGGCTCCGGCGCCGCACCTTTCTCTCCCTCCTTTACCTCATTCTCAGGCGTCTTCAACACATCGATAACCTCTCCCGCGCCCTCGCCCTTCATGACATCCCCAGCTAGTCTCGCAGCCTCGAGAAAATCCCCCTCAATCAGCTGCACATGCCTCCACTTCTTATAGTGGCCCTCCAACACCGTCTCGAACCGCTCCTTCATCTTCCCACCAAAACTACTGACAAACAGATGCGCCTGGTACTTTGCCGTCCTATTCATGCTGTAGCTCCTCACCACCTGGCTCGACAGCGACACGACCTCGTTATCCAGCATATACCGCTCAAAGTCACAGTCGATGATAAACGCGACCGGCACGGGGTTGTGCTTCCTCGGCGCGGCCGGCTTGGACGCCTCCCTCCGGACCTCCTCCGGGTCCAAGCCGGCCTGCCTGGCGGCCTCGAGCTTCTCCTCGAGCTCGGACCGCTTGCGCGCCTGCTTCTCGTGGCGCTTCTCCTTGCGCTTGAGTTTGCGGGATTCCTTGGATTCCTCCCAGGCTTGCTGGCGGCGGAGGCGCTTGAGCTGGTTCTTAGACATGGGCTTGTCGCCGTTTTCGGATTCCTCGCGGGCGCGTTTTGTGCCTTGGGGTAGGCTTGCAGAGTTGTCAATTGGTTCTGCTGAAGGCTCGTGGGGAGCTGAGTCCGCGGTATGTGATTCATCATCCCCTTGCTGTGGGGGGAGGGTGCCCGGGATGCGGGATTCCTCCATTGTGGTATCCGCGGCGCTCATTTTCGGGAACGCGCAGTGACTCGAGCTACTGGCGGGGAATAAGCGGTGGTAGTGAGTTGCTGATGTGGAAATGGACTGTTGAGAGCGTAGTGTTCTCGAGAAAAATGTCTTAAGATTGCTGGTGGGTGTTGTTGGACGCTTGATGAGAATCTGAAGGGTGCTCCGGAGGTAAACCGCTCCTTTCAACACCATGCCAACACGGGAGAAGTCAAGCGACCATATCCAGCTCGAGTTGGTACGAGTATGCACAGTCACCAAAGGAGCGACCGGACAAAATATCGTATTACACCTCAGTTGCTGGCTGCCTCATCGACGTCGCTCTCTTCGTCCCGGACCAAACCTTTAAAGCCCCACAAGTATGGCCCTGCAGAAGGCTCCACTAAATTAGCGACGGGATTGAATCACGTCGCGTCTCCCAATTTAATGGATTTCAGCTTTACGCGTCACGCAACCTTCTCCCGGGTCGACCAGCTGCATTATAGTCACAGAACACTGGACACGCAGACTCTCCAAACCAAAGAGAGTCCGAATAAGATCGCGTTCGCATCGAGTCAGACCCTAGACCTGCATGGAATAACGTCACGATGTCTTCCCGACCCGAACTTAAGGTACATCATCTTCTCCTTCTGGCCGCCACTTGCGCGCCCCGAAGCACACACTCTGACATATGAACAGGTCGACGACGAACATGGCTTCATCCGCTTCTTCAAGTCCCTCCCCTCTGTCAACGATGACGCAATCCGCATATTCGACCGAGGCGACTGGTACACGGCCCACGGCGAGGACGCAAACTTCATCGCCCGCACCGTCTACAAGACCACCTCAGTGGTCCGCCAGCTGGGCCGAAGCGACCACACTGGCCTGCCGTCCGTGACGATGACCATCACCGTCTTCCGCCAGTTCCTCCGCGAAGCGCTCTTCAAGCTGGGCAAGCGAGTCGAGATCTGGGCCAGCACGAGCGGCCGCATGAACTGGAAGGTCGTCAAGCAGGCGTCGCCGGGCAACCTACAAGATGTCGAGGACGAGTTGGGTGGGCAGTTTGAGGCCGCTCCAATGATACTGGCGGTCAAGATCTCAGCCAACGTTTCTGGGCGGAGCGTTGGTGTCTGCTTTGCGGATGCCAGTGTCAGGGAGCTCGGCGTCAGCGAGTTTCTCGACAACGACCTGTACTCGAACTTTGAGGCTCTGCTAATTCAGCTCGGCGTCAAGGAGTGCCTTATTCAGGTAGACAAGGCAGAGAAAGACAAGGACCCGGAGCTGGCCAAGTTGAGGCAGATCATCGACAACTGCGGTGTCGCCATCTCGGAGCGGCCGGCTGGAGAGTTCGGCACCAAGGACATTGAGCAAGACCTCGCTAGGCTGCTCAAGGATGAGAGATCGACTGCCACGCTACCACAGACGGACCTTAAGCTGGCCATGGGCTCCGCAGCCGCCCTCATCAGATATCTCGGAGTCCTTCAGGACCCGTCCAACTTTGGCCAGTACCAGCTCTACCAGCACGACCTGTCACAGTTCATGAAGCTGGATGCCGCTGCACTAAAAGCGCTCAATCTGATGCCGGGATCCAGGGACGGTGCGAAGACGA
>Ga0209127_100464_pt1 | contig 14203 bp, 8 predicted proteins | sample LakSupMetagenome_FD_187469 | JGI IMG/M metagenome (GOLD analysis project Ga0209127, IMG submission 187469) | Freshwater microbial communities from Lake Superior, Canada - Sta WM archaea (SPAdes) (version 2) | ecosystem: Environmental > Aquatic > Freshwater > Lake | place: Lake Superior, Canada...
GGAGGAGAGGGTCAGGAGGATGTTACCCTTTTGGTTGAGGAATTGGAGGAGGAGGTTTGGTGTTAGGTTGGGACCGAGGCCTGGGAGGGGCGTTAGTTGGGTTGTCAATTGGATGTTCGGGAGAGGATGAGGTACCCTTTGCCTTGGTGGGGAAGAAGATGACATGGTCGTACTTCCTCTCGCCCAAGTGGAAGAGCGATAGCGACTCGCTCTTCGGTGTCTCGTAGGTGATCTTGAAACCCCGGCCTGTAGAAGCGCAATTGTGTGTCAGTCCGGTGCGCACTTGGCAGAAGGGTAGGTGTTCTGACTCTCTAGATCTCCTAGAAACTTGGAGTAGCCAGCCTTCTCGGCGACATCGTCGAGGACAGCGAGCAGTCGGTCGCCCGTCGAGCTGATGGCCGAGACCAGCGTCACCAGCAGCAGGAAGCAAAACGAAAGGAACGACTTCATCTTCTATCAATCACTGGACCGGAGGAAACAATGACTGGGAAGAAGGGTTGACGCAGTTGGGGAAGTGGAGTTATGTGAACGGGATCACATTCATGCCACGATTGCAAGTGCCAACTGTGAGCTTTCTGGACTTTCTCATCAGCCCTTCCCCTGCAAGCAACAGCTTCCAGAGGATACGTAGCCCATTGCCAAGGCGCTAGTAGTACAGGGGATGGTTTGTCCGGGGTTGAGCCGCATGTGGGGGAGTGCTAGCCGGATGATCGGATCAACTTCGGTTCAAGCTGGAAGCTCCATTGAAGTTCGACGTCAAATCATTACGAGCTTCAAGGAAACAGTAGCGATTCTTTATCACGAACAAGGTCTCTCGACTGATTGAGTACGCCCCCCTTACCGAAAGGAGCCTCTGGCTTTAGCATATGGCTTCATGCTAACATTGTGCCCTGCTCAGGCTCTGCAAAAGCTCGCGATGTCCACCATAACCCCCCGATTCTGGGCCGGTCCCCTGCGCTACATGCGCTGGGCGTCCCGCGAGAAGCCCGCCTACTTCTGGTCCGTTGTGATCGGCTCCCTCGGTCCCGTCTCCATGGTCGTCGTGCCGCCAATCCGGAGAGCGTTCGGCGATTTTGATGCGCCGCCAATTCCCCTCACATACCCGAGTAGGGCAGCCCCCTCCCTGAGAACAGTCTCGCTCTAGCCATCACCTGATGTTGGCTAACCACTTGCTGCGATTACAGTTCCCAGCGGCCCGAGGAAGAAGTTGACAGGCTACGACGATGATACGGAGTAGATGAGGAACGGGTGGCTGGACGTGAGGATGAGGACGAGATACGGAAGGCTGTATCACCTGTACATACTTGAGCAAGACGGCGTTGGGGTCACTTCCAAGTCAATCGGAATATGACAAGTAGCACACATCAACGTTGAAGCTGTTCCTCGGTTATCGGTGTGGTCGATGACACTCCGCCCATATGCCACAAGCATGTAACTGGAGCAAGCGACGAGGCACATTGATGGGAAAATATACGCAAAGTGATCGCACAAGGATCGCCTGATAAAGCGTCTAACTCCTATGCGTACTTAACCACCACCAACGCCCCTTTTACACGTTCCATCTTCCTCGTGACGAAGTCTAGGCACACGACCACTCTCTCTTGTCTAAACGAGGACCTAACCAAAACAACCCCTAGACCGAACCCAACCTCAGTCCTCTAGGCATTGCCCAATGTCCACTTCCCGCAACCTCCACAGAAAGACGCCGTCCCTACCGTTCCCTCTGCACCAGGTTCCACTCATACTATATGCATCTCAGTCAGCCCACACCGTCTCACAAAGTCCACATATTAGAAAGCGAAACTCACCACCCGCCCATCCTCATCCCCCGTGTACACCACCTGCGGCATAGGAGTAATACACGTAATCGCCGCCTCAACATTCCCTCCCGTCTCGCTCTTGGGATCGACGTGGTCCAACCTCCTCAAGAACTCCAGTATCCACCTCCCGTTCTTCCCCACCGTCTTGCGCCACACATTCACCCTCCCCCTCTTGTGGCCGGTAAACACCAAGAAGTTCTCGACCCACTCGTTCCCGGCTCCCTCGTAAAACGCGCACGAGTGCACGAAGTCGTCGTGGCCCTCGGCGCCGCACACGTTCTGGTCTAGCACGAGCTCCCCGTTGAGCGTGTACAGCAGCACGTTGGGCCCGGAGCAGAGCATGACCTCGCCGCCGACGTCGTGGATGCGCGCGCACTCGACCGGGCGGCCCGCCGAGAGGGGCAGCCTGCGGATGAACTCGAGGCGGTTGAGGTCCCACAGCAGGGCGGCGGCGCCGTCGGACCCGACGGTGAGGAAGGTGCTGAGGGATTTGGACACGGCGATGGTGCTGACGGGGGTCTTGTGCCCGAAGAGGGAGGACCGCGGGACGAGCTCCACGGGTTTGCCGGGGGAGGAGTGGATGGTGTACACGGAGACGACGCAGTCCTCGCCTGCCGTGATGAGGGTCTTGGAGTCGGCAAAGGTGAGGGCCGAGATCTGCCCTGTGTGCAGGTTCTCGAAGAGTCCCGCGGGACGCCGGTTGTCGCTGAAGAAGAAGCGGACGCTGTTGTCTGCGTAGCCCCACTCGAGGAATTTGTCGTACTGTGGGGGGAGATTGAGGCGGAAGGGGGAGGCGCACAGGAGGCGGTCGAGTTTGGGGGCATAGATGAGGGATGATACGCGCTCGTGGCTTTCCAGTAGAGGGTGCGGGAGCTTGGTCAGGGCGTAGACCGAGGTATCGAGTCGCTTCACCGGGCACCGCTCGTGTTCGCGCGCGGGATGGGGCCGGGTGAAGACTTGGTTGGGGGTCTGGCCGAAGTTGTGGATGATGCCGGTTATGATGCGCCGCTCTTGCGGGTCGGTGATGTTGTCCAGGTCCTTGGCACCACGGTAAGACAGGTGGTGGAAGACGTTGAGGGCTTCGACGGCTGCCTCGCCGCGCTGCTTGAAGCCGAAGACGAGGTCGATCCACTTGTGCAGGTGCTGAGAGACGTACGGGCTCTCGAGCGCCTCACGCTGCTTGGCAATGAAGATCTTGGGATCTCCTTTTGCCCATGGTGGGAGGATGACATTGTCCACTTTGCCGCCGTTGCCTTGTCGGACGCCAAAGTTGTAGCCGTTGCGGTTAGTGAGGAATTCGGGCAGGTAGTAGAATTCCGGAATGAGCTCGCGCACATCCGACCCGTTCTCTCTGGAGCAAGACGTCCATGCTCCTTCAATGGAGAAAAAGAGCCTGTCCGGGTGGTCGAAAGTACCTCCCTGGAGCAGGATGAACGAGTGCACAAAGGGCGGCAGGCGGATCAAGTACGACGAGACGATCATGGCAGAGGAGTAGTGTGTTCCGTAATGGAAAGGGGTCTCGCCAATCTCGGCCAAGCTGTTGTATCGCATGGTGAAGTCTGCCGTCCGGCTGGCCGACTGCGCTCCCATCGGCTTGGACAGATCCCTGAAGGTGGCTGGATCGTTGAGGTTGAGCTCTTCGCTAGTGTAGTCTGCTATGACCCACGGGAAAACGGGGTATTGCGTAAGATCGTTGAAGGTCCGGCCAGCGAGCGTGTTCACCAGCATGAGATAGTGGAAGTTCGACATGTCTCCTTTCTGCCACCGACGCATCATCGGGTTCCACGGCGAAGCGTTGAAGATGCTCCCGAACTTTGAGCCAAACGTCTGCGGATTGTCCTCGTGCGACTTGAGCGCATCCAACCGCCAGCCGTCTTCCGGGTTGGGCAACGAGTGAGGACCATTCGTATGCGGCGTCTTGCTCATGAGTCGGGCGTGTATTTCGTCTCTCATTGCCGTGTTCATCGCCGTGAGGAGGTAACTACGGCCGTCCGTAAAGAAGATCTCAATAGCCACATCCCGGAAGAGGAAACGCCTCTTCGACAGGCTTAAAACATCGTGCCACCGCCAATGGCGCGACTCCTGCTCGCTACGGTTGGCATTCTGCCGTCGATCGCTCGGTCCTTGCACCGTCTTATCGGCCGAGTTCTGGATGATGATGGAGAAAGGGTCGCGCTCCTCCGGTGGTGCCTGCCAGACGTTGATGATCTCTCCTTCGGCACTCCGGAAAACGTTGTCCATGATGTACAGTGCCGCTTTGCCAACGATGAGAATCCCTTCACAGGCCTCCAGGCCGATGATGCGAGATATGTTGTAGACCTGCTGAATCGCGTCGCCTTGTTCGAGTTTCCTCATAACTTTCCTGTTCTTATCCTCGAATGCATCATCCGCGTCTGGATCGTTGGGGTCCTCGACAAGTTCAAAGTCATCCTCGGGCGCAACACTCTGGTGCTCCGAGTTCTCGCCAGAAGCATCAGGGTCCGCCGACATGTCACCATCCTTGGTGCCATCGCCACCCATCTCTGGAGGCGGCGTCGCCATGGAAGTGGCAGGTGTCATTCCGATCCCTTGCCCCGAGGACAGGCCCGATACGGCCGTGTTGAGCTTCAAGTCCGGTGCAGAACCACTGCTCTCAGTAGCTCTTCGTTTCGGCTGGTAGTCAGGTTGCTGCGGCTCATACTCGGGCAACAGACGAAGCCGCATGCGGTTGCGTCCCTCCGTCCGATCAAGCTTCCACTTGATGGTCTGGGGCGCACTGAATACGGCACCAGGCCGTCGCAGGTCCCGCTCCATCTTGGCAAACGCCGATATCAAGAAGATGTTGTCGTCTTGCTGGTCCTGGATCAGCCTCTGGTGCTTGAAGTGCTCGGTGAAGTAGATGCTCTTCATCCACGCGCTGTTGGCCATCTCGTGCCTGAGGAGGATGTTCTCCCGCTCTTGAGCCTCGGCGTGCCACTGCTTCAGCTTCTCTCTACGGTTCTTCAGCCTGGATCTTGCGGTTTCCGTCGTGCGGACGTTCTCTGCGGCGACAAAGTCTTCCCAGGCCTTCGCTAAGCCGCCGAGGAACGACATGTCGAGAGACGGGCGGTGCTGGTCGATCCACTCCAGGAAAGTTGCGTCGTCCATCTGCATCAGCTTCTTGAACCCTTTCGTGAGTTGCGTCTGTTCGGGCGCCATAAACTGTTTGAAGAGCAGCGTCGACTCCTCTGGCTTCTGTACCAGCATGATCCTCCAGATGTTGGCCGCAATGAGCCTGATCGATTCGCGGGGATCGACCAGCTTGTTGTACAGCTGGTACCACAGAAGCCGCATGTATTCGTCGTCGGTCGAAAGGGACGCCAGAATGACAGTCTGCCAGTACAGCAGCTTCTCCATAGTAGCAGATGCCTCCGCATCTGTCGTCTGCGGGTCGTCCATGTCAGAGAGACGCAGTAGAACAAGTTTGAGGAACGAGTGCCTAATGGTAGAGACAGCGGAACTGCATAGCCGCACAGCCTTCATAGCCGCCACTTCGGGTCTCTGCAAGAACTCGAGCAGGATTCCAGTAAAATCCAGCATCGCCTCAGCTCCATTGAGAAACCAGCCCTCAAAGATGGCCTCAACCATGTGCAGGTTGAAGCGCGCCATGTTCTGCAGGACTTTCGGCTCTGTGAGCAGCTTATTGTCCAGTTGGATGGCGCTCCCGATGTTGGTAAGGGTATTGCGCAGGATATACGTCTCGAAGTATGCCTGATGTTCTTGGAAGCCCGGCGGGACCTTCAAAAACAGGCCAAATCCCGGAAACTCCTTTCGGCCCAGGACCTGGTCGGAGAAGACTTGCAGTATCAGTTCGAGCAGCCCTTCCACCACAACGTTGCTCACTTGTTGCGAGGCTACTCTCTTCTTCGGAGACATGACGTGGGCTAGGCGAGTAGGCGTCGGCACCTGCGGGGACTGTGACGTGACGAGGATGAAGGACGACGGCCTCCGTAAGGGTGTGCCCCTCTTCAAGGATGGCGACGGCAGCGGTGGCTCAGCAGCATGGACGTTAGATGTCCTTACTATGGGCGTCGCGCCGGATGAAGACCCAGGTATAGGACGCATGATGACATCGCCGCCCTCAAACGTCAGGGTCGAGTCTTTGGAGTTGAGTTCGGTCTCGGCAGTGACCGGATCAGCGCTAACGATGACGGGATACAAAGCCGAGAGTATGAGGCGAACATAGTCCGAAGTGAGAGCGAAGTCCCTGAAACTGGCCGACCTGGAATGCATGTCCGCAAGGAAGCGAATCACAGTCTGGAGGACACTGCCACGACTAGCTATCCTTTCGCGTTCAGGCAGGGGTATCACTATGCAAAGAGTTAGCGTGGGATACCACGATATCGAGAACAGTTTACTAACACCGTGACTCCAGCTCCTTCGCCAGCTCCATGGACCGCGCTCTAGGCCTCCCACGGAAGGCTAACTCAGTCATAGACTGCGGCGTCTTCAGTGTCCCCTGGTCATTAGCAGGAGAATCCGGATCGTCCTGGTACTTGAGAATATCCCTAAGCCCATGCTGCAGCATAGCTGTCATGACCGGCAAGACATCGGGGTAGACAACCTTTCGCTCGCCAAAGAGCTCCAGGAGGCTGAAGAACTCGAAGGACTTGTCGAAGTTGATGTCGGCAACGTCATACCCGAACATGACACTGAACAGAATGGCCCACAGCGTCGGGATATCCCACCACTGTTTCAAGCGGTGAGCCATGATCCAGAAACCGCCAGTTTTACTCGAGAACTTGGACGTGTAGCCCGGCGGCTGCGTGACGAGGAGCCTGGCCAGGATCTTGCAGCCGTAGACCACAATTTCCGGATCGTCTCCCCCGAGGAGGTAGAGCAGCCACTGTCCAGTCGTTAGCGCAAGGGCCGTCTTCTCTGGTGTCTCGGTGAGAGTCACCTTGTTTGTCACCGTCTTGGCAAACTTGCGAATGTCCACCAAGTTGCCCGGCACGCACAGCAGGCGAGTATACATCTCCAGGATCTTGATGCCGAGCTGCTTCTTAGTGAGATACTTCGAGACATTAGGTGGAGACGAGCTGGATGTTTCGATGGTCGGCCGCCGCAACATGCCCGGCGTGCTCGATCTGCTGTGGGGTGTCATCGGTTTGGGAGTTCGTGACGATGAGAGGACCGGCGTGTGGAAGGTGTAGGTTATAAAGAGCGCTATCGACCGATGGACCTCTGCGTTGTAGTTCGACTTGACAAGGCTCTCGAACGACTCGATGAAGTGCGGCATGACCTCGTCTAGGATAGCCTCGCCCTTCAGAGCGTCCAGGAGTCTCTTGATAATCCCTACATGACCAAAAGTGTCAGTACCAAGCCAAGCACACGGTGTTGCACAGCTGCACTTACGCATCCGCACGAGTCTTCGGCTGTTGAACTGGTGATACTTGCTCTTAACGGCAAATGTGATGAATTGCCGATAGTAAAGCTCTTGGGTAATAGGCGCCGCCTTCCGCCATGTGTCATTGTCGATGAGCAGGACTCGGTAGGCAAGAGGGTTCACAATGAAGGATTCGATAGGGTCGGCATGTTTGTACCCCACAAAGTCAAGCACCAGACTCAGAAGTTGGAAGTTCAACTTGTCGCGGGCATCGCTCGTGAGAGCCAAGCGCCAGGCGATGTTATCGGACGCCGAGACACCTGCATATCCTACTTTAGCCCGCAAGAGCATGCTCAGGATAGCGTAGCCGTTGTCTCGTTCCATGGCCTCGCTGTTTCTCCAACTGCTGCTAATGCACCGTAGCATCAGCTCAACAGACCGGAGGAGCTCGTCTGCACTGGATGATCTCTCGACGAGCTTCAGCGCGACAGGAGTGAAGCCGCCAAGTCTCCAGAGGTTGTCGTCGAAATTGAACGGCAGCGCCAGTACCGGATCCCCGGCCATAACGCCGACGCCATTAGGTCTGATGAGAGCATCGTTGATGCACGGTACAGCTGCGTTGATCGTGATGGTAGATCCGGCTTTGGTAGTTAGCTGGAGCAGGTTGCTGGCCGAAGTCCTTGACAATGACCGGAAAAGGAGCGAGTCAACAAAGTCGCCATCGTGGCGGAATGTGGCTTTCGGTAGCATGCTCATCAGGATTCTGTTTTCCGGGACGATAGTGCTCGCCTTGTCGCGGATGGCTTTCAGGATATCAGAGCTCTCATCTTTGCCGGGGTGGAAGACTTCGTTTCTCAACCCCAGAGCTGCCGATGCCTCGTATGTCTGGAAGCCACCAAGACAGTCCTGGAAGTTGCCCTGATACCTTGGCCCGAGACGGAAGTGGACAGCAAGCATGTCGTCACTTAGGATTTCCTCGAACAAATGAGCCGAAGCAAGAGACCACTTTGAGAAGACGAGCCCCGGGCCAATCTGGTTGGAAAGATCCCGTGGGGTACCAAGGAATGCTTGGACAGGATTCGTCTTGTGGCTACTCGAAGTGAAAGAAGCAAGGCTCTCCGTGCTGGCGTTCGATAGCGGAGGAGGAGAAGGGTACTGCGACTTGATTTGCTCGGCAAATTCTCCGTTTACATAGAGAGACGCCTTGCTCGCTGTCATGGTCTTCGGTCTCCGGTGAACAACAGCGATGTGGTACCACTGGTTCTCCCTGAACGCAACAGTCTTGAATCTGACACTGGGCCGCGCCGACGTCACAGAAGTCTGGAGGATAAAGTTGTGCGTATCTCTCTCCAAGTAGGCGAGGAGGAAGCAAGTCTGGGTCGAGTCGAAGATGCCGAAGAGCGTAGTGTGGGACTTGGGGTCGAATTTTTCTACTCGTATCCACGCCGTAAAGGAGTAGCCTGGAGACGATGTGGGTGGAAATGGCCTCCCGAGACTCGGCAGCTCTATCGAAGAGTGGCCGTGAAGCGAGAGGTCAAACTGTATGCACGAGGGACCGGCGTACTTCTTGGTCATGCTCAGGCAGAACTCTGATACTGCTGGATCTTGCAGAGCCAAGAGAAACTGCGCGTCAGACAGCTCGTTTAGGCCCAGGCACATCAACGAGCTGCATAATGGCAACAGCCTCTCTGTCTCGACCTTGTTCAAGGGGGACTCGGGGGCGAATGTCAATCGTAGAAACCTCGACAGTATGCCGGTTGCATGGAGGGCGGCAAGATTGTAAAAGGAGGTGGCAGCCAGAGTGGACAGAGTAACAAGAACCATCAGTGATGCAAGGTTGGCATCCCCTTCCCGACTCCGGGGAATGGACTCCCAGAAGCCAACAACAGTTCGGAGTATCTCAGCATTGCGGACCACGGTTTTCGGGTTGACGATGTTGCCCAGCCGCTCCTCTATATGTTGTAGGTCCAATGCTTGGGTGCTAGAGGAGGCATCGTTCGTTTGCTGCCCCTGATCCTCGTCTTGCCCCTGCTTGTCTCCTTCCGCTGCGGGTGCAAGCGACTGACATATGTCGTCCAGACGCTGATCGTCGAGCGCAAATGACAGCAGCTTTCCAAATAGCTGGCAGTTGGTCCAGAGATCAGAGTCGCTGCCGCCAAGCCCAATGCTGGCAATAATCTGCTCCAAGGACTCCCATCCGCTCCCGTCTATCCGATTCTTGAAGAAGCGCCTGTTTCCGGGATGGTCGCGGAACGCTGCGGATATGACAGCCAGTATTATGTGCAACAGCTCAAATAACCTCCTCTTTTCCGAGTTGCTCCTCTTGTGCGGGTTGTAGTATCCTGAGAAGGACCGCAGCACGTCGAGAACCAGCTGGAAGCCATGCAGGCGGCGAAAGTCATCTTGGGGAGGAGATGGCGGATGCGAGGCAGCGATGTGTTGGTGCAGTCGTCGAGCCCCGTCTATCAATGCATCGATGTCCGGATAGCCATCAGCAGGACGCGCTGCAATGGTTGTGGACAGCTCTTTGAGGAGACCTTGCTGGACCTCGGTGGCCTTGGTCGTCGCGACTTGGTTTGACGCTGAGGTCGAGGTTCGGTAACGGCGAGGTCGGGAGGCCATTTCAGCTTGTTTGTCCTCGGTTCCTCATGGGAGAGTCGGAGCGTTGTCGTCGGCCAGCCCCAGCACCCTTCGAGGGTCCAGGTCGTCTCGGGGCAGAAGCTTCATGGAATCGTCGGAACGCAAGGAAGGTTCGGAGGGTCTCGCACGCAGAATGGGCTCAGCGAAGCTTTCATGAAAACAAGTGCCGTGGCAACCGTAAAGCTACAGGTCTTGATATGCAAAGAATGTCGAGTAAGGTTCAAGAGACTCCAAACTATCTAGATGTTTTCTTCTTACCGGTAATACGTGAATTTGACCTGGCAATGTCACTGCGTCAATGTTGTCAGCCTTGCGTCGCCCCGCGGGGTCCTGCACAGCCTGGTCGGCGGTTACCTACATCTGCCGCTACCCCGAAGTTTCAAGCTCCCCCTGGAGTGTCACTGCATGCGCGTCTGCTACGTGTGTACTGGAGTCTACCTACTATATATGTATATATGTATATCTATAAGGTATGTGCTCTCGAGGCACAGTCACCTCTACCAGCTCCAAAAGCCGAAGGTCAAGAGATACTCGCACATATCCTCCTCAGCACTGGCCTTGTTGCTTGTCTTCAAGCCTCTGCACTTCACCGCGCGGATGAACCGCTTCAAGTTTAGTCATGCATGGCCCGCCATTGATAAGGCCAGTGCATGGTTATCGCCTAAAGAGCGCTGTCGTAGAACTGGAGATAGCGTTGCTCTCGAGTCTCGATAAGCCGGTCAGGCCCACCAAGCATTAATGACATCAGAGTGTCGCCAGATGGCGTCTGAAGCCTGGGGATGGAGAAGAGGACAAACAGGATGCGCAAATGGCTGATGTTGGTCATAACTCGTAGATACAAGTAGTCAAAGATGTTCCTGATTGAAATATCACAACGAATAGAGTCTCAGAACAACCGCCGAGGCATCTTGGGATCCAGGACCCTGATGGCTTGAAGTCGAGTCACCAGATCCGGTTGGGTGGCGGAAGCTCCACTTTGGCTGTTCCTGGTGACCACACCATGCCATCAAGGCCCGGCCTGATATCGCTGGGCGGGCAATTCGCGGCTGACTCTTGTTGTTGGGGGGTTTGCTGTTCTTTAGCTTTGCCGATCGGGTTCCTGAGAACGCGTGTGCATGCATTTCAGTCATCTGCGGTTCCGGAGCATGATTCAGGGCGGAGGAAGCCATCCCAGCAGCAGCCAACGAGCTTACATCAGAATGGCAAGGAAACACTGACGGTACACTCGTAATCCTTTTAGCTCTACGTGTCTAGCTTGCGTCAGTTACAGTTCGAGTAGAAGTTTTGATTGAGACCGTCAGTTGTATCATGCATAACCTTGCTTCGTATTCCATGGACAACGTATAGACATAAAGGTATGGGCGTCTCAGAGAGGCGATGTCCTTATCAACCAGAGGTGGAGGAGGCAGCTTATCGCCATGGCAATCATGGTTTCGTCGATTGCGGAGAGGCGGGCATGTGGTTGGCCAAGACGTCGGGCTAGACCGCATCAGGCTAGGTGTGGGGAGCCTAAAGTGGCTCAGAGTCACGCAGCATGGCGAGGCAGCTCCGCTGGCGCTGCATCCGTTCCCGTTATCTACCTCTCCGGTTCCCCATCCTCCCTCTCCTCTTCCTGAACACCATCCTCCCTCTCCTCTCTTGTGCCTCCCCCATCAACAACTACTCTCTCCATCGACAGCATCCGGACGGACTGCATCTTCTTTTGATTCTTCGACGACACTGTTCTATCTTCTTTTGATTTCTTTTTAGAAGAAGTCGGCTGGCTCTTTCGACTTCGACCCTTTCCTTTCTTCCGACACAATGAGAGGCCTTATCGCCCTCGCCCTCGCTGCGACAGCAGCTGCGGCTCCCACTGTCAGCACCATACATGGGGACGCTGCACCCATTCTCTCGTCAACAAACGCCGAGGTCATTCCCAACTCGTACATCATCAAGTTCAAGAAGCATGTGACCCAGTCGTCAGCCTCGAGCCACCAGAACTGGATCCAGCAGATCCATGCCTCCAAGGAGGACGAGCGCATGGAGCTGCGCAAGCGTGGCCAGATTCCCCTGGTTGACGATGTCTTCCGGGGGCTGAAGCACACATACAAGGTCGGCGAGCACTTCATGGGCTACTCGGGCCACTTCGATGACGCGGTCATTGAGGAAGTCCGGAGGCATCCTGATGTAAGCACTGTCCAACTGTCAGATGACTGCCCCGAGTTACCGTTACTGACACATCTCCACTGCAGGTCGAGTACATCGAGCGTGATAGCATCGTCCACACGATGGAGTGGGTGACGGAGGAGAAGAAGGAGAAGTGCGACGGCGACACCGAGAAGATGGCCCCTTGGGGCTTGGCTCGTGTCTCCCACCGGGACGCTCTGAGCTTCGGTACCTTCAACAAGTACCTCTACGCCTCGGATGGCGGCGAGGGTGTCGATGTCTATGTTATTGACACCGGCACCAACGTCGACCACGTCGACTTCGAGGGCCGTGCTCACTGGGGCAAGACCATCCCCTCGGGAGACGAGGACGTCGATGGCAACGGTCACGGCACCCACTGCTCTGGTACCATCGCCGGCAAGAAGTACGGTGTCGCCAAGAAGGCCAACGTCTACGCCGTCAAGGTCCTGCGCTCCAACGGCTCCGGCACCATGGCTGATGTCGTTGCCGGTGTCGAGTTCGCTGCCAAGTCGCATCTCGACCAGGTCAAGGCTGCCAAGAACGGCAAGCGCAAGGGCTTCAAGGGTTCTGCTGCCAACATGTCTCTCGGCGGCGGCAAGACCAAGGCTCTCGACGACGTTGTCAATGCTGCTGTTGCCGCTGGCATCCACTTCGCTGTCGCTGCCGGCAACGACAACGCTGATGCCTGCAACTACTCGCCTGCCGCCGCCGACAAGGCTATCACTGTTGGCGCTTCCGGCATCGACGACACCCGTGCTTACTTCTCCAACTACGGAAAGTGCACCGACATCTTCGCCCCTGGTCTCAGCATTCTGTCCACCTGGATCGGCAGCAAGTACGCCACCAACACCATCTCTGGCACCTCGATGGCCTCCCCTCACATTGCCGGTCTCCTGGCCTACTATCTCTCTCTCCAGCCCGCTGAGGACTCTGAGTACTCGGTTGCCCCCATCACCCCGGAGAAGCTGAAGAAGAACATGATTAGCATTGCCACTGTCGGCGCTCTTACCGACATCCCCAAGGACACCCCCAACCTCCTCGCCTGGAACGGCGGTGGTTGCAGCAACTACTCTGCCATCCTCGAGGCCGGCAGCTACGAGGTCAAGCCCGAGAAGGACATTGCCAGTCAGGTCTCGGAGCTCGAGAAGGCTATTGAGCACGACTTCAAGGTCGCCTCTGGCAAGGTCGTCCATGGCGTCTCGTCTCTCTCCTCCAAGGCTGAAAAGTTCTCCAAGAAGATCCACGACATCGTCGAGGAGGAGCTGAAGGAGTTCTTCAACGAGGTGACCATCTAAACTAATGATGTCATGCGATGGCAAAGTCCTACCTAGTCAGGTGGAGGGTTTAGCTTGCATGGGACTATGACTACCGGTGTTGGACGCGCCTGTTATTTCCTTTTTGTTTTGTGTTTCTTCCGTTGATTTTGGCATATCAAGCAGCGGGCATCCGCCGCCGGTTTGGGTTCTCCTTGCTTTGTACACCGACATGCGCACTGGGTCAGGCTGCGACTGCGAGAGAATCGTGATGTTGCAACTCCGTTGTCATGATACTCGTCATAAACAGATACAAATACATCTTCTCGTTGCCGCCATCTGTTCGACCCTACGTGTTCCTGTGCGTAGCCTCTGTTCTAGGCTGTATTCACTTGCTACGAAGAAGTTGTTTAACCTGCTTGTCTCCATCGGAATGATCCTCGTTGCTGACGCCCCGCGGCAGGAACAAGGTTCTCTTTCGTGCAAGACCGTTGCAAATGGGGGGAGATGTCTGAGACGGATATTCGCCATCTAGACATAAAGAGTCCGCTGGCTCATATGCAACTCTGCTGTCGCAGGTCGTTCGTTCGTCGATCGTCGAGAAGTCCTTCCATCATCATCAGGCTTCTGTCAATGCGACAATCTCTTGTTCAGGCGGGTCGCCTCGTCCGCCAGGGTGATGAGGATGGTGGCCCTTCCTTACTTACACCTCACGTTCACCTCGCCGTGCCTTCCGCAAGCGAACCCACAAACAGCTGTTTGCTACGTGCAGGTAACTCGAACCGAGAGCGACTGCGTAGCTCTTTCCCATGCGTTTTGTAAAGACACGGCACCCCATCTCGCTGTTGCTCTTTCTGAGCCTCAAGTTCGACAACAGCTCCCAGACCGCCCCATCTCTCTCTCATATCGGCCATCCGACTAACTTAATGGAAACCCAAAGCATCCTGTTTCTGACCAAAGATACATTAATGAAGCTCAAT
>Ga0209127_100465_pt1 | contig 14189 bp, 10 predicted proteins | sample LakSupMetagenome_FD_187469 | JGI IMG/M metagenome (GOLD analysis project Ga0209127, IMG submission 187469) | Freshwater microbial communities from Lake Superior, Canada - Sta WM archaea (SPAdes) (version 2) | ecosystem: Environmental > Aquatic > Freshwater > Lake | place: Lake Superior, Canada...
CCTCCCCAGCCCCAGCCCCAGCCCCAGCAGCCCCATGCTCAAGCGGTTCCTCTCTGACCTCGGGGGCTTCTCCCCTCCCCTCTTCCTGCCCCCTCTTCTCCTGCTGCTGCTCCTCCCTCTCCCTCTCCCTGCCCCCGCCACCGCTGCTGCCCATCCCAAACCCCTGGCTACTAAACGGCCACAGGCTCCCAAACGGACTGGCGCTGCTGCCGCCGCTGGTCTTGTTACCGCCGAGACCGGGACCGGGATGCAGCGGCAACGGCTTGACGATATGCTGCTGCTCTCCCTCCTGCACCTTCCCCTCCCCACCCTCTTTCTCCCCCGAAGCAGCGGTAGCGGCCTCAGGCATGGCAAAATCCCCAAACTCCTCATCATCATCCTCCCCATCTCCCCCACCTGGCCCCTCATCATCCGAGTCGTCATCGTCCCTCCCATCCCCAAACCTCTCAGGCGTCGCAGCCGAAACGTCCCCGCGCCCGCTCCGTCCCCGCGCGTTCCTCACAACGCCGCGCCACCAACCCCCACGATGCCAGCCCGAGTTGTTGTTGTTCGACGACGACCTCTCCGGCGCTTCCGCACCTTCCTCGTCGCTCCCGCTCCCGCTGCCGTCGTCGTCTTCCTCGTCGTCCGCAAAGGGGTCGCGGAGGAGCTCGGGGATGTCCCTCTCGCGCTCGCGCGTGAGCTCCGGTGCAGCCTGGAGGATCGTAAAGGGAGAGGATGAGGAGGAGGAAGAGGTGGAGTCGCCGCCGCCGCCGCCCCCACCTTCGGTGATGGTGGCGTTGGGGTTGTCCGCATTGGAAGTCTCGGCCGATCGCTTGTGCATGGCCAGACGGGCCGCTAGTTGGAGGCGCGCGCGGGAAGGGGGCACGTTGAGTGGTGGCGGTGGCGGAGGCGGCGGGGGGATCGAGGGTGGGTTCAGGGAGGAGTTGTTGGATGTGTTGAAGGGGTCTGTGTAGGCTCGGAACTGTGACGGGCGTGTCAGCGATTGACCTGTGAAATACGAAGAAATAATGAGACAAGACACGAGGACGAAGAGGAGAGCGAGGCTGTCGTTGCGGAGAGATAGACGGGCCAGTCGGGGTTCGAAGTGGGATCCGGCTCCTGAGGAGGCATAGTCGGCGTACCGAGATCCGGAGGAGGCCATCTCGCCAGGCGGTGGAGGAATGGTATAAGAGACACAGGCGATGTTGAACAAATTAGTCAAGGGAAGACATGAACCTCGTCGGACCACCAGACACCCTGCCTAGGAAAGATACAAATACAGAACCACTTCTGATAATCCACCTCCACCCCTAGAATCCCCAATACAACACGCAATCGAACAGAACCCAAACGAAACCTGGAGGAGGCGCCGCCCGAGTCCCAGTGTCCTGTCTTGGAGGGCCGAGACATGCGCCCAGTGCGGTCTGCTAGGGTCGACGGAGGCCGGCTATCTGGTTGCAGATGTCATCGTCCTGCCGGTGTTGCTCGACATACTCATCCAGCAGTTCCTTATCCTCCTGGTTCATGGCCTCGACGTCCTCGCCGCCGTCGACGGGAATGCCAGACTTCCCAGGCTCAGGCGACCCAGAGCGAGCGCTGTCGTGCTCGTACTCCTCCATCTGCGTGTTCTCGGGGCTGTCCGGAGCGTCCACACCGGCGCCAATCTCCAGGTGGTGGGTGAAGTCGATCTCGTCGATATCCTCAAAGATCTCGTCGTAGTCCTCGCTCGGCCGTCCCCCGCTCGCTCCACTGGGAGCATTACTGCCTCCAAAGAAAAACCTGTGCGAGAGCTTGTGCAAAGGGTAACTACTAACCTCGTTATTGACGTCCTCCTCGTTCTCCTGCTCCTCCTCATCGTCCTCGTCGCTCGACGACCCGAACCCGCTCATCAGCCCGCCGCTGACGGCAAAGGGCCCGACGCTGCCGCCCTCAAGATCCATCGCCCCGTTAAGGCCGGCGTCGGCAAGCGCGCTCGACGCCGTCTGCGAGTTGCCTCCGCCGCCGCCTCCCAGGCCCGACAGGCCGATGCTCGACAGACCGCCCGGACCCGAAAGGCCGCCGCCTGCGCCACCACCCGCTCGGTTGCTCATGGCGACCTCGGGCCGTACGCCTCCCAAGATGGCGTTATCACGCTCGCGAGTCTCGGCCAGGGCGCCCTCGACGTAGTTGATCCAGTCGGGCGCCATGACGCGGTCCAGGACCGTGTCGCTGAGCAGCTCGGGAGGGTGGCGCTCGGTGAACTTGACCACTTCCTCGGCGATCAGCGTGAGGTGGCCCATGTAGCCCATCCTGGTCTTGGTCTTGGCCTGGGACTCCTCGCTGGCCAGCTGGCCCCTGATGATCTGGGCCGTTATGTCTGCCGACTCGAACAGGCTGATGGCGAGGGTGGGGTTGCTGCCCCGGTCCATGGGTCCGTTGAAGACCTGCTGGACGATGTCGTAGACGACGTTGTGGAGGAAGTTGTTCCACGGGTACTTGAAAAAGAAGGACAGGATGGTAGGAACCACCTTGTACTCGACGAACTGCATCTTGAGGTAGTCGCCAACCACTGGGACCACCTGCTTCTCTTCCGCGGAGGCCTCTGGCTCAGCTGCGTGGCCGACAATGATCGACGCTTCGCCCTCCTCGGATTCTTTGGCCACAGCCGCGCCTGACTCCTCTGTTGTTTGGGGTTGAGCGGCGTCTTGAGCTTCCTCATCTGCAGTCTTAGGCTCGGGCTTGTCCCTAGAGCTGGAAAATAGAGGCGCGGGGGTGTCGTCAGGGTGAGGTGACAGTTCACGCAGGTTGCTAGGCGCAATGTGCGATTCTGGGACTTCAGCAGTCTCAGTTATTGATGGTGTGTTGCTCGCGAGATCCTCTGCTTTCTCAGTCTTCGTCTCGAGGCCCTCGATGCCCTCCGTCGAGGCCGCCTCTCCCGTTTCCGCCGCGATCTCTTGGGGCTCGGACTTCTCGACAGTAGCTGGTTCAGCCGGCTTCGACTTGGTCGGGGATAGTGGAGGAACAACGAGGTCGGGGTGCTCGAAGCCGCTGTCGTCCTTCTCCAGTTCCCGCACATGCAGCCGCGGAGAACTTAGTGGCTCGTCGACAAAGTCATCGTCGTCCTTATCGAGGAATGACGAGCCAGGCTGGTTAGGCGGCACATCAGGAAGGCTCGGCAGATCCGGCATATCCTCCTCAGCCCGCACGAACTCGTCCGAAGTGTCCTGGTCGGCGCTGTGAGTGACTTCCTCAAACCCGTCTTCGTCGCTTGAAACATTGGTGACCTCGAGTTTCCGGCCCTCGTCCGCAGGAACCGAGTGCTGCACGGACCGCATCGTCAGATCCTCGGTCGACGAAAGCGCCTCCTCGCCGCGGACGGGCTGCAGCTTGCCCTCGGCACGCAGTCGTTGCCGCTCCGCGTCCCGTGCGATGATGAGCTCTTCGGCCCCAACTTCGTTCAAGAGTCCCATGTTGCTGCAATGGAGCAGCTCCGCCATGAGCTCGCACGTCTTGAACCGGTCGAAGCCTAGAGGTTCTATCTTTCCGCCAAATGTCGAGTTGAGGCGCTCTTTTTGTGCTGGCGCGTTCTCGAGCAGGTTCACAAAGTCGGGCACGTGCTCGGCAAAGAGACGGAGTAGAGTGCCGAGGTAGATGGGGTCCCGGCTTGTTGGTGTTGCGTGCTGTTCTGCGCCAACGTCCGGGTCGTAGTCCGAGTTGTTCTTCCTGATCACCTCGATAACGATGCCAACGCCAACCGTCAGCGGGTTTCCTCCACCCAGCATGTACTGGATCAGCTGCTCGACACAGGGCTTGGAGACAAGCTGTCGCGTGAGCTCGTTGGGCCCAATGCAGGTCTGCTCGTTCTGGGAGGCGTTTGCCGAGACGGTGATGATGGCCTTCATGAAGTCGCCAGCCGAGGTCTGTGTGGCCCAGCTGTGCTCGGGCCTGAGAAACGACAGAAGAGTGGGCATCACGTTTTGCGTGTAGAGCCACTCGACGATGCCTTGGCCGCTCTCGGTACGCTCCAGGCTGATGATCTTCAGCAGCAAGTCCATGATCATGGGCGAGTCGACATGCTTGATCATGTCGGCCACAGCGTTGTCCAACGACTTCAGAAGCTCAACCATCTCCTCCATCTTCTTATCAAAGAGGGACTCGTTCACCTTGGTGAAGTAGCTGGCCTGGAGGGGGTCGAGCGGCGCCGGCCGCTTCAGGAACTGCCAGAACTCCCGGAGGAGATGCTTACTCTCCATCACGGCCTCGTAGATGGACCAGTTGTCGGACGAAAGGATCTCGGCAGCGACGAAAGCGTACCGGTTCCGCTTCTTCTCCGAGTCGCCCTCTGCACTGCTGTCTGTGGCACGCGAAGACGCTCTGGACCGCGCAAACGGGTTGGCCAAAGCCTTGCCCTTGTCCTCGTCATCCTCGTCAGGGACGGCAACCGGCTCTAGCTTGGGGGCGACGACATATTCCAGCAGCTTCTTGAGTACGTCCTGCTCCCGGAGGTACTCGACTAGCTTCGCATTGTGTTGCTTGAGCTCTTGTATAAGGTCGCTCTCCTCGAGGAGGTCTTCGAGGGTGAAGTCGGGCTTATCGAGGATGGTATCGATGGTGGAGATGTTGGCGTAGCCGCCAAATCTCCAGAACATGATTGCGGTTGTTTATCGCAGCGCCAACGTCACTGCGCGGGCGAAACGGCGAGGGGTATGCCGGAGAAAATGGTCGTAACTGCGGTTGGGCGGATGGTAGCCGGAGGATGGCATGCGTTGACTGGTTTAGACTAGAGCAAAGTCGTAGCCCAGGGGCGTTCCCGTTCGGTCTCGAAGCCAAGCCCGCTTCTCTATTTGTATGCGCCGAGTCTTAGAAGAGACGAAGAGCAAACTTCTGATGGAAAGTCGCCGATGCCCGGGGTATCTTGATGTGTTTTACTATCTGAGCGACTGCGATTAGCTGGTGCATCGAGGTGTGGTGGTGATAATGATGTAAGAAGCTGCGAGAATAGCTAAGGTAGGCGGACTCGGACATCTTCCGGAATGGTGCCCAACGATATGGAACGCGAAGCCTTGTTGCGCGATAATAAGGGAAGTAGAGAGAACTGTTGGTCCCTGAACCAGGACAGGAGTCCAGCAGGACTCGGAGCGCAAAGGAGTTACAAGAGCCCGAAGAGGCGACGACAAGAGATTGCGGTCATACGTACAGAAACCTCGCCCAGGCCAATGCAAGGTAGATACTATACAATGCAAAGCGCAGTCTCGCAGGTAGCTGATGCGTCTAGAGCTTCAACTCCGAGCAGCATCGGTGGTCCCCCAAGGCGACAGGCTGCTCAGATAAGGAGTGTTATAAGTGAAGCAAGAGCCCGAAGGTGAATGGAAATAGTTCGCATCCGATGATGCGCGACCAAATGACGAGATCGGTGATAGCGAGCTGGTGGGAGGTTTGGCGGGCGGTCTGTGGGAATTGGACTCCTTTGGTTTGTTGGTCCGTGCGGCTGCTGCCTTTTGCAGCCTTGCTTGCAGCAGGGAGCAGTGACCCACCTGAACAATCCCCTGTTGGCGTACGCAGGCCAGCGCTTAGCGCTTGATGGCAGCTGCCTACCTAGATGTATAAAAATACTCGAATAATAGGGCTTGGAACAGACAATGCAAGAACTTTTATTTTCATACTATGTGTCATTCATTCGTAAACTGCACTTTTCAAGATCAAAAAGTTTTGCGGTCTTCATCCTGGCTACGGGGTTTATTCCCCGGACCTTCCCCCCCCCCTTTGTCAAAAACGTGCTCTCCCGAGATTGCATTCAATAGACTAGGGTTAGGGTTAGAACTTGCTCACCAAGCTCAATCTTAGCTCTAGAATAGGGTTACGCGTGTTAGTTTGATACCTATACATGCTCAACAAGTAGACGACTGGACGATTGTACGACTGCTAGACGAGGAGACGATTCTAACATGCGTAATCCCAAGGTACCCACTGCGACCACCCCTCTCCATAGCAGCGCCCTAAATCACTAGTCTCCCTCGCCATTCTCTAGTCTACGATATCTGCTTGGAGATCCTCAACTTCACCTCAGTATGATCCAGCGTCCCGGGTAGGCTCTCGGGATCAAGTTTTGGCCAGTGCAAAGCAAGCGTCGCCCTCGACAACAACCCGGCAATAAACAGTCCCGCCACCATGGGAACCAGGTTGTGGCCGGGACACATCGCCGGCCCGGCGCTGAATGGCACCAGCGCCGTGGACGGCTCTACCTCCTTGTCCATCCACCTGTCCGTGGACATCCGATGCGCCGCCTCGAGGTGCTGATCGTCGCGGTGGAAGAAGGGCGCAAAGATCATCACCCCCGTGCCCTTGGTCACCGTCCGGCCGCCCACGGTTGCGTCCTCCATCAGGTCCCGGAGGATGATGGGTGTCGTGGGCCACAGCCGGATGGCGTCGAGATAGACGGCGCGCGAGAACGGCCGGTCGCTGCCGTTAGCAGCGGCGGTCTTGGCTTCCTCGGCTGCCTTTCTTTGCTCGTCCGGCTGGCAGCCGAGGAGGGCGAGGGCTCTCGCCATGATGATACCGGCTGCATCCCAGGCAAAGAGCCACTGCCCGATCTGGCTGGGTAGCTCGAGCTCCGAAGCCGCTCCGTGTCCCTTCGGGAAACGGGAGATGAGACTCCCCTCTTCCGGATCGTTGAGATAGTCCGTCAGCCTCCGCTGGACACTCTCGAGTGTGCTCTTGTCCGAAGAAGCGAGAAAGCCCCAGTTCCCCCGACCCCGAATGGCGCCCATGTCCTCCGTCAACTGGTGATCCTCGCGCGCCGCATCTCCGAGGCTGATGCGCCGAATCACCCTGAACCATGTCTCAGAGACCCTGTCCCAGTTCAACTCCACATCACTCTTGTCATCCATAGCCCGCAGGAGCAAGTCCAGCTCTTCGTTAATGACGTGGTTGAATCTCTCGGCGAGAGGATGCACCCTCTCATTCGTCGCTAGTGCATGCTCATGCACCGGTCTCAGCACTTTCCTCCTCTCCGGGTCCGATATCAGCACATTGCCAGGCTCAAAGTGATTCAGGGCCGACTTCTTCTCCTTCGTCGCCTGACCAAAGGGTATCGGCGTCCCCTCCAAGACTTGCATGACGTCCTTGGGATCAAGTGTGACGACCTGCGAGCGGAACAGAAGATTAACCAGGAGCGGACCGCTCCCGTATTTCTTGCGCATTTCCTGGAGGAACCGCACCGCGTTGGTGTCTAGGCCGAGGTACTGAGCTGCTGCCTCCACCCACGGGCGGCGCTTGATGACGCCCTTCATGAGGGTCGGCGCCAACACGTTTTTGAAGAACCTCCAGCTGTCGTAGTAGCTCGCCTCACTCAAGCGGCTCGCCTCAGACGACGAGGCCATGATGTCTCTGATGGTAGTGTTGCTGTGGGTCGGGTCGCTTATTGCTAGGTAGGTGATTGTGGTTGATGCTCGCGGCAACAAGGACAACGACAGCACTAAATCAAGAGACCAAGATCAGTAGAGAGAACTTGAACAAGGGAGAAATAGGACATAACTGACCGCGAGTATTCAAGAACGCAGAGCGTTGTTAAACAAACAAATCCATCTCCATCAAGGTGATGATACCGTGACGTCACAACCAACAACAAGCGGCTGGGCGGACTGCGACAACCACAGAGCCGGATTTCATCTAACCGGACGATGATCTTTAACGACCTGCAGTCAGAGGTTCTGAAGCATCATTTCCAGATGCAGGCCTTGGCTTGGCCATTGCACAGTCTCGTCGTAACGCCGTAGTGGGAGTCGTTGCTCTAGTCTAGACCATGCTCGTGACAAGATTGAGCAACTCACCCAGATTATCCGTCCTCGCGTTCCACATATCAAGCAGGTTAGACTTGGAAACATCCTCCGCATTACATTTGCGAGCATCAATGAGCATGCCCATCGTGTGCATCCCGGTCTCGTAGGCGGCAGCGTAAGCAGTATACTCGTCCTCCCACTCGCCGCGGGTCCGTGCCTCCCACAGCGTCTTGGGACAGGCGAGGGGCAGGTCGGTGAACTCGTAGAAGGCGTCACACCCCTCGATACCGGTGCTGACGGATATGCAGCGGCAGATGAGGAAGAAGACGCAGGCCGTCCGGCGTCTCGACTCGGCGTATATCCACTCTTCCCAGGTTGGGCGCATGATGAAGTTGTCGAGCTCGCAGAAGCGTCCGTTGTGGGTTCGCCTGAAGAGTTTGCATAGTGACTGTTGCCGTCAGCCCGGTACGCACTGGACAGGAGAAGACTGACTTGAGGCGAGGGGACTGACCTGGTATGTCCGTATCAGCTGCTGGTTCAGCTCGGGGGGATCTTGGCTACCGTCCACGAAGCGCATGATCATGTAGATCATCTGCGCTTGGATACATGCGAGCAGGTCCTCTGGGGACATTCTGTGACGCTGTGCACGCGTGAGTAACAGCACAAGGAGCCCGGGTACTGAAAGCTTACCTGTGCCAGGAACCGCTCATCTTCGGCCTGTATGGTCCGCCACAGGAACGGCTTCGTTTCTTCGGTCCGGAAAGCGTACATGTGCGCTATGCTCATGCAGCTGGCAAGCGGTTCTGGTAATGACGGTACGCTCTGCCGATGCCAATGCGGGTGGATGAACGGAGGAAAGGTCTCTCTGCGCAAGACCATCATGGGGTACGCCCTAAGTCCCTGAATGATCAGGCGCGTACTGTGCTGGACAACTGCACTTGACGATCGGATCAGCTGCAGGGCCGGCAGTAACTCGCCTGTGCTGTAGGACAGTGCTTTGTTCAGCTCAGGGGTGAGCAGCGTCGAGGTAACCCTCGCGCTGTTAGTCCAGGCCGACCATGGCGCTTGCTCCATATTTCCCAACCGCGGTTGGATCGAGGTCGGTGACCACATCCAGGCAGGAGGAGAACTGCGATGAAGCTGTTGGTCCGGGTTGGCGGCGAAAAGCATGTCACTGCTACTGCACTGGCTGTCGAATCGGCGACTGGACGTTTCCAGCGCAAAGACGTCCTGCATTTCCGAGCCGGCAAGAACATCTTCTATCGAAAGATCTAGCGCTGCAAAGTCCCGGTCCCCAGCGCCCCCTGGCGACTGCAATGAACCGAGCGTGTCAATGCTTCCGTGATGAGGCGTTGGGAAAGCTAAGACAGGAACCTCGGCGACAGCTTGCCCGGCGGCATCAGCGGCGACTGGTATGGCGTCCGTCTCCCGGACCGTGGCAACAGGCTTCTTGGAAACCTCGTAGACGCAGTGCATTCCTCTGTCCGAGCAACGGCGACACGGTGCTTGGAACGTGCATTTCACCTTTGCTGCGTTACACGCCAGACATGACCTGGGGCGGACCCTGGGCTTGGCCTGCGTACGACGACAGTACGATATATGCCGTTTATACGACGATTCTTTATGGCAGCTCGGTCAGCAAGGCCATCTTGAGAGGATGTGGATTCAAGCTCACCTTTGGTGAACGGCTTGTCACAGATGTGACATGCCCGCAACATGGTGCATAGACAATAGTTAGGAAATCAAATCAAGTCCAGAGTCTACGGTAGCCCGGTTGCTGGAGCAGAGTGTTCATGGTCAAGGTATCGTTGGATGCACCTAGCTGTGGTTGGTCGATGTTTATCGACTTATGTCCGACAAACCCCGGCAGGCTTAGAAATAGAGAGGACCCTAACCCTAACCAGGGAACTGTATCGACGACACGCCTGGGAGCTCGACGGAGGTTTTGGATTCGCATCGCCAGAGGTGGTTTGCTGGATGTCGATCTGATAACGACAGTGCACCAATCAGGCATGACATTTGGCCTTTCATGCAAGCAGTCGCCAATAACTCCATAGCGCTGTATCCCTATACAGTAAGTGAAGTGACGGTGAAGGCCGCCTGCAGTAAAAGCAACCAACAGGACGTCACCGCCACAGGGTGAGGGCGTCGGTGCGCACAGCTGAGCTCAACGGTCCCAAGTCGTTTGATCTTTCGACAAACTCTCTGGCTCCGCCAAATAAACTTGACTGTTTCGCATCCAATTCTTCTATCTAACAAGGCCCCGAGGCACGGGAAGCATCATCGGAAACTTGCAATCGACCAGAATGAAAGGTCAGCCAAAGGGCAGGATGCTGTCGCAGTCGCGTGCCCGGTCCGCTGGCACAAACCCCCAATCTTTCGACGGCGGGAAAGATGTGGATTGAGACCTCGTCTCCCGCCGGAACTCGTTGACCAAATCCTCGGCTACCTCATCGACTCCGTGGACTGGGACCCGGCTTACACGTGGACGCGGCTCCGGCACGTCTCCCAGCGTCTCAAGAGGCGCATCGAGGACGAGTTCGAGGAGACGTGGCTACCGCTGATGAGTGTCACCCTCTACGCCTACGCCTTGGGGAGGAGCGACTACGTCTTTGAAGGGCTTCAGGCGGGCGATCGGGACACCGCCGCCTTTAAGAACGATTTCCTGAGTGATAAAAAGTGGAATGTCAGCCGGGCGAGAGGTGACGTGTAGAAGCCGGGAATCCTCGTTTCGGCACTGAAGAAGCATTCGTTCCAGAACCCGATGTTGGGGGTCAGACTGGGCGGCGCGAACATCATCAACAACACTCCGCTTCCAGGGCTTACGTGGAACGAAGATGGTTCACGCGTCTACTTCCGGTGGAAGGAGGCCATGACTGCGCTTCTGCAGGAAGAGATGTATATGCGCAAGGTTACATACAAGATAGTAAGTCCCACCATCGATAACTTCACAATATCATCCTGGGAACTGACGCAGTTCTTCCCAGGTGTTCGAGGAGAGAGCTGAGTACTTCAAGGTCAACCCCGAGAAGGCTGCCACGGGAATCACCCAGGCGCAGGCGATGGGCCTCTTCGTGTCGAAAGTGCAGATGCAGCGACGGGTTGCCGTTCTGCGCCATCGCTTCGAGAAGTTTGATCCGTCAGGGGCGGTGCAGCCTACTCTCCGACTGGTGTCGCAGTACCACCTGCACGGGCAGAAACTATCCCCTGATCAGGAGGCATATCGCCTGCGCTTGCTCCAAGCTTATCGGGACGGCTGTGAACTGCGGATGCGAACAGATGGCCCAGACATTTTCGAGCAGGTCCAGAACGAGGAGCATGTGGGCCCGTATTTGGACGATTATCGAAAAGGGCTGTTGCTTTTACGAGACGGCGAGGATACCAACGAGCATGACAACCACGTCGGGGATAGCGACGAAGACCGACCGACCCATGAGACATGGTGGGCTGCGCATAGGCGAATATGGCGCAACAGGAAACCAATTCCGCCTCGTGTCAAGGATTTCAAGACCCTCAATGGTGGCAACGACTCTGAGGACACAGACGCTGAGGATAGAGACTTTGATGGTGACGACGATCCTGGCCAAACTGCTGACCAACTAGCCGCTGCGGAGAGATGGTACAACAGCAAAGCACATATCCCCCGTGTCGACGATGCCAGAGTTCTCAATAGTAGTAACGACTCTGAGGATAGCGAAGTCGATGACGCCAGTTTCACCAATGACTCTGGGGATAGCGACGTCGGACAAACCAATCCCACCTCTGACTCTGACCATAGCGACGCCGAACACGTCAAGTCCTTCGAGGATTCCGCAGATGCGCTGGAAATCATCATACCCGCGGATCTTGCAGCCCAGGAAGACAGTGGATGGCATCGGGCGATCCTTTCCGATCCTTGGCAGTTTTTATGTAGGTGGACAAGAGGGCCGCCACCAAAGCCTGAGCTGCGGCGATGGCACACCTCCGCAGAGTTCAGGCCTTGGTCTGTGCCAGCTGAAGGAGTCATGGCAAGAAACGAGTATCCGAGGTGTAGACGGCTCTCGGACTCTGTGTACGGTTCTTGACGGTTAGCACCTCAGATTAGGGTTTGCCGTATGATTAGGAATTACACCTCTACTTGAAACCAGGTCCGAGAGGCTGAGCACCGATGATCACCTATCTTGGGGGTCACAGCCAAAATCGTGGGCAAATTCCGGACGCGGAAGGGAAAGCTCCAGCAAGAGCGAGGTGACGGCGACAGAAAGCTTCCCAGCAATCATCAGTCACTACAAAGTGCTCCAGTTCTGACAAGGCACATCTTCGCGATTGATCCTATCTGCTCGTCCTGTACATCGCGTGTGCCTCTCACTCGTCCTCGTCCGGCAGTTTACCAAGGATAGTCCCCCTCACTGCTACCAAACGTCCCGTTCCGTCCCCTGACCTCCTCAACATCCGCCGCCAATTTGACGATATACTCAGCCCCCTGCTCCGGCGTCTTGGCCCCCTCATATGCAAACATCGTCAGATCCGTGTTAACCAGCCCCGGGCACGCCACGTTCACCCTCCCACCGACATCATCCAGCCTCTTGGCGTACTGCAGCGCCAGCATGTTCACCGCCGTCTTACTGGTGATATACGCCGCCCCGTTCAGCCCGTAATACAGCTGCCTCTTATCCAGCGCGTTCGCCAGCGCGCTCATGCTGGTGCTGACAAACACCACCCTCGGCCCGCCGTGCTCGGCCCTTCGCAGCAGCGGCAGCAGCGCCTCCGTCACGCACGCCGTGCCGACGACGTTGACGGCGAAGGTGCGGCTCCACAGCTCCCGCGTCGGCAGCGCCGGGACGGCCGGGTTCCAGCTGTCGAGGAACTGCCCGTGGTTGTTGACCAGGGCGTCGAGGCGGCCGAACCTCTCCTCGACAAACTTGGCGGCGGCGGCGATGGACTCGTCCGAGGTGACGTCGAGCTGCACGGCGAACGCCTTGTGGCCTTCTGCCGCGAGCTCGGAGGCTACCTGCTCGCCGGCGGAGCGGTCGCGCGAGCCGATGAGGACGGTGTAGTTGTGCTCGCGGGCTAGGCGCTGGGCGGTGGCGCGGCCGATGCCCTTGTTGGCACCGGTGATGAGGACGATTGTCTCTGAGGTGGAGGCCATTGTGGGGGCGAATGCGTGGTTGGTGTGTCAGGCTGGCTGAGTATGTGCTTTGCGTGGGATCTCTTCGAGTAGGGGAGTCTGAAGGGTAGGAGATGTGATGCTCCGTGACAAGGGGATCTCCCCCACGACGGTCCTCTCACCCCGTTTTATAGTTCTTTTCAAGGCGTCTATTTACTCTGCTGGACGTCTATGGTGTCCACCGTGGAACAGCTGTTGCTTGACCAGCTTGCGGCGAATTTCGCCGTGTCGTCCCTAATTTGAAAGCGACAATCGCAAGGAACATGGCAGCTCGTCAACTCGGGCCTACTTTGCTAGCTTGCTATCCAGCGTGTTAGCTGTCAACTCAGGTGTATTTTTGCTAGCAAGGCATTCCAAGATAACGTCTGTTCTGTGCCCGGACCTATGAGGCCGGCTACGGCGCCGGACAAGCTGGCCGAAAGTGGGGCCGTGCGGCGATGGTGTCGGCCAAACTGGCCGGCAGCCCCTACCACCAATTTGCCATCCCGCCTTTAGCAGCCCCTTAGAAATTCAAGACGCAGAAGAACCAGTTCGCCGATGCGTTGGACTTCCGGCCTGGTTGTTATCGTGCATAAACCCTCGTATAAGGCAGAAAACCATCCAAGTCAATCAAGTGCCATGTTACGTAACGTGGTGCGTCTATATTAAGGCTGCAATAGCGGCATTCAGATAGGAAAAGCAGCGTGTGGACCATTATTGTTCCAAGTCACACCCGTGGAGGACGAACATACTCGGTGTGAGTGACTGACATCCAGAGTGGGATGGGAAACGGTCCCCGTTGCCAGTCGCGCTGAGAGCTGGGTCATGTTGTCTTGTCATAGATCGATGGACTACCCTACACTATGGTCCCTATCTGTCATGTCCAGAGGAAACATAGATCTTGGGCCGTGATGCCTGCCCGGTTGCGGATGTTCTTGTTGCCTTGTCGATGTCTCCCACAGGGCTCTCCGGAAGGCCAGCTCCGGAAGTACCGGAATACCTTAAAATCGCGGCCAGGTGGATTCGCACAAAGCTTTGACGTCATCGCGACCACTAGCTCGAGCTGAAAGGTACCTTGCCTATTCTAAGAGATAACCCTATGCTGAGCGGTTATCTCCACGCAGACCGTCGAAAGTGTTGCCCGGGACGTGTTACGAGACATCTCTGGCAAGTGGAACTATACACACTTGTTTGCACTTCTCGGACGAGGTGCCTGAGGCGTGGGGGTCTACGGTCAATCTCGCATACCATGCACAACTTTGACTACCTTACCATGGAAAGTGTGGGAAGGAAAGAATCCGTCAAGTGGGATGCTGGAAAAGGTG
>Ga0209127_100466_pt1 | contig 14186 bp, 14 predicted proteins | sample LakSupMetagenome_FD_187469 | JGI IMG/M metagenome (GOLD analysis project Ga0209127, IMG submission 187469) | Freshwater microbial communities from Lake Superior, Canada - Sta WM archaea (SPAdes) (version 2) | ecosystem: Environmental > Aquatic > Freshwater > Lake | place: Lake Superior, Canada...
CCCGCCGCTGCTGCCGGTCGGCGGCGGCCGCCTCCTGGTACTTCTCCCGCGCGTCGTCAGGCAGGTTCTTCCAACCCCTCGCCAGCTCCTCCTCGACGGCGTTATCCTTGTCGTCGTCGTCGTCGTCTTCTGCGGCCTTGTCGAGGAGCTCGGGCCTCTTGTCCTCGCAGTACAGCTCGAAGGCGCTCGGCCCTTTCTTCGCGCCGCCGCCGGTCTTACCGCCGTTCACCGAGGTTGCGCCGTTGGTCGACTTGGCTTGGCCGCCGCCGCCGGCGGCTTGGGAGTGGGAGCGCGAGAAGTCGGACGATGGCGACTGCGTGGCGCGCAAGAGGTTCTCCCTCGTGAGGCCTGACGCGGGGCCCAGCCCGGCGGCGGTGGACGACGAGGGGCCACCGGGACGGTCGCCGGGGGGTGGGGTCTCGAGGTTGCCGCCCGCCAGGAGCGATCCCTTGCGGTGGCCGCGCTTGATCCGGAGCGGTTTCTCCTTAGGCTGTGGCTCGGGCAGGAAGGGAGGGGCGCAGGTTAGCTTGTACTTTTTGTGTGCTCTTCATTTGTGCCTTTTCCCCCAAAGGTTGTATTTATATACGGGGAGAAGTCAAAGAGTCGAGGGGGGAGGAGCTAAGGGACATACTGTGGGCGGGGGACTGGGACTGCCCTCCGAGTCCTCGACGTTGGTGGACGTGCGGCGGGAGAGCTGCTCGAGGAGGAAGGCGCGCTCGAGGCGCATCTTCTCGACTTGCCGCTTCATGCGGTTGAGGCGTAGGTGCGCGGCATCGTTGGCGTTCTCGACTTCTTTGGTGCGTTGCTTGAGCTGCACGCATTTCCGGCGGTAGGCTTCTTCCACTGTCGGCGGCAGGGGGGGTGGGATGCTGGCTGAGGATGGGGAGAAGTGGTCAGTTGGGGAGGCCATGATTGAGGTAGTTGGAGGGGTGACGTCGAAAAGCAGAATAGAGAGAGATGGCGCAACAAGGGAAGCTGTTGAGGTCTCGTCGATACCCGACGTTGCTTCGCGGTGATGGTGCGTTTGGAGATGGTGCAGCGAATTGACGGGGATTTTACTCACATGGCGCCATATTGCTGTTTGCCCCTTTTGGGTTTGGCTTCACCTGGGGAAGCAGCCTCGATTTGGGGTTACTGTGCTCAGACGCGCAGCTCTTCGTTGTTCCGTTGTGGTGATCGTTCATTCAGTCAATCCGACGTTGGCAGGGATCGCCGGTTACACTAACAAGGGGTTCACTACAGCGAGGCTGAAATGCACTGTGGCGCTTATGTTACGCTAGCCGGCACGGACCAGCGCCGGTACGTAGCCAAGTAGACAAGATAAGGTAGGTAGCCCAAGTTGCTCCCTGGAGAAGACATAGGACTTGGAAAGGCTCTATAAGAAGGTGTGCGAAGAGTTGGAAAGCGATACAATCACCTAATTGCTCAGATCACATATCGGACGTAAAAACATGTATCAAGAAACCTAGGTAACTTCTGAGCGAATATTCCCAACCGCTTTTGGCTCAAGGCTTGGAATATCTCACGGACGACGATCGCCTCAGGATGTCAGACAGATTGTCAGTCTCAGCTGAGAATGGTATTTTGGTATTACAACGTCTATAGTCTTGCTGTCCCTGCCCCGACTCGACATGTCTAATAGGAACACCTAGCTGCTCAGAGGATGAGAAGATGCAAAACGCAAGGGAATCGAACGACGCTAAATTGTACACGGCAGACACGCATTTCGTTGTTGTCGCTCTATCCTGCAATAAGAACCCATAAGAGAAAGACTGGCAGTGAGGAGTCAGCGATGGCAAAGACACCATGGGGATGTCCAAAGCGTGAAACTTACATATCATCAAAACGCCAAACATCTTGGCTACTAGCATCCGATTCCCCGACACCCGACTCCAGTATTTGAGGAGCTCTCTTTGTGCGCCTTCGACGTTGTCTGTTACTGCTTCGACATTGTCGTCGATTCGACTGAGAACTGTTAGCGTGCCCCTTGTTGTTGTTGTTGTCAAGTCCAGCTGGGCCCAACGTACCTGATCTGCTCTCCCTGCTCGTGCACCATTTGCGCAAGCTGCGAGAACATGCCACCCAGCTCATTCATCGTCCGTTCAATCATCTCGATAGCCTCCCCCCTTCTCTGTATGTACGGATTATGCACCTGCGCCTCCTCCATCATCAGAAGCTGCGTCTCTGACGATCCTACCGGCTCCAGCGATAGCGTATCTTGTTGCGCCGCCCGACTCGAGGACGAGTTATTGTTATACAACGGCGAGTCGCTCCGCGAAGGGTCCAACAGGTTCTGCGAGTACTGCGACACGTTGGAGACGAACTTCTCCGTGCGCGCTTTTGACGAGAGCATGTTGTCCATCCGCGTCCGTAGAACGCCTTTTAGGGAGTCTGTCATGTTCTCGAGGCGCCCGCTTAGCATCACTACCACGTTCTTGCCGTGCTCTCCCTCCTGGTCCACTGCTGCGTGTGGTCCCTTTACCCATGCTTTCGGGTGCTCCTTGCGCGAGACTTCTCGTAGTTGGGCGAGCGACTGTGTGAGTTGGGCGAGGTCTTGCTTGATGACCTGAGTGTGCCATTAGTTCCCATTTCCCGCTTCCGACAACACATAGAGAGGGGACTCAACGTACGAAGGTCAGCTCTTCAACCTCCACTGGCCGGTCGTCGAATAGCGTCTTCTTCTTTGCCAGTTGTGCTAGCCTCTCCAGCTTCGCCATCGTGTTCGCCTGATATATGTCAGTCCTATGCGCTTCCCTACTTGCATTTCCGAACGGCAAATGCTCGGCGCGCTTACAATCCCCTTGCTGATCACGGCGGCCTGTTGCGCAAACGCGCTCCGTTGCCGTATCCCGCCATGGGCGACGGCTTCTTGTGGTGTGCTAAAGTGTTGTCGCTGCGCCCTCGCTTTCTGGTTGAGCTGCCTCTTTGTGACGTCGGCGAGGATGGCGCGGAACTCCGACGTCCGGTCTTGGATCGATGTCGGTGGCATCTTGTAGATACTCGGCGAGGCAACGGCGTAGTCGAAATCGACTTGTATCAGAGCGGGTATATCGTATTCGGGCGGCTATTTCGATTCTGTGCTAGTTATGGGTTCGTTATCGCATCGCAAGTGATAAAGTCCGCATTCGTTGTCGCGGAGGTTCATTGATTGCACTCGAATTGCCAGTTTCAAGTTTCAAAGTGCCCATGAGGCTGAAGGGGCGATGCTGACAAGGGGCTCCCGGCTTTCGTCAAATTGCCTTTCTGGCCTCTCCTGATTGGTTCCTCGCTTAATAGTTCCGCTGTGGCTGAAGTTCCACCACTCCAAGGCTGCAGCAAGGCCGTGTTTGGCAGCTATTTTTTCTAGGGGAGCTCCCAAAGTCAGGCCCACCAACCGTATCAACGTGCATTTCCTACATCGACAACATCAAGACTGGATCGCTTCTGACATACTTCCGGGACAGAACAGTACAGCGCAGTCGACATCATGTCCTTAAGTATACCGAGCGCGCCGAATGCCGGCCTGTTCAAGCAAGGCTACAACACGTAAGTGACCCTCACCATACCGCCCCTCACTTCTTCTCAATGGCGTGAAGCTATCTAACACACCCTCATCCAGCTACGACTCCGAAGATGGCGCCGTCCTCCGCAACATCGACGCCTGCCGCGCCATCTCCTCGACAGTGCAGACCTCGCTCGGGCCCTATGGCCGCAACAAGATCGTCATCAATCACCTCCAGAAGATGATCCTCACCTCGGACGCCGCCACCATCCTCCGCGAGCTCGACGTCGTGCACCCGGCCGCCAAGCTGCTCGTCATGGCCTCGCAGCAGCAGGAGGCCGAGGTCGGCGACGCCACCAACCTCGTCATCATCCTCGCCGGCGAGCTGCTGAAGAAGGCCGAGGACCTGCTGCGCATGGGCCTCAAGACGAGCGACATCGTGACGGGCTACGAGCGCGCGCAGAAGGTGGCGCTGGACGCCCTCGAGGAGCTCGAGGTCGACAAGGTCTCCGACATCCGGTCGCAGGAGGAGCTGAGCAAGGCCATCCGGACCGTGGTCGGCAGCAAGCAGAACGGCAGCGAGGAGTTCCTCGCGGATCTTGTGGCCGAGGCCGTGCTGGCTATCCTGCCCAAGAACCCGGCCAACTTCAACGTGGACAACGTCCGGGTGGTCAAGATCATGGGAGGCAGTCTCGAGCAGAGCAGGGTCGTGAAAGGCATGGTGTTCCCCAAAGAGCCGAACGGCACGGTCAAGAAGGCGCGCAAGGCAAAGGTCGCTGTGTTCTCGTGTCCCATTGATACGAGTGTGACGGAGACGAAGGGAACTGTGCTTCTCCACAACGCCAAGGAGATGATGGACTTCACCAAGGGCGAGGAGAGCCAGCTTGAGGCTGCTATCAAGGAACTTCACGACGTTGGTATTCGGGTGGTCGTTGCCGGCTCTACGGTTGGCGAGCTGGCGATGCACTACCTGAACAGATACGAGATCCTGGTCATCAAGATTCTTAGCAAGTTTGAGTTGAGGAGGATCTGCCGTGTGGTGGGCGCCACTCCCCTGGCTCGGCTCGGTGCGCCCATGCCGGATGAGATGGGCAGCATCGACTACGTTGAGACACACGAGATCGGTGGTGACAGAGTCACTGTCTTCAGGCAGGAGAATGAGGCTACCCGGACAGCTACCCTCGTTCTCCGGGGAGCTACGCAGAATCACCTGGACGACGTCGAGCGGGCAGTTGACGACGGCGTGAACGTCGTGAAGGCCATCACAAAGGACCCACGTCTCGTGCCCGGTGCTGGTGCGACAGAGCTCCAGCTCGTGGAGAGGATACAGGCCGTTGGTGAGAAGACGCAAGGCCTTGCTCAGTACTCGATCAAGAAGTACGGCGAGGCCTTCGAGGTTGTGCCCCGGACCCTGGCCGAGAGTGCTGGCCTCGACGCGACCGAGGTGCTCAGCCGGCTGTATGCTGCGCACAACAAGAAGGACTCTTGGACTACTGGTGTTGATATCGAGGTATGCCAGTATTCTCACACATTGCCATGGTGAATATTCGACTGACCCCCGCCATTAGAACGAGGAGAACACCGGCATACTAGATGCCAGGGAGGAGGGCATTCTAGACCTGCTCGTCACCAAGCAGTGGGCCATCAAGCTCGCCACCGAGGCTGCCCGGACGGTGCTGTCGGTTGACCAGATCATCGTCGCCAGGCAAGCCGGCGGCCCTAAGCCGCCCGGCCCCAATCCTGTGAGTTCCCCCAAGATCCGTCTCTTGTTGGAGATAACATGCTAACCTAGCGATACAGAACTGGGATGAGGACTAAGCGGCGTCGTAGTCGTTGGTGTTGTTCGTCGTCATGCAGATCGAGACCGGAGTTATTGTAGCATGGCTATACCACGAATGTACAGAACTCTAGAGGATTCTATAATGCATGTCAAGGCCTTTCCTCTGACGAAGTCTATTCTGTTGCCGTTCACGTGTACTCGATCGCTCTGTCCATGTGATCATTGATCTCGTCCCGTTGCCTAATTTCTTTGACTAACCTCGCCTCATCATGGCCATGCCGGTATTGCAATTTACGTCATTGACGTCGAGGTCCAAGGTGTGGCGATATGTGCCGTTCAAGCGTGAGGATAGTAATGCAGGGTCCGGCGATCTTACGAACTACGTCAAGCATTAAGGTACGTGTATATGTCAAGCTCTTCCCGCGGTAGCATTTTTGCGATCATAAGAGATCCGGGCTATTTAGAAGACATGACGTGACACGGTGTATGCCCCGGTTTGATCTCCTTGTCTGGCGGCAAGGCGGTAGCGGAACAGCCGCGAGCCAAGAGTATAGCCGGCGACACAATGCTGTTGGCAGAAGCTTGCGGTCGTGCTCTCTCGGGTCGATGTGGTTTTGCTGTTGTGTTTGTCTTGATGGTTCAGTGCCACAAAAACCAGAGGTGCCGTGTATCCTATGTCAGTTTGTGTGTACAACCGGTAGCGTTCCTCAAGAAGCTTTACTTTGATCAGGTTTCCCAACCCCAGATTTACCCTGCAGGTTTGGTGTGATTGCAGCGCACGTTTGGGGGGTAAGACAGCCGTGGGACTGCGATTGCTTGTAAAAGCGCGCCACCTTGATGACGATCACGATGAGCTGGGCTGTGCAAAGGAGTCCGAGCACGAACGGCTGAACATGATTGTTTCAATCTCGATGAGATGTGTAGTGCTCAAAGTCACATTGGTCGTTGAACTTGGCCGACAACGTCCGTGCCCTACATCATTGTATGCATCAGATGCCGTTCGACCAGAAGGGAGGGTGTCCGACGAAAAGGCAGTGATTGGGCAAGCCTATTCTGGTTGCTGGTTTGCTGCCGGAGAGCCATGATTGTACGCGCATGTGGACGGGCTGATGTAGTGTGGTAGGACTGTCGTGGCCAAAAACGGGCAGCTACTTCAGGAGACGAGACGTGATTTGTCCGTGTATAACAGATGCCGCCCAAGGTGAAGCGGACCGAGCAAACATTTTGGATGGGTGCAGGTCAGGCATATCTACACGAAGTGGACATCGAAGCACGAACGAGGTGTTCATATCGAGGATCTATGGGCAACGTGCTTCGTCATTGGCTTCTGATTCTGTTTGTACGTCTAGTTGGAGGCGTCAAGTGTCGAAAACGAGACTCCTGGGATGTAAGTCTACTGTGTGCCGAGTGTAGAAATGGATCTGGTCGTCGGTAGAAATTACCCATAGCTGCTGCCAGCACCCAGAAAGTCAGAAATAGGAGGTGGATGAACTGCACCACTGTTTCTCTGTGTTTGTGTGTTTGTGTGCTCGCGTGTTGTGTATCCCTGAAGTCCTGTGTATGCTTGTTCCATTCCACGACGAGGGAGCACATCACAGATAGTAGGAAAGACCCGACGGAGCGCAAACATACCCAAACCTAAATCATTGTTCTAAACTCGTAGGGACAGATGAAGGAGTTTCAGGGAGTTTATACTTGTGGTCTGGTATGATCGCCCGAGCACATCCAGCCGTCTTTGGCTGAATCTTATCTGGACTTCACAGCCGCGTAGAAGCTGCGGTCTGACTGTAGGCTTCCACGCCGGTGGTCGGACTGTGATTAGCCACTGTCGCTGTCCTCGGGCTGGCATTGTCTTCCCCAAGACGGACACATATGAATTAGGACCCCAGGCAAAAACAGTCGTGGAGAAGAAATAGAAGCTTGGCCTACGGTCACGGTAGCCAGGTTTGAAACAGTGGCCGGCGTCGAGACTGCGTCGAGACTCTCTAGTAGACTTGGCCTGGACGTGCGTCGACGTGACGCCTTGGCCCCCGCAAAGTTCATAAGTAAGGTACGGAGTGGAACCGAAGACATATGCCCCAAGAGTGTATGTAGAAGACGTCTGAGCAACGAAGCTATGATCATACAGAGAAAGTTCGTACTGTGCCTCGCCGAAGCTATCAGTAAGGGACAACGCTAGCGGAAGGAGGAGCTTCTACCCCGTCGAGGGGCTTCTCTTGCAGAACGCTTGTTTGGCTCGGTCTTGGCGGCACATGTTCGCTAATGGTGTCATTGCTTTGTGGGTGTGTGGGTGTGTAGTGTACATGGCCAGATGAGCTTCAAGAAAGCTGTCCTCGGTATGTCCATATCCCGTCTGTCCGTTCGTGTGCGAACCAGGACTTCCCTGCCACTGTTCAGATTGAGGCCCCGCAATCAAATCCGATTGACCGACGGACAACATCATGATCGTGGAGAGTGAAGCTAGTGAAGCCAGTCGCGATATTTAATGGTCATGCTTATGTAGTGAAGTCCTGGCTTGCACAGTAGGGGAGTATCCTTGCGGTTCAGACCGGTGGCTTCCCACGTGCAGCCCCTGGGCAGAGGATGGGCCATGATGAACGCGGGATGTTATGCTTACCTCCGCTGATCACTGCTCTATTTGGCGATATTCTCTCGGTGCTGGCAAACATCCTGCTCGTAGATCTGGTCTTTCACCGATCGTATGCTTGTTAGGTATATGAACGTCCAACCGTTGTCCAGTGCCATCGCTAGATACTGGATGTATTCAACAGTTGAGAGTATTGCAGTATCGATGGCGGGTATCGCGGCAAATGTTGGTCCACCGCCGCGTCTCGTATCCTGACGAGATGCATTAGGTGCGCCGCCGCCAGCAACGTGAGGTGTCCATCTACAGTGCAATACTGGAATCTCAACGGATTCCCTTGTTGTCAAGGACTGCCCTGCGACCGGTTGAAATGACTCTCATCTCAGCTCACGATAGTATCATGACAACCCCACAAGGCTTTGTGGCCTTTGCGCTCGGGGATCATCATCACTGCGAGGCCCTGTCATGCCCCCAAGGCGAATTAAGACAATGAAGAGCTAGCCCTGGCTGGAGACGCCATCGCTGACCATGGCGTGTAAGTACCGGTCCGAGGACCAGACTGAAGTCCGATTCGGTGACGGCAAATATATCTACTTGCAAGCCCATCCATCCGCTCGTGCACATCAAGGTCGCAAGGCCGTTAAGCTTTCGCTCAAGGAATTGTGATGCTGAATACTGCAGAGTACACCGACAACGACAGCCGTTCGTTCCTGATATCGTCCCGATTCGGTGCTAGCCTGTTCTCCAGTCCGTAGCCCACATGCAGGAAAGGTCACTCGGATGCTGACTTGACTCGGGAGAGGTCGATGACAAGGTTGACCGTCGACTGAGCGTCCCATCGGTCGCTACCCCACACTAGCTCTTTAGACATGCAGTATTCGTACCGTCGTACGGATGGAAAGCTCGCTCGGCTGTCGCATGCCTGCACACGTCCTGATAGACAGGAAGGTCTCGATGTAGGAAATAATTCCTGGGGTAGGGCTGCCCCTTTCCGCAGCGTCTTCTGAACGGCAGATGGCCCCGCTGGTCTGGTCTAACCTCAGTTGCAGTGGTGGAACGTGCAGTTCGAAACGGGCAATGCTTGCGGACTTTATATCTGCTTTTGCTGACTGGCTCTATGTCTTTGCGCAGTAAGGTAGGGTTGTACCGTAACCTTGATATATTTGCAGTTGAGATCAGCGGATGACAGTGAATCAGGGACTCGATGGTCTTCCGCCTTGGACAGCCGTGTCTGACACCGGGACCTCTGAACATGGACCCGGACCGGTGGTCCCATTGGCCTCACTTACAGAGGAGACGCAAGGCTCAGCCTCGGACTGTCTTTCCCAGATAACCAGCCTGCTCTCCTTTCGTGCCAGAACCAAGAGACGCCTACTTGAGCAAAGACGTTACTGCTCCTGAGAAGGGTTTAGGTTCCGGCCGTGCATGTCCTTCGGCGTAATTCCCTGCAAGATATGAAGATGCGCGAAATCCACTAGCTTAGCCAGCGCGTTAAGCCCAACTGAGCATGGCTCCTGGAAGACTCCTGAAGAAAGTCATTTCGGGTAATGATCGACTCCTTCAGCGACGAACCGGCTACATCCCGCCACGTGCTGCGTTCTCCGGATCAAGGCTTAGTTTGCCTTCGCCGTCAGTCTTGTGCGGGATGCCGCAGTTGTTGGTGGGATCAAGGCTCGCAAGCTGCAAGCTGGAAAGAAGCGGTCTTGACTACATCACAGCGCAAACCGCAGATCCTGACCTCACACTGCCTTGGCCCCTTAGGGCGAGTTCGTGTGGTGGTGCAGATGTGCCGTCGATGGATGCCGTGTGCGCCAATGACATGCAGTTCCCGAACGACGCACGGACATCGTTCGCGGTGATATCTTTGGAAAGCAATAGCGAAACCAAGAACCGGGGTGCACTTAAGGCTCCCAGGCTCCTTGTGGACAAAGTTGACAGTCAATTACTGTGTACACGTAGGTGCCTAGCGAGTGTCGTAGGTATTGCAACAACTTGACCATCCATTCTTCCGCCCTGATTGCTTTCCCCAAAGGCAGCTTTTCCGGTAGCCGAAGGATGACCACTACGTCCTTCGTACCGTCCAACAAACGTACGACGTGGTGGCACAACTGCAACGGTTTGGCCAGGGGTCGGGACTGGGATTCGCGCTTCCAGCCCACAAGCGGGCACTCTCCAAAGTGCGATAGGCATTGCAGGGCAGCGAGATCCGCAGAGAGCAATACTACGGCACGTAGTACTGCAGTTAGGAGAACTGGACAAGGCTCTCCTCGCTTGCGCTCTGCATATTCCTGCAGTTAAGACGAAGAGGCTGGCTGGGGAGCGAAGCTTCACAACTTCAGTTGCTGGGGGTGGTGGCGGTTTTGCACCACTAGCTAGCGTAGTATTATCTTATTATGGTGCCTTAGATAGTATAGCCCCCGAGCAGGTAGCTTTCCGGGGAATGTACGTTTTCGTACATTTGTTCAGTCTCATCTTAGAATCTGCTTGAGCCCCGAGAGCTCGTAACGGGTATTTCCCTGAGATCAAACAACGCCACAGCAACATGCAAGGAGAAGCAGAGGAAGGACCAGCCATGTGGCCAGACTGCGCACTTGTTGATGCAGGCCAAGGGATTCCCTGGGTCGACCTGGACGAGGGATGACGCCCAGGCCCAGCTTGGTTGAAAACCCCCCAGTATTATTGTGGATGTTGGGATTGTGGACTGGAAATTCTTGGAGTGGAGAACTGCTAGCACGCTAGACCAGCTAGACTTAGAACTCAAGAAAGCTCGACCCTGGAAGCCCACATGAAAGCTGCAAGAGCAAGAGTGCTGCCTCGTCCCTGCTCGTCCTTTTCGCCAAAGGGTCCGTGCAATGAACAGCAATCTAACCAGTAGCGGTTACTGCTTCTTAACGTATCTCTCCCAGAAACCAGAGAGGCAGAAGCAATAAAAGTCCCCTTGCTTCGCGTTCTGGTTCATTGGCCCGGTTTTCTGTTCTCCTTTGGTCAATTGTTCGCAACCTCGCGTCCAGTCCAAGCTGTCGGAGGGGCTTCTGCCACCCGCCGTCCATTCGCGTCTTTCATTCTCTCTGTGTATGAGAAGCCTGGTTCTCGGCTATTAAAGCAAAGACCAGTTGGCGTGTTGTCTTTCTCTTTGACACACCCAATCTCGTCGCCGGTACCTGTACCGAGTCACATCTGCGAATGGCTGGCACCCAAGTCTAGAAGGAAAAAGGAAGGAACGACACGACCCCTTATTAGCACGAAACCCCACGAACTCTCAATCGGACCAAACCCCAAATCCCGGATTCATCCATTCCCAAACGATAGTAAAAAAGTCCAGTCAATATTTCCTCAACATTCTCCCTCGGTCCGTTCAATTCGACATTCTTGATCTGGGACACTTTTCTCGCCTGATTGACCGAGACAAAAAGGTTACGGCCCGCAGCGACACGCACTAGTTTCAACCCGTACTTCGGGACCACCCTCGAGCACCTGTCTCCAACTTCATTCCTCTCACTCCCAGTCAATTGCGCCACGATCCTTCTTGATCCGATCCGAGGTCCGATTGTACTGGCATCTGGTCTCCGAAACCTACTGCGTTCGAATCTCAATTCTGCCTCCTTGTACGCGCAACGACTGCCCTACCAAAAGCCGCTCCCGTGTACTTGGTTGTTGCATTATTGATACGACCTGTCTGAAACACACGCCCCCTCCAACGGTTGCCTTGCGCTTGTATGTACCACGGCAAGAGTACTTTGACTCCCGGACACGGAAAAAGGCGAAAGAGAGCGAGAGAAGCTCTCCTAGTGTTATAGTTCCAACACTTTGGCCTTGTTCCAAGAGATCCCCCAGGAAAAAAGCTCAGACGATACCACGGACTTGCACGTGCACCACTCCTACGATTCCGCCGCATATTCCTTGCGCCGCTCACCCTCAGCACATCATCACCACGAATTCACCTCCACATGTTCAGCCGATCCCACCACAAATCTCACGGTCTTCCCAAGGAGAAGAAGCAGCGGAGTCCGGACGCCCAGATCGAGTTGTTGCGAGAGCTTGGTCTTGTGAATCCCGATACGTCGTCTACGAGGTCGGGTGCCAGTGGCCGGAGGAAGGACTACGACCGGTCCCCCCATTCTCCTGGTGGGATTAGAGCTTTTGCAGGGGCAATCTTCCCTGAGAAGAGTAAGGCATTCCTCTCTCAAGACCTGCGGACTGGCTTGCGCCCATCTATGACTGGTGCAAGTCCGAAGCGACTGTACCACTTGTCATATTTGCTACTCCACGTCCACGCCAGAAACGTGTCGTAATTTCCGGCTGCAAACTCTCACAGAGCTCCCAGGCTAACAGCTTCTCTCTTCTCCTGCAGACTCGTCCATCGCCACCGGTTCTCTCCGCGCCCCGCTTCAACGCTCCTTTCCATCCCATCGCTCTTCTGCGTCCGTCAGCTCAGTCAGATCCCGAGAGAGCGCAAGCAGCGCATCGCGGGCGACACTCACAGGCGTCATGAACTCTGACCGTAGGGGCAACCGAAGGGAGCGGACCTTCGTTGGCAGCGAGTGCGCTGTCTGCGAGGAGCCGCTGGAGCACACTCTTCGAGGCGAGAGGATACTCCAGTTTTCCTGCTCCCATGTATCCCACGAGGCATGTTTCTACGAATTCATACGTGAGATGGACGGACAGTACTGCCCGACATGCAACGCACCACTCCACCTAGATACCAGCAGAGGCGGCAACGTTTTAGACATTGGTGAGAGAGAAGAGGACCCCTTCCCACCAAATCCCAAAGCGCAAGCACTGACAGGACTCTCGCAGAGAAAATCAGCAGTATGGTACGCTCCGTCTCCGTGAACGACACGAGATCCCAAGGCACCCCGACGCCGACTCCCATGCAAGGAGGCTGGGACGACCAGACTGTGCGACCACCGAGCCGAGGATCTAACGCCAGAACCAGCGATGCGTACCAGTCTAGGCCGGGTGACGGGTATCACTCTCGGCCAGGTGACGGGTATCAGGTCAGGTCGGAGAGCGCTTACCAAGTCCGGTCCGTTGAGGGTTACCCAGGCCGGGCTAGTGAGAGTTATCAATCAAGGTCAGCCAGTGTACCTGCCAACGGAAGGGAGAGCGCTGCCCGTGGAAGTGTGCGAGACAGCCGAGAGGCGCCGTCAGACCGGTACACCCAGTCAAGACATGCACGGACCGACAGCGAAGCAACGGGCGTCGCTTCGTCGGGAGGCTATCCGGAGACGACACAGAGCGGTCCGCCGCGTCGCCACGACTATGACGTGCAGGCGATGGAGACGTCGCTGGCAAGTCCCCGGGCTGTCACAAGGAATCCGATCCCCGCGCCGACCGTCACCGTCAAGTCCGAGTTTCCCACTATCACTAGGTCGCGGCAGCAACAGACACTGACTTGCCTGGTGACAATCGAAGTGCCTGATACCAAGTGGCGACCAGATCCAGAAGACCTCCAGACGGCGCCGCCCGTGCCCCTCGCGCAAATGCCGCCTAAACAGGAGCAGAACTTCGCTCGGCCGCCATCACCGGCGCGCAGCGCACCTCGCTTCTATCCGTACGAGTCGGACGAAGTCCTGCAACAGGTGACCGAGAACCTTCGTGGACGTGTCGACAACTGGCACGGCCTCGATTTCGGCCGATTTGGGAAGCTCCGGCTGTATGGCACACTGCGTGTTGGCAAGGACAAGGTGTCGTGGCAGGAGCTCGAATGTTTCCTCTTTGCCGAGATGCTCATCTGCGTCAAAGAGAAGAAAGTCGCGGCTCCGCCACCGTCGCAATGGGACGACGAGGCAGTCCCGCGCAAGACTTCCCGATGCACACTCAAGGGCTCCATCCTGATCAAGAAGCACCTTAACGAGGTCTCGGAGACGGGAAGCATCGATGAGAACGTCCTGACGCTGAGCCTTTCCGTCGCAGAGCTCCCACAGTTCCATCTCCGGTTCGAGAACAGGAACCAGCTGAAGCTCTGGCAACAGGCTCTTCTCGACCTCAATGCAGTCGAGGGTTCGCCCCTTCGGAGTCCTGACTACGACAGGGGCGAGTTCTCGGAGACGGACGAGGAGGACTGGCAGAGGACACCGTCATCACAACGGCCCCAGCGTGTGTCGTCCCTCGCGTCGTCGTGGGGTGGTGCCAGATCAGCGACCACGGCTCCGACGGAGTACACGAACTTCGCTCGGAGTCCTGCTCTCCTCCCTTCGGTTCACGTTCCTGTCGACGTCGTGGTGGTGGTGCCAATATCCGCATCCATGCAGGGTGTCAAGATCAACCTGGTCCGTGATGCCCTGCGTTTCATGGTTTCAACGCTCGGTGAGAGGGACCGGATGGGTCTCGTCACCTTT